>Ga0209673_1001449_pt1 | contig 22497 bp, 15 predicted proteins | sample AraplaCol_mMS_r2_2_FD_184274 | JGI IMG/M metagenome (GOLD analysis project Ga0209673, IMG submission 184274) | Arabidopsis root microbial communities from North Carolina, USA - plate scrape MF_Col_mMS_r2 (SPAdes) (version 3) | ecosystem: Host-associated > Plants > Roots > Endosphere | place... | reverse complement strand
GGGGGGGGGGGGGGGGGTCTTCAACCTCAGTGCCGACAGAAATTTGATAAAATAGAAGACAAAGGCAAAGAAATAAAGACTGTAAGGTAGAGGGTGGAGGAAACATATGCAGATATGGAATAAGAATAGAAAAGAAAATCAGTTAGGAAGATCAAAAGGTATAGAGGAAGAAGTGTTGAGGAGATTTGAAGAGGAGAAAAGAAAAAAGAGAAAAAAAAGTGTGGGCGATGGGCGGTTTTTAAGGCGAGCGAGGGTGGCGAGGGATGGACTTGAGGAAGGTACGATTTGCATTTTATGACGAGAGAAAGACGACATTTCAAAACAAAAACAAGAGGAGTTCAAATAATTTAGGGCAGGAACGAAGGGACACAGTCGCACCTAGCATTGGACTGCCAGTAAACAGCCATGTCTATGAGAGGCGAAGTATAGAAGTACATAGAACATAGTACCAGGACTAGGGTATATAGTAAGTCATATAAGTAGCGACCTAGCTATTGCAATACAGTTATTCTATGGATATCAATATAATTAAATCTTCGATGTCTGAGCAAGCTGCTTTTCCTGAGCCTGGTAGATCTTGACCAATTGTCGCACAGAAAGATCAAGTAGGACGTCCTCAGAGCCACCAGGAATCCGAGCACCAGGAACATCACGAAGGATAGCTGAGTAAGTTAGCCATTATCCATACTTCGAGTATCATGGAATAGTCACATACCTTCAACAAGTTCACCCTGACCAGTTTGGGTGAAACCATTGCCACCGAATAGAAGCACAGCACACTGAGCACATTCATTCAGGACCATTGCAGACTTCGCCTTGGCTAAAGCCGTCAATCCACCAAGTTGGCGATCACCTTCTTCCTTGCTCATATGTGTCAGTTGGTAGAGAATCTGCTCTACCCAAGCCCACATGGTTTCAAGTTCAGCTCCTGCCTTGGCAAGGCGATGACGAACGACGGGCTGATCCATAAGAGTCTTGCCAAATGCTTCACGCTTGAGGCAGTAAGAGAAAGCCGCAGATAAGGCCACGCGTGCCTGACGAGTGACACCGACGGAAATAACAAGACGTTCGTGATTGAAGTTAGTCATGATGATGCGCATGCCGTCACCTTCTTTGCCGACGAGGTTAGATACGGGAACCTTGACATCGTCGAGCTCAATATAGGTTGTTCCACCGGTCTTTTGGCCTGCAACTTGAAGTCGACGCATGGAGACGCCGGGGTGATTCTTCAGAGGTACAACGACAACGGAAAGACCCTTGGCACCGGGGCCACCGGTGCGAACTGCCATAGTCGCATAGTCAGACCAGATACCGTTGGTTATCCTGTTAAATAAATTTGGTTAGGTTCAAATGTAAGTCAAAACCACATAATATATGGGATAACCGACCATTTCTTGGAACCGTTGATGATATAGTGTTTCCCATCCGAACTCTTAGTAGCCGTCGTGACGATATTCGCGACATCACTACCAGCCTCAGGCTCAGTAATAGCAATGCATGCGCGCTTTCTTCCAGTAAGAAGATCGGGGAGGAATCTTTCTTGTAGTTCCTTGCCGCCGAACTTGACAATAGGTGGGATACCAAAGGCAAAGCCGGCGTTGAGCGAACCACCCGGGCCACTCAGACCAGATCGGGCCAGCTATCGAACTAATTGTTAGAATTGTTGTCCTTAGAAGCTCAATAAATGAGGTCCTCACTTCGTCACAGTAGATTCCAGTATAAATATAGTCCCAATCCTCAACCTTAACTCCTAGGATATCATGAATCCCCACGCGCTTGCACCATTCAACGGGAAGTGGGGCGGGCATGTTGGGTAAAAGCATATTGTGCTTGCAAAAGGTTTGGAAGACATGCTCCGGGACCGTGCCAGCCTTTTCCCATTCCATCGCATGTTGAATGAGGTTCTCCCAAGCGAATTTGCGACAAGCTTGTTGGAAACGCCGGTGAGCAGGCGTTATATACGGGGAAGGGAGACCGCGAAGGTAGGGCGGTTCGGAGAAAGGAATGGGGTTGAGAGAGTTTTCGGCCATGGTGAGTATTTTCGCTGGCGGGATGAATCAAGGTCGAGATTGAGTGCTGTGCGACTTCTGGGGTAAATCTTGGGGGTGGAGTTTTAAAACTAGCTTAAATTGCTTCCTTTGTAGTTCTCCGCATTGATTCGACCGAGGCTCGGTGCTGCTGCTGTACCGCGCCAAGCCACACATGCCTGTGCACAGCTGAGTCATCTATGCAATGTCATATCGGCTTTATGAAAGGCGGTGTATACCGACAGTAACGATATTTGACGTTCAGGCACCAAGGCACTACAGGGCGGTGAGCCCCGCTATCGGAGTGCTATCGATAAGAGATTGAATGATCACGCAATTCGGACTAACCCCGATGAGGCAAATTGGTCTGGGGAATTTTCTATACGCGGCGGATTTCCAAGCATGTCCCCCCCTTCTCTCTCCACTTGCTTTTATTTTTATTCTTTTCATTCTTTCTATCTGATTCATTCACTCTGGTGATTTCTTGTCTTGCTTTTTCCCTTTGCAATCGGTGATATCGTTGCCGAGAGTGCACGATATCAAGACAAGAATATACATCGCCATGGGTGTTACCAATCCGGCCTTGTCGGCCTTGTCCGGCCCAACATATGTTACAGCCCAGACCTTGATTCAACAAGTCGCATACTTGCTGAGTGACAAGATCTTCTCCTATTCTCCCGAATCTTTTGATCTCGATAATGCTCTCCGCCAATGGTCTGCGGACCAGGAGACCAACGCCAATGGAGAATCTCCCGCTGTCAAGATTATGGAAACTCGTCAAGGTGCCGGAAACATTGCCCTGGGTTACCTCTTCTCTCAGGACTTTGATCTGAAGAAGCGTCACATCCCCCAGGGAATCGTGGCCTCCTCTGCCACCCTTCCTTTCATGCGGGCAGCCCTCGAGCAGCTCTCTTTGCTCTACTCCGTTGCCAGCCCCGTTGCTGCTCACGTTGCCGCGGTTGACTACGCTGGCGAGGAGGGTCTTGTCTCCGACTATGCTTCGGCCCTCTCTCTTGCTGAAGACCTTGGATTGGGTCTGGTCTCCAGTGGCTCGGCCCACGAGTCCCAGCACATGGCTCTGTTCACCACTCTGCTTGCCTCAGTCCTGCCTTCCATCCACATCTATGATGGTGTCCGTGTTGGCCGTGAGACCACCCGTGTCATTGATGTTCTCGACAAGGATGGCCTGAACCGTACATATGAGTCTGTCCGAAAGACCCTGGATGACTCCCGCAACCGCCACCTTGATGCTCAGGGCAAGCTGCTGGACCTGCTCAAGACTCTCAACGGTGAGCTCGGAACCGATTATGGTGCGTTCGAGTACCACGGCCATGCGGAACCTACTTCCGTTCTCGTTGTCTTCGGTACTATCGAGGCCACTCTGGCTACCCAGATTGCCCGATCTCTGGCCAAGGATGGTGTGCACATTGGTGTCGTCAATGTCCGCGTCTACCGTCCATTCGTCGAGGAGGAGTTCCTCCGTGTCCTTCCCAAGTCTGTCAAGACCGTTGGCATCTTGGGCCAAGTTGCCAATGAGCAAGCTGTTCAAGAAGAAGGTGTTCACTCCTCTCTCTACGAGGATGTGCTTGCTGCCCTGACATTCGCCACCGACCGCGAGCAGGCTCCTTCTTGCGTCGAGATCAAGTATTCTCGCTCTCAACGCTGGGACTTGATCACTGCGGCTGCTGCTTTCCAGCGCATCTTTGACAAGCCCATTCTGCCCATTAACGACGCAACCAACGAGACTGCGCCTCTTCAGCTTCTCGACCCGGCCAGCGTCCAGGAGTATTCTTTCTGGGATGTCGATAACTCCGTCTCCTCGGATGCTGCTCGCGTTCTCAGCGAGGCACTTGCTGCTGACTCGGCTAGCAATGTCACTACTAGCGAAGTCCATGATAACCTTGTTCAAGGCGGTGCTGTCCGTATTGACATCCGCAAAAGTGCCAAGATCCTTGATGCTCCTTACTCTGTTACCTCTGCTGATGTTTCCTACATTGGAAACATTGCTCTGCTCAAGGATGTTGACGTTCTTGCTTCGGTCAAGGACAACTCCAAGGTGATTATCAGCGCCCCCGGCATCAAGGATGAGGATCTGGAGAAGAAGCTGCCCGCTCTTTTCAAGCAAGCTGTTGCTCAACGCGGACTCTCTGTCTTCGTTGTTGATCCTGCCGCTATTGAGGATTCTTCTCTCGAAGCCTTGATTCTGCAGGCTTCCTTCATCCGCGTCGCCCTTCCGGCTCAGGAGGGTGTAGCTATCAAGAAGGTCTCAGCTATCTCTGGTAATGGTGAGGCTCTGGAGAACGTCTCTAAGGATCTTGAGAAGGTACTCCGCCAGATCGAGGTCCCCGAGGCTTGGAAAGAGCCCGAGGGTGTCACAGAGGCTCCTCAGCTTCCCACGGACATCTCTGCCAACAGCTTCGCTCCATTTGACAAGAACGAGGCTGAGCCCCCCACTCTTCTCAAGGACTGGGAGACTGCTGCTCGTGGTCTGGCCTTCAAGGAGGCCTTCGGCACTCGTGATGCTCTCCGCCCCGATTTGGCAGCCAAGACTTTCACTGTCCACGTCAAGGAGAACCGTCGTCTAACTCCTGTCACCTACGACCGTAACATCTTCCACATTGAGTTCGATCTGGGAGACTCTGGTCTCAAGTATGATATCGGTGAGGCCCTCGGTATTCACGCTGAGAATGACCCTGTTGAGGTGAACAAATTCATCGAGTTCTACGGCCTGAACCCCGATGCTATCGTCGAGGTCCCTAGCCGTGAGGACCCCGCTGTTCTGGAGAACCGCACTGTCTACCAGGCTCTTGTTCAGAACGTCGATATCTTCGGTCGTCCTCCCAAGCGCTTCTACGAGGCTCTTTCCGAGTTCGCTACCGAACAGAAGGAGAAGACCGACCTTCTGACTCTGGGTGGTCCCGATGGTGCCGTCGAGTTCAAGCGTCGTGCTGAAGTTGACACTGTCACCTTCGCCGATATCCTTCTTGAGTACCCCTCAGCCCACCCCGACTTCCACGATATCGTCCGTATCATCGGCCCTCTGAAGCGTCGCGAGTATTCCATCGCTTCGTGCCAGAAGGTCACCCCCAACTCAGTCGCTCTCATGATTGTTGCTGTCACTTGGACCGACCCCAGTGGACGCGATCGCTTCGGACAGGCCACTCGCTACCTCAGCCGCCTGCAACCTGGATCCCCTATCACCGTCAGCGTGAAGTCCAGTGTGATGAAGTTGCCTCCCAAGTCGACCCAGCCCCTCATTATGGCTGGTCTTGGTACTGGTCTGGCTCCTTTCCGCGCTTTTGTCCAGCACCGTGCTCTCGAGAAGGCCCAGGGCAAGGAAATTGGTTCGGTCCTCCTGTACATGGGCTCCCGTCACCAGCGCGAGGAGTACTGCTACGGAGAGGAATGGGAGGCTTACCAAGCAGCCGGTGTCATCACCCTTCTTGGTGCCGCCTTCTCGCGTGATCAGCCCGAGAAGATCTATATCCAGGACCGTATGCGCCAGTCTCTTCCCGAGATCATCCAGGCATACATTCGCGAGGAAGGTGCCTTCTACCTTTGCGGTCCTACGTGGCCCGTTCCCGATGTCACTGCTGTTCTGGAGGAGGCTATTGCCACCGAAGCCCGCAACAACGGCAAGAAGGTCGAGACTCGCAAGGAGATTGAGAAGCTTAAGGATGAGGAGCGCTACGTTCTGGAGGTTTACTAGATACTCACGGTGTGATATGACCTGATGATTGGCATTGTTTATTTTGTTTTTTTTTTTCTGTCGATTCCCCCCAGCTTTAGATTTCATATTTGCCTAGCGCAGTGATCGCTCGATATAGACTCAAAATGCATTGGCAGACTTTGATTACCTTCAGATTTCTTTTTCTTTTCTTGTAGCTTCAAATTCTCACTTAGTAAGTTTTTATATCAATAGTTCCTATGTCAACGTCCCAGAGCCGAGTTTGTTCCGACTAAGTCTGAGGGGTGATGATGATCTTTATGCAAGGTGATAGGACCACTGGCCTGCGACTTAGTTGATGTTTTCAGCTACGAGCACTTCTACAGCCCTCACGAGTTATTGCAATGAAACATGACGACATCTCTGAAAGGAAAATTGAAGGTCTTGACCCTGCGAACACATTCGATGAATCTTCTACAGTACTAGAAGCCCTTCGACGAGCCCCACACCCCATCGGGTGTTCCGCACTATGTACTTATTTACAAGTCTCCAGTGTGTTAAGCATGTGCTATGAACTACACTAATGCCCTACCGCTGCGCCTAAACCTGAATAGTACTTACTCATGCTCCTCTGGCCCGCGACTACGGGGCCTGGCCAGTAAAAAATCCGTCTTGATCGTTTACATTCGTATGACGGCGACCCACCAGACACTTGCGAGCTCGAATCTCTTGTCTCCTGCATGCTTGGATGTCGCATTTTGCATGCTTAAATGCACCCTTTTTTGCTACCTGAAAAATTTGGCCTTTTTCAACTCTCTGGACTTGATTCACGCTTTAAGATAAATAGCTGGTTTGTCGCAATGCCCCTCGCAGTGAAGAACAATCAAGAAGTTCCATCCCAGACAGACGAGAAGATCTCTGTACAAACCGTTTCTTATGCAGAAATTCACCCCCAGTTGTAGTGACCAAGATGGGAGTCCACTCCAGGCATTATCGCCCGAAAACAATCACTGCCTATACTACTATAGCTATCCTCCTCCTCCTCCTCCTCCTACTCATAATCGCCTTCACGAGGACTTCTTCTTGAATCCGGTCAACCAGAACATCCCTTCGAATTTTTTTAATTGTTATGATCCACTGCAAAATCTTTCATACGTGCCCAGAGGGAATGTAAATGGTGGGATAACATACTATGCGAATGGTGAAGCCCAATCCGGATTTTCTTGCTTTGAAGAACAATACGCAACTACGCCCTGCCGTCCAGGAAAACAATCAAGAGATGGCTTTTATCAATAGCGCCGCTATGTCTCCTTCGCTGAGTCTTTTCATTCGTGGTGCTAGGGCACCCATAGAAGACTCGGATTGTCGACCCAATACTAGCAGTCATATCGGCGATTCGGCTCGAATCTGCAACGCATACAAGCGTGATGAGTAAGTTCACTTGATGCACGTTATGGAACCGTACAAAATAGTTGTTGATTGATACAGGGCTCCCCCTAGTACTTCAGATTTTCTCAAATGTCGCTGGGCAGGTTGCATGAACCGGAATGGTTTCTCCCGAGAATCAGTACTGATTCGACACATCAAGTCAGTTCACATTTCTCCGGATCGATACAAATGTCCCCACGAAAGCTGCCAGAAAATGTCCCGACGAAAAGACAAACTTTTCGAACACACATGAAGATCGTTCATTCATGAACTAGATGCATTTGTTATGTCATGCCTTTTAGGACACGAAGTTTTGGGCATACCGGGAGACTTGTACTTGAGGAGTATGCAATTAGTTTAGGCATACCGCTTTCCCTCTGTCAATGGAGAAAACATAACCCGCTGAGAATGTTGCATGTCCAATGCCATCCAATGTCTCGTCGGGATCATGAGTAACGCCCCATTTGAGCTTCTCATGTGCGAGGTCATGTGGAAAGTGTCCCGTAGATCCATCAATTTGAATGCGGGAAGGTTGACATGCAGCCGCTATACTCGCACTGCAAATGCCCGCTAGAGACATACCTTTGTGGTACATCTTAAGTAGAACGATTGTCACGAGTACAGTGTAGCTACCACCCGCAATTGGAATGATGATAGCCCATATCAACTGGTAGGAGATACAGAGATAAATCTCAGAAATGACTGCAGTAGCTACTTTTGGATTGTTGGTGTAGCTGTTCACTTGAACAAGATGATAGGCTTCTGATACTAGCCAATGGATCACGAGTAGCACTATATTAAGAGGAACGCCCCACTTGAAAGAGAAAATGAGTTGATCGCTGTTCGGTGTCAGGAATGGGCGACGATACCCGAAGGCCCTTTGGAGGCTTTGTTGAAGCCGCTGAATACCCACACCATTCGCTCATGGCCCTCATTGCGATCATAATATAGTTGAGTCCGATGTAGATATAAGACATCAAGACTTGTGGGATATTGGCGATAATAAAAGAGCTGAGTATTCTTCGCTCTTTGAGGTTGAAAATCAAATCGTAGCCTGAGTTAGGGTCAATGAATGAGGCTAATGACAATCCAGCACCACCGGGATTGCCATCGAGCTGAGACGCAGACCAAGAGCCACCAACAAGAAAGCACAATGAAAAGAAGAGCTGTAAAAGTCAGTACATGGCGTTTTCGAAGAGCGGAGAACCAATATTCACGGCCCCCTGTCCAAAGTTCCCCAACGATTGGAGAGCGAGTGCTCCATTCAGATTGACCATGAGCACGCTTCATGTAGTCGTGATGTGCAGCGATACATCGGCCCTTGGTATCGGCATCTGGCTTTTCTAGGAAGGATTGAATCGCATCCCCCAACGTGCAAAAGGGGGTTTCACGTCTGGTGATGTAGAGCGTCAAGATATATGATGTTATCTTCATGAAGTTGGCCACAATAACAAGTAACACAAATATCGGTACAAGATTCGCTTTCCATCTTTCTGCTTCAACTTGCGAGTAGCATTTGAGTAAGGTGATGTTACCATAGAAGTTATCATCGTCATAGTAAATATTTGACTCTTCTGGGTGAATGAAGGAAATAAGCCAAACAAACGGCACAGTTGTATAATTAGTATAATTATATCCATTTCCCCAGACACCGAGAACTGATGTGTCTGTTGAGGATTCATTAGCTATGATAACAAGATGACTCCGAGAGGGCAAAGTATCGGTATCGTAAGTGTCAAAGCAAGCCTCAACACTAAGCTGTTCAAGTTTTCTATAATATCGTGGAACCCAGCTCCATATCCAGTCGTATTGTCAAATTTTGATGGGATCTGCCAATTCGCCTCGTGAGTGAAGTCCTCAGTAGCTAAAACCACAGCACATTGATTGGTGACTTTTGTTTCAAACACAGCGGAATTACATGTCATCTGCAATCAAAATGAACTGAGACCGAGAAGTATCCAAAGAGCCCCCTTGGCTTTCGATCCGTGGAAGATGTTACGAATACTAGGTGTACCAATATCAAGCCATATACTTTTTAGAATGTGCGGCATCCACTTCTCTGCGCGTTGGCGAGTTCAAACACTGCAGACTAAAATTGCTTGCTGCCAGTAGAATAGTGCTCATTATGTTGATGATGAAATGCGCCGCGATTGTCAGCCGGCCCGCAATTCGGCAGCTCCCTGTATAAAACGCGACGCTGTCGTGAACCAGTGGCTATTTAGCGCGGATAATGAGTAGTGAAGCTACATTGATGCTGAAGATTATCGTTGCAGCAGCAATAGATACCACTATCTGAAGCCGCCATCCTTGAAGGATCTTCGAAAATGGTCGAGGTTTAGCACTCTCGTTTCCCTGGTGAGTCTGTTCATTGTGCATTGCCAAATGTATGGCGTCGGAGGTCATTGCAAATAAGATTGATGTAACGCAATCCAATTTTGGTATGGGGTCAAAAGGGACCATGAATTTTGAAGTTTCTCGGCATAGAGCTACAGAAACGTGAGTGTTCCAAGGTTGGAGAAACCAGCGATTAAGCACCTACTCAGTGCTATGTAGCAATGCTAGCTGTCGTATTAGTAGCCTATGAGCTCCAGCCCTGGATCTGGAGCTCAGATATGCAATTAAGTGGGCCATATCGAAATTTATATGCCGTGAAAGTTTATTACGAGTGTCGGCTTACTTCAAGTAAGGTTCACGATGGGAGGAAAATTTTCATCGTGTTACATTCGTCAAACCAGGTTGAACCTGCGGGTTCGTAAAATTTCGTTCGTTTAAGCTATGCATGATATATACATTATTTTTTTTATTGACGGGTCACAGGCCGGTCAAGCGCGCGCCAGCGATCCATACTTTGTCTTGCCGTAAGCACCACTCATTTCCTTCCTAATTTCCAAAGCCTTGCGATATGGTGGAGCAGTGGGAGGCTGTACTGGCTGCAAGCTGACATGATCAGGAGGAAGAGCATATGATGCATCTGAATCCCAAGCAGACAGGTCACCACAGGCAATGAATGACGGGATCCACCGATTCTCGGTAGCAAATTTATTCGACAATTTTTGCCCAGGTGAATTGTTTTTCTCTTCAGATGATTCTTGAAGACGACGGACTTCTGTGGGGTGTGTTGATGAAGAGTCGGCGTTGCTGTTTGTGCCCGCCAGTGCTTTGCGAGTTGTAGTATCTTGGTCTAGGTCCTCTTGTACCTCGAGGCCGACATTGCCATCTCCCGTGACAACTTTCGGGGTAGCAGCGCCACCGAAGAGAGGATTTTTCAAGGCTGCCATACCAGCAAGGCCTTCATTGCTGACTGGTGGAATATAGCCTTCGCAAACAATGAATGCTTCTAGACTGCTGGCACGACTACTTCGAGGCTTGGAAACACTGACTCTCGCGAAAACGGTGCGCAATTGAGCGTAGAGAAGATCGACATCTCGAGCTCGGAAAATCTTCGCAACAAACTTACCACCCGGTCGAAGAACACCCATCGCCAGGTTCAGGGCTGCGTAGAGCAATTGGGACTGAATATAAATGTCCAAGTCATGGAGACCTGTTACGTCAGGCGCACCGTCAGAAATGACGAGATCAACAGGATGTGGCTCTCTGATGGGAGCTGGAGGATTTGATGTAGACTCAGAGGTAGTGGAAGAGGATTCATAGGCCTCGGGGTCCAGAGCACGTAGAAGAAGAGGAATGGTGGAAGGATGGGTGATATCGGCTTTCAAAGTGGTGATGCCTTCGAGTGGAGCCATGGGTTGCAAATCAATAGAGACAATTTTGACATTCTTGCGCGGCTTCAGTTCTGCGTTAGGATCGCTTTCTCCGAATCGAGGCTCATTGTCATTTTCGCTGGTTTTAGTCGCATTGCCGCCCTCCTCCAGGGCTTGCCTATCTCTATGCTTTTTCTCCAACCAAGCCCTTCTGCCAAAGCTTTCACCTTTAATAAGAACTCGGCTCAGTACTTGACTCCAGCTACCTGGTGCAGCGCAGAGATCAACAACTCGCGTGACATTATCAGGGTTCTCGTGATCGAAGAGGTCGAATTGTTCGTCGATTTGTATGAGCTTAAAGGCTGAGCGAGCACGCCAATTCTGCTCCTTGGCCAAACGATAATAAGCGTCGCGCTTGTCCTTGGATGACTTGCCCATTTTTCGAAAAATCAGGCAGAATTTCCGTTGGCTTCAGTTCTTTTCCTCCAATCGAAGTGGGCTTTGCTGGAAATCATTTTTGGAGGCGGGGAGCCGCGCCGATAAGATTTCCGGGCGGAGTTTTTCTGCCGCTTTTTTTTCTGCTGCAGCGCCGACGAGCTTTTCTTTTCTCGTCACGTTGAACCCTCAAACTCGTCAGTCTTGAACAGACCCTCGCAGTCATTATGGGTCAAAAAAGAGGACGCGACTCCAAAGCACAGGCTGTGGAGTCCAAGAAACGCAAGAAGGCGAGCAAGGCGGACCCTGCCTCCGATGACAGTTCTTGGGATGGCGTCGTCGGTATTGACGACCTCAACTGGAAAGAAGTGGCCCTTCCCGATCGAATGGAAGATGCTGGCGGATTCTTTGGACTAGAAGAGATCGACGGAGTTGATGTGATCAAGCTGGATGGCTCCGCAGGTGTTCAATTCAAGGTGAGTGGCACCAACATTTGCCTATTTTGTTAGTTGCCATTTACTGATGTCTATGGTTCGTTTCGGGAATAGGCTAGGGCTGGAAAACCAAAGAAGTCAATCTTGAAGCCACCATCTTCGGATGATGATGGCGAGGAATGGTCTGGTTTCAGCGATGGAGAGTCGGAGAAGCCTCCTACCCCAGCCGCAGAGACACAGGAACCAAAGGACAGGAAACCGAAGAACAAAAAGGATAGCGCGAAGCAGAAGAAGGCAAAAGACTCACAGGAGACCAGCGAGAATGGCCCCAAGGATTCAGGAAAGAAGGAGACCAAGAACAACAAAATGAAAGAGTCGGAGAAAAAGAAGAAGACTACTGCCAAAGAGCCTAACCTAAAGGCTAGTCTCTCATTTGCGGCACTTGACGACGCGGATGAAGATGATGGTGTGGATGTCTCCGAATGGGATAATCTTGGCTTGTCTCCCGAGCTCCTCACCGGTCTTTCTAAGATGAAATTCGCTACTCCGACTACCGTGCAAAAATCCTGCATTCCAGCTATTCTAGAGGGACATGATGTCGTTGGAAAAGCATCTACCGGTTCCGGAAAGACGCTTGCATTTGGTATTCCTATACTCGAACATTACCTTGGACTGAGGGCAAAGCAAGTCAGCCGTGATGAGAAACCCAAATCGACACCGATAGCACTAATCTTATCACCCACCCGCGAATTGGCTCATCAATTAGCTCAGCACATTGGCGATCTCATCACGAACTCTCCCGATACAGATGCACGCATCGCTTTGCTAACCGGTGGGCTGTCCATTCAGAAGCAACAGCGTCAGCTCGCTAATGCCGAGATTGTTATTGGAACACCCGGTCGTGTTTGGGAAATCCTCAGCACGGGATCGGGATTGATCAAGAAGATGCAGAAGATCCAGTTTTTGGTTGTTGATGAAGCCGATCGACTTCTCAGCGAAGGTCACTTCAAAGAGGTTGAGGAAATTTTGGGTGCTTTGGACAAGCCGCAAGCAGGAGCTTTGCCTGACATGGATGAGGAGGCTGAAGTCGAGGAAGAGCCCGCTGCGAGACAAACTTTGGTCTTCTCGGCTACCTTCCATCGGGACTTGCAGCAGAAACTTGCTGGCAAGGGTCGCTGGACTGGCAGTGATCTAATGGATAATAAACAATCAATGGAGTATCTACTCAAGAAGCTGAACTTCCGCGAAGAGAAGCCGAAGTTTATCGATGTCAACCCTGTACAGCAAATGGCAGAGGGTCTCAAAGAGGGCATTGTTGAGTGTCCTGCGATGGAGAAAGATCTATATCTCTATTCACTTCTGCTCTATCATCCCAAACACCGAACTCTTGTCTTCACCAACTCTATCTCCGCCGTTCGCCGTCTGACCCAATTGCTGCAAAATCTCCAGCTTCCCGCGCTCGCCCTCCATTCCTCTATGGCTCAAAAAGCCCGTCTCCGCTCCGTGGAGCGCTTTTCTTCGCCGAAATCTGACCCCAGCTCAATTCTTGTCGCCACTGACGTCGCTGCCCGTGGTCTTGATATCAAGGGCATCGATTGTGTTGTCCACTACCACGCCCCTCGAACCGCCGACGCGTATGTTCACCGATCTGGACGTACCGCGCGTGCTGGTGCATCGGGTAAGAGTATTATTATTTGCGCCCCCGAAGAAGTGGTCAGTGTGGCTCGTCTGGCTGCGAAGGTCCATGCCCAAAAATCTGGCAATGCGAAGAAGCTTCCGCTAGAGTCACTCGAAATTGACCGTCGTGTCATTTCACGTATTCGTCCACGCATGAATATTGCCAAGAAAATCACGGATTCAAATATTGCTAAAGAGAAGATTACCTCGGAGGATAACTGGCTCCGCGCGGCAGCTGAAGATCTTGGTGTGGACTACGACTCCGACGAGTTTGACGAGTCGAAAGGAAAGGGTCGTGGTCGTGGAGGTGGCAGACACCAACGTGACAAGGAGAATAGTAGCATTACGAAGGGGGAGCTTAACGAGCTTCGTGCAGAGTTGAAGAACCTACTGTCGCAGCGTATCAACATTGGCGTTAGCGAACGATACCTCACGGCTGGACGAGTCGATATCGAGTCTCTCCTCCGTGGTGAAGGTAACAATGCTTTCCTGGGACATCTTGATCCCTTGAACTTCTAAAAATTATTTGTCAATATCATTTGTGACGGTGTATTTATCTCTATATTCGGAGTCTCAACACTGCTGGTTTCTAGCTGCTGTCTTTTCTTTCTCATTTTTCTTTTCAATATCTATTCTTAAATTCACACTGAATATTAGAGTATCCATCAAGACCCTGATCTTCGCCGTCTCCAGCATCATGTCAATTTGAAAATCCCCGACCTAGCCTAATTTGTCCAAGTTTAAGCCCCGTTTGATCAGCCGCCACGTGGTGATTCGGCATGCCGAGATCTCCGACTCGGCAGACATCCGAATCGCCGCCGAAAGTCGGCCTTTCTTGCCCCACTGTTGGGTCCAACAGAAAAAAAAATGAAGCGAAAATGAGAAAGCAGCTCCGGTTAGAACTGCCGATGATCTCATTTAGCGTGGATGGTTGACGAAAATCTCCGACTAGCTTGCTCATCATATTTCAAAGCTACCCCCCGACGAGCTACTGCTAGATCTGTCGACCTACAAACATCAAACTACGTTGATAACGGTATCTGTTGAGCCGGGAATCCGCTTTACCGGCAGATTATCGTGCATTAGCTTTTCGGCATTTCAGCAGTTGTCCCTTTGCGGATCATATACGCAAATCTTTGTGCAACTGGCATTTTCACACTCTCTTCCGAATCATTCTCGACTATATACAACTTGAACAACCAGACCTCACGATGTCCGGCCTTCAGCAAGCAACTAGACGGCTTCTTCGCCAGTCTATGACTACTACCACTAGGGTTGCATCTTTTACGCCTTTGATTCCAGTCGCAAGACTTCACCAACAAGGACCATCCCGCTCAGCAGTCGTCCATGAACAAGCTCTTCCACAAACACAAGCACCATCTGTGGAAGCACCATCATTCCTCTCTCGAGCTCAACAAAAGCCCCTCCAAAACAAAAGCACACCCGATCTCGACGCCATAATCTCACAAATGCCCCTCGTTCAATCCCTCCGCGCTTCCCACAATTCCTACAAAGAATCTCGTCCCCACCTCGCCATCCCACCAGCTATGAGACAGCACCATTTCGTCGGAGGCTCACTGGCCGGAACCGGGAAACTGACACTGGCTCCATACATGTGGACGTCGTCGCAGAAATCAAACAAATCCACCGGTGACAGTAAAGCCAGTAGCGTCGTGTCAGTTTTCCATATTGGCCGCGATCTATGCGGACATCCCGGCTTCGTTCACGGTGGTCTGTTATCCGTTCTTTTCGACGAGGTCTTTGCTCGTTGTGTTTCGGCGGCGTTCCCGAGTGGTCTGGGTATGACTGCTAATTTGAATGTGGATTTCCGAAAACCTGCTCTCCCGGATCATTTGTATGTTCTGCAGGCGGAGACTGTGAAGGTTGAAGGGCGAAAGGCTTGGGTGCAGGGTCGTATGACTTATCTTCCTGTTCATTTACCTGTTCAATCTGAGGCTCAGAGCATTGCTTTTGATTCGGCGCTTTTGAAGGAAGATGCTGAGGGGGCGACTATGGTTTCTGAGGCAAAGGCTTTGTTTATTGAGCCTAAGTTTGCGGATGTGAGTATTAATTTTTTTTACACGGTTTTCCTTCAATTTTCTTCGGTTGAACAATTGCTAATCATCCTTTCCTTGCAGTCCATGATTTCGGTTTATCGGACCTGATATAGAATTTGAAGTTCCTATGGCGTCAGGAGTTACGAAAATAGAGCATCAACTTTATAGACATTTAATTATTAATGAATCAGTACATTCGATCTTCCAGTAGGGGCTCTTCACTCGATGGAAACAATCACCATATTAGGAGCATTAAAATATGGTAATTATGTATGTACTTAACAGCAGTAGGCCTGGTATAGTAATTCACTATCCTATGTTGTACTTGAGTAGAACTGTTCGCGATTCATTACCCCGACGTGCACCCTTCCAAGGTTCAGCTTTACAACGCCTTTTAAATGACCACTAACATAGCCGTGAAGAATAGTAATACTACTACCAGCAGCCGACCTAAAAACATCTGACTGCAGAAAATACGGTGAAATGGAACTCCTTGGAGATAGAAAGGCTAACCATTACTATCTAATATCATCATGAGGACACCACTTCAACGCCCCAAATCCCAGATAACAAAAGTAAAGAAAGAAAACAGCCCGGCCGAAAAATTGGGAATGGGGAGTGGGGTGGCAAAAGCAAGTCAGGTCATCGAGTCATTAAAGGCGTTCCGTTTTTGGATTTTCAGAGAACAGGGGGTGAAAACGTTGGACCAGCCAGGTTGAGGTCAGTTATCCGGAAGTAGAGGAGATGTTCGAAGTTGCGCTTGGCAATGAGCTGTGTTGCGGGGACTCTGTTCTTACGACAGATGGAATGCTCCTTGGCCCTCCTTAATGGCGACGGAAAGTCGCTCCCCGAGAACATTCAGACTGCTATAATCGGGCAGCTTGAGATAGTTCACACAAGTCATGACGCTAGGAAGGTAGTCATCCGGAGTATAAGGGGGTTCACTGGGCCGACAGACCACAGTGAAGATGGGAGTAAGACTCTTGAAGCCTGCAAAACAAAGTCAGAGAATAAACAATAAAAATCATAATGCTTGAAACATGAAACTTACCGCCGATTGGAAGCTTTGGGCTACCAGTAACAAACTGAAGGAAGTCGCGTCGCTGCTGCTTATCTAGCTCGCTCATTGTCTGAAGCAGGTTGCGTACGCTTTTGCTGTCCATGTTGAATCCATGATCTGCTTTGATGGAGTCCATCAGAGTTTCGATAGACCAGTCTTCGTCTGCCTGACCAAAGAGCATCACAAGCTCGTTGGGAGTGAAGGCTCGAAGAGAAGAGAAGGGGAAGACTTGTGAGAATCCTGTTCTGAAGGCGTCGACCTGGCGTCTGACACCACTACCAAGTGTCATATCAATAACTCGCTCGATGTAGTGATCGACATTGTCGATATTGAGCGAGACATCGGCGCCGTTCGGAACAAGTTCAATAGATGGATAACCGGGTAGGGTGAAATCCAAGCTCAAGTCATCAACACGAACCCCGTCCACTTCAATTTGCTGGATAGCAGTAGCCTTTTGCTGCTCCGATAGACTTTGGTCTTTCTTGATGTTCTTCTTAGCCTTCACGAATTGTTTGAGCATAATCAAGGATTTGGCTAGATCTTCATCAACTGCTTTCACGGTGCCTAGTGATGGGGCAACAGAGGACAATGTATCGGCAATGCGGAAGAAGGCCGGGTTGAAAGATATATCGATAATGCGGGAGTCAAGCATAGAACGTGCGACAAATTTTCCAAGAATTTTGAACATATTCAACTGCTTTTTACCCGAGTCTTGAGACGCTTGTTCGTCACTCATTGGACATGGGAATAAACCACGTCTACCAAAAGCGTATTCTGGTGTAGCAGAATGACCATCGGTTTCGCGCCAAATTTTGAGCTTCTTCTTCGAGAACTCCTTAGAGACAGTCGAGTAGAATTCCAGTGTTGGACCCAAACCAGTTCCAACCTCCTCAAAGTACTCGACCTCAAGAACACTGGGAGAGGAACCGTAAAGCTCCATAACTTTCATGGCCGAGTCCAGGATGCGCGCTCGGGAGATCCGGACCTTTTGACGTTGCAAGCGGCCGAGGAACGGCTGGGGATCACGACGTAGGTCTCGTCGGCTATCTTCCGTGCTTTGAGAATTATGCCATCTCATCATGGCACGAGAATATCCGAATGCCGTTGACTGTAGGAAAAGATGTCTAGTCTCAAAGGGGAACAAGAAAGAGAACAATCGAGCCAGGTCTTCGCTCCAGCTCGGAAGGCAGCTGCTAGCAACAATCAATGGCTCCTCAAGCTGTCGATTCACCTTAGCAGTGAGTTTGGTATTGATGAACTGGGCTAGTGGCTCGGGCGTGATGTTGACAGGGTCCCTAGTCTCTGTCAAGATATCGTCGATCGTAGCGTTCATCTCATGCAATACGCGGAGGAATCGAAGAATAGAGGCAGTGGTAGCGTCTTTATCGAGGGAAGAAGGGATTTCAAGGACGTCTTCCGAGGAAGATTCTTCCTGTCCATTGTGGGCAAGTGTCGATTGTTCTGCTGGGGGAGGTCCGGGGACGCGTTTGAAGGTGACGGTGTGAACCGCAGTCCAGACATTCTTGGCATGAGACTCTTCTATGTGCTCGCGGTTGTGATGGACAGCACGGTAGACTGTAGTGTCACTAGGAACGGGTTTGCCATCCACGCAAAACTCAAGGTGCCAGTCTTGTGGGACTGATGCCATGGCAGCGGCATATGACTGGAACGGCCGCCCAGCGGATGACAGGGGCTGATGACGCGCGGGGTTTGATGATGTTGTACTCGGTGTCGATGAAGAAGCCTTGGATGCTTGTGTGGACTGAGATGGAGTGCCAATCCTCGTACCATCTTCCTTACGGGCCGTAACCTTTCCAGATGATCCAACTTCCATATTCACTGCGGTTGGGTCGTGCACGTTATCTTCTTCGAGGTCATCATCCAGATCATCGACTATAGCATTGAGTTCTTCATCATCATCCGCGTCGTCGATATCGTCATCGCCATCGTCACTTAATTGTCTCTCATCAGCGCATTCAAGTGGCTCATCGTCATGTTCATCATCTTCTTGGAAATGCATATGACGGCGACGGCCTTCGCCCGAAGCTGGCTGCTCTCGGTCCTGGTCTTCGTCGCCGGAATCATTCGCATTGAGGAGGCCTCTGGTGCGGCCCAGTGGGCTTCCACCCGCGAGTGGCGAGTCTGGTGCGGTCAATTGGTCTCTGAGTCGTGCTGCTTGGGAGATCTGAGACAGAATATTGTCTCGGCTGCGAGAAGAACGAGGGCGTTCTGAAACGGCAATTTTTGGTTGGAGAAAGTCATCGAGAGACTTGAACGTGGCAATAGCATGGATAGATACCATGATATTCCGGTAGTGGCGAGGTATATCGGATTCTTCCTCTGCGACCAGCTTAAGTCGAAGTTGCTTTCCGAGCATATAAGTAGCATTACTGCGAGTATTCTCGAGCGAGTTATGGCTGACGGTAATGACCTCAAAGTGCTCCGTCCGGCTCAACAAATCTTGTAGCTTGCGAATCAAAACGCTGAAGGGAGTCACGGCAGTGCTTTGGCTCTGAGCCTTCTCGGAGATCGTGGCACCCATAAAAGCTTGCAGGAAGGCGGATCGTGCAATGCGAATATTCGAAGCTAATCAATGTCAGTGAGCCAATTCGTGAGTACGAACATTGGAACCATATAAATTTACCTTTAGAATCGCCAAGAACCTCCAAGAGAACCTCGATGATGCCAGAGTTGAGCAGCTCAGAGCTAGTGATACTCTCGAGCGCATCGCCATCGAAATAGGTTGCCAGGCGCTTGAAAAGAGCCAGGCCATCGTCGCCCTGGGTGGTGTAGGAACCCTTGATCTGAACTGCAAGGGCTCGCAGTTCGTTCAGAATACGAAGGGCCCCAGTGCGCACTTTGCCAGCCTCTCCTTCCTCATAGGTCTTGAGGAAAGCTTGAGCATCTCGGATAACAAGGTCATGAAGAGCATTCTCCATCTTGGCCAAGGGCTGGCGGCCAGAGATCGACGAATCTTCTGAGTCGGAATCCTCTTCGTTGTCTTCATCAGCCTCGTCATCGTAGTCATCACCATCTTCATCTGTGTCCTCGTCCTTCTTGTTGCTCTCGCCGTTGCCAGCATCCATGTCAACATCTGCAGATTCATCATTTGCCTTCTTTTTGGCCTCCTCGGCCTTTTCTGCCTCTGGAGAAAGAGGAGCTTCGGACAATTTGACTATTTCTGAGATAACACCTTCTCGATGGAATTGGTGATGGTAAACCTTTTCAAGTCGCTCGAACAGTAATTCCGAGCAGCGAAGGGCGAGGGATACAAGAGAAGGGTGATCTTTTTGGGAAAGAATAGAAGCCAGGAATGAAGCATAGGGCACAGTACGCAAGGCGTCTTCAATCAAGGAGGGTTCCAGGATATGTAACATCTTGAGCTGTGCAATAAGGACCTTTTGGCGAACAAGTAGATTGACGGTGCTTGAGTAGGCGTCGGTTAAGGTTGGAAATAAGATAGTCGCGAACCGCTTAAGCTCTGTCTTGCAATCTTCCAACAAGGCACGTCTCTCCGCTGTTGACTCTTGAGACTTGGAAGATTTCAAGCCGATGGACATATGACTATCGAAATAGGAACTGAGGACACTGTCTGTCCGCGAGGCCTCCCGGCTAGGGACACCGGGTAAAAGCTCGCAAATGACATTGAGGGTCTCAAACACCTGCTCACGAGGCCGGTGGATCAGAGCCTGCATGACCAAGACACTGTCCATTTTCACAGCTGTGTTATCAGTGTCTTCGGGTGGCGAGACTCCCGTCAAAATCTGGTAGAGGGTATCGACCACGTCCATTTTGAGAAGTTCAATCGACAAACGCGGGCTGGCTTTGGCAGTATTTGCGAGCACTCGAAGGAACTGAGTATGAATGTGTGGTCCAATTAAGTTTGTGGTGCCCGGGAGTAGTAGTCGCAGAACAGCCCTGAGCATTGCGGGCTCGATGAGCTCTTCCAGATTCTCAGAGCGATATTTGTAGCTTTCAACAATACGGGAGACACAAAGACAGGCCTGCTCAACAACTTTCGGATCATTGCTAGACAGTACATTCAGCAAAGTCGGCATCACGTCCCGTACCACGGGGAAAGAATCGTGAGGCAGGTTACGACAACAGTTGGCAGCAGTAGTGACAGCAGTGCGCTGGGTGCTTGTTGGGAAAAACTCAAGGTAAGTCAAGCAGGCTGTTAGGCCACCTTCACGCACGATCGAAGCAGGGAAATCCACAGATATCTTAGCGAGCGTCTAAGATGATATTTTGTGAGCTTTGTGTATATAAAACAGTATTTGCGGCGTGGCTTACACTCAAGGCTTGCTCGGCAAGGTCGATGAATTGAATATCCAGGAGCTTCTGGCACAAAATCGGTACGGCGCCACCATAAACGACATTCGCCACAGAACCACGAAGAGCTTCCATTAGGTTGGCAAGGCATCGGCATGCAAGAAGCATTATTTCGGGGTTTTCCTCGCCGAATTGGTTTGGCTGCATTAAGGCAACAAGCTCCTTGACGTAAGGATCGGGTGAGAATTGACCTGAAAGGTTATCTTCATTGGAGACCAGTAAAAGATCCGACAGTTCCTGCAAAGCAATCAACTGGAGTGAAGGGGAATCCTTCGCTCTCAGGTTACTGAGGATATCTCGCAGTCGGGAGGACATGCCAGACATCATGCCGGTGAGGGCACGCAATGTACTCTGTAAGGCCATAGGGCCCCGACCGAATAGACTGCTATGGAACGGGTCCAAATCCTCATCATCGAAGGCCGAGTGGTTTGTTCCATCATTGCTTTCAGCCGCAGGAGACTCGTCTCTTTCTTCCTTTTCCTCGTGCTCCTCTATTTCCTCCTCCGCATCCCGTGTCAGAGCATCAGAACTTTGCTTCGTGGAACGCTTTTTTTGTCGCCGTGGGGGCGGAGATTGTGTTGCCGCCAGTCGATCTAGATATATTGATGATAGCTGTTTAGCCTCGGCGTCCCCAAAATACCACTGGATGCTTGCATTGCAGAATCCAAACTTACCATTCCGGCTGGATCTCCGCCGGGCAGGGGGCGGAGACGTGGTGGACTTGGATTCCCCTGACGGTCGAGAAGAGGGTCTGTTATATGAGCCATTTCATCAGTCATGTCATTGTCTAGGATTCACGGCTAGTACACACCCTGGTTGTGACATGGCTGTACGACTTCGAGCAGGCCGACGGGGACCAGGAGCAGGACCAGCGGATGGTGCTGTGCTGGGCGCTGTAGTTCGTTGTCTCTTCGATCGGCGAGGCGGCGAGGAGGCCGCGGGTTGATTCTGGGCGTCTGAATGCCGATCCCGGCGAGTGGAAGTCTTGCGTTTCCGGGAAGCCGAACCAGCGGCGGAAGTTGAAGCAACACCGGCGTCAGTGGGAGGAGGAGGGTCTGTAGCAAGTCTCGCCGATGAGCGAGTGGTCCTGCGCGACATGAGTAATTGCTTGTGGATTGTGTGTTGGTTTGCCTTTTTTTCGAATTTTTAAAAAAGAAGATAAGAAGAAGAAAAAAGAAAATGCCGAATGTACGTAAAAAATAGGAGGGCAAGGTGAAGAAGGTATTGATCAAGCTGATACCAGACTTGTTTGTAGGGAAAAAAAAAAGGAGATGGGCAGTTGAAAAGGGTCAGCTTGGATGTAATGTGATGTGACCGATACTCTCCCCCGCGTTCTGAGCACTCAAGTTGGGGGGAAGCGATCTGAGAGCAACAAATCGAGAAATCGTATCGTCCACCTCAGATTCCCAAAACATAGATCACAGTTGGATAGCTCCGAGGGGAGGGTTTAGAACAAGGCAAGGTCGCGGACGGGCAAGGTATGAAGCTTAACAAGGCGAAGGAAACGGGCGGGTAGATACCTCAGGGCCGAAGAGGCGATGGAAGCTCCAGCGGGAGCAATGGAATAATCCTCGAGAGGGTCCTGGCGGTTGGTGGAGGGCCTTTGCCTGGCCATAAGTTACCGGGTCGGAGAGATTCGATTAAACTTGGGGGGAGACCGTTCCAGCCGCCATCCGCAT
>Ga0209673_1001446_pt1 | contig 22540 bp, 24 predicted proteins | sample AraplaCol_mMS_r2_2_FD_184274 | JGI IMG/M metagenome (GOLD analysis project Ga0209673, IMG submission 184274) | Arabidopsis root microbial communities from North Carolina, USA - plate scrape MF_Col_mMS_r2 (SPAdes) (version 3) | ecosystem: Host-associated > Plants > Roots > Endosphere | place... | reverse complement strand
TCCGCCTGCAGAATGCCGGTGAAGGTCTTCAGATGGCGTTCCGGATGCTCCTGTCGCCGGCCCCGCGATGCGTAATACAGCGCGGCCGGCGGTGAGAGCCCGCCGAATGGTCGGTCATCCCGGACATAGGTCCATATGCGACCGGTATCGGTCTTTCCCCTCGCCAGGATCGGCACTGTCGTGTCGTCGCCATGAAGTCGCTCGGCGGCCAGAACGTGCGCTTCGATCAGTGAATGGATAGGCTTCAACGCCGCGGCGCATGCTCCGACCTGGTCGGCCAATGTCGATAAGCTGAGGTCGACGCCCTCGCGGGCATAGCGTTCGCTTTGGCGATTGAGCGGCTGGTGCTGGGCGAACTTCTCAAACAGGATCATCGCCAGCAGGTTCGGCCCTACAAAACCGCGGGGCGTCACATGGAAGGGTGCAGGTGGCTGCGTAATCTTCTCACACTCGCGGCAGGTGAACTTCTCCCGCACCGTCTGGATGACTTTCCACTGACGCGGGACGACCTCCAGGGTCTCGGTAATGTCCTCACCAAGCTTCGACAGTTTGGTCGATCCGCAGCAGGCGCAATTCGTGGGAGCAGCGATGATGACGCGCTCACGCGGCAGGTGTTCGGGAAAGGGCTTGCGTGAAGGACGCTTGCGCTCGAAGGCTTTGACGGCTGAGATTGTGGCTGCGATCTCCGCGGCCAGTTCATCTTCACCGGCGTTTGCTTCTAGCTCCTCGAGCTGCAGCTCCATCTGCTCAAGGAGCCGCGCCTTACGCTCGGACCGGCTGCCGTAGAGTTCACGGCGAACCTTGTCGATCTCCAGCTTCAGCCGAGCGATCAGCGCCTCGGAATGCGATACGAGTGCCTTTGCACTGGCGGCTTCAGCCTTGGCGGTCGCTGCTTCTGCTTCAGCGGCAACACGTCGAGCGCGTTCCCGGGCCAGCAGTGCAAGCGCACTGGTAAGGTCGTCCGGAAGCTCTTCGGTCGCATTGCTCATGACAGGATGGAATCATATTCGACCCTGTCATTCCAGTGTTTTTGCTCATCCGGCAGATGTTGGCCGCCAGGTCCTTTGCGGCATCCGCCAGTCGATACCCTCCAGCAGGTAACCGAGCTGCGCAGGCGTGATCACCACCGTGCCATCGGCTGCTGATGGCCAGATGAAGCGTCCGCGCTCCAGCTTCTTCGTAAACAAACAGGCTCCCTGGCCGTCATGCCAGATCACCTTGATCAGGCCGCCACCGCGGCCGCGGAATACGAACAGGTGCCCACACATCGGGTCACGCTTCAGCGCCTCCTGCACCATCAACGACAGACCCGGAAAACCCTTTCGCATGTCCGTATGGCCTGTCGCCAGCCAGACCTTTACACCAGCAGGGACCGGGATCATCGACGACCCAGCACACAATCAAGAATGCGGCCAAGCGCTTCCGTGTCGATATCACTATCCACGCGTACGCGTCTGCCCCGACCCAGCTCAATCGTTACATCGCTACGCTTCCGACGAGCATGGGATGTGGTGGGCGGTTCCGGTTGAACCGGAGAGACTGCTGGCGCGGTCTCGGACACGATCACCGGCACCAACGTGGTTGCCGTCTCGGTCTTCGGCTCCTCGATCCGGCACAGCTCCTTGCGCCAACGGAACAACTGGCTGACATGGATACCGGCCGCGCGAGCAATCTCAGAGATAACCGCGTCCGTCTCAAAGCAGGCCGCGACGAGGCGCTCTTTGTCTTCGCGTGACCAGCGACGACGGCGCTCTACGGACGTGATAACCTCAATTGGATGCTTCGTCATATGACTACTCCTAGTGTTACCACTAGGACTGGCAGTCAGCAGCCCTCTATCGCAAGACGGCCTTCACCGTGGGCTTACATGCCGGACGGCTCCGCGATAGATTCAATCGCGAAATGGATGCGTTTCGCCGTCGTAATGCAATAAATGTCATCGGCTTGCCGAGGGTACCTTCCCGGCACGCGCCTCTGTAACCGTCTTCAGTTGTCAGGACTTCGCAGGTGACACGAAACGACCGACCACGTTCGGCGGCGTCGCAGCGCGTGCTTAGCTCCAAGGAATTCGAGTACGCGACTATGAGATATGGCAGTCATGCATTGTGGGATCGCAGGAGATACGATGGGTTTACGATCCGGTCTGTCAGGCGACAGCTACTGAGCGCTTGCGTCCTCGTCACACGTTATTCCTTTTCGCCACGGCATTTGCGCGGCAAGAGCCTTGACATCATCGCAATAAGTTTTGTTGCCCGTGAATTCAGTTTCGCCGACGTTCAATTCGATCGCGATGTCCGCCAGACTGAGAGCGTGCGGGTTGTCCACGAATTGCTCAAGATAGGTGGGCGTATAACAAAACTCTTCTCCGTCAACCTCGTACCAATTGCATTGCTCGGGCAGGCCATTGTCAACATCTTCACCGGGGCGGTTCATAACCTTAAAGACCTTAATCTGTTGCGGGAAACCAAAATCATAGTCGCCGTTCAAGACGGGTTTAGCGTCTGGTCGATCTTGCTCGCCGCATGAGTAATTCACCGCGTTCGGAGGTCGGGACGCACGCCAAGCCGCTTGGCCTTCGGCGCTGCAATCAAACTCAATCTTTGCGTTGCACTGTTTGAATAAAGAGAGGAACTGCACACGAGACGCCCCTGCAGTTTCAATCTCTTGAACGCCAATTGTCGTGGCCGATGTTCTTTTGAAATCAAATTGCATTGTCTCGAGCTCACAGCGCACTGTCACGGACGCGGTCTCATCGCCGCCCACATCTTCTTTCTCGATTGCGCAGTCGTTTTGAACGAATACTTTTTGAACGTAGCTGTGGGCAAAACCTCTGACGGTGCTGGGGAAGTCGAAACAGTCCCAGGAAACCGCAGGTGACATGTTCGACGGCAAAAACGCCTCAATCTGCCATCCAGATGGCGACGGACTAGAACTATCTTGTGCTGATACTGATGGCCCAATCAGCATTCCCGAAACGCCGATAGCGAATATGAAAGAACGGCACCACATACTTAAACTCCAGTTGCTAATTGGCATAGGTTCGAAAAGCGAAGTGATGTTCGATCTTTTCATGTACGCGTGAGGAGGGCACCGGCACGACAACTGAGCGTAAAAACGACCTCGAGAACCTAATCGTTTGTAGAATAAACAATTGATATAAAAGGCGAAATCAGGATCATGATGATGTATCCCGCGAAGGTTGAGGCCTCAGAGAAAATTGTCATGATATCATCATCAGGGCCGAGCTCATGATACATGGGGTAAGTGATATACGCGATGTAGGCCAGGTTGGTAACAAGCGATATCGCGGTCAGCATTATGATGGAAACCATGCCGATGCTCGCGTCACCGGAGCGTTTTCTGGAAGTATAGAAAAAAATCATCGAAAAGGTTGGGCCAAGATACACGACGGTCGCATAGAAAAAACATATCGGTACTTGATTGGGCAGGAGTTGAGTATCGCCAGGAACCAAATGCATCCTATAAATTAGGATAATAAGAATGTTTAGAACGTAAAATGAGACCCACAACGTAAAAACGGCGAGGCTTAGACGATCGCTCCAAGTACTAATTTTGGCAGCCATTCTTTTTCAATTCCCGCTCGAGAGCTGATCTGAGTTGATTGTGAAAAAACTTTGATGAGTAGAAACCGGGGAAAGGCTCGCGCCATTGATAGCTGGTGCCACGCTCAAGTACGGTCCGGGTGGAGAGGGTTACCAGATTGTCGCTGATGGTTATGAGCCCATCTAGGAATTGAAAGTAAAGTTTACTGTCAGCAGGAAGTTTCTCAGCTGCGTCCCTGTTATATTCTTGGACTTGTGTTGGCCCAAGTGCCGCGGCGATCGTGCGCCAACGTTTCCCGACTCCGATGCTCTGGTAACCATCGTCGGGAACGGGGTCTAATGACAGATTGATGTCTGTGAGGGCGCTACCGAGTAATTGCCCTATATTTTTCTGATTGAGCCGTGATGGGTCGCATACGTCCAGCGGAGTTATTGCTCCCATGCCACCCGCCGCCATCGCTTCTCCCGTCACGAGGAGGATTTCAGATTTATCGTTCGCGACGTTCTCGGCCAAAACCGGCGAGGCGGCGAGAAAAAATGTCGCAGTAAAAAATGTTCGCGTTTTCATATATGCAGGTCCAAATTGAAGCATAAATTTTTAGTGTGATGTATTCTTCGTGCTTTCTTCGATACTGCGTTTTCTCATTTCCTCGACCGGAACGTAAAACCTATCGCCGAAATATACGCTCCAACTCTTGCTACCATTGCTGCAAATACTGCTGGTAGGATTTGGTGTAGTATAATCCGCCGACGAATAAGTTTGTTGGAGGAGATCAACCGTAGCTCGATACACCGCTTTCCGAACTTCTTTTTCTCGTTTGCGCGCGCTTGGATATATGCAATCGCCACCCGCACTGGTTCCCGAGAATTCGTAGGTGCCGTAGTCTTCGAAAAACGCTTCGAAATTGACCAGATGCTGTTTTCTTACGTTGTCTGGTTCCATTCGGAATACAAAGCTCGCCAGATACTTGGCTGCGTACTGATCGGCGGCCAGCTCTCGTTGCTCGAATTCCGCGCAGGTCTGAAATTTCGTTTCGTTATGATGTAGACGTATATGGCCGATCTCGTGGGCAGTCGCGAAAAGCAATTTACTCACAAACTCGTTCGTGAAGGTAGTCACCGCCGAGACGACTGGGTCTCTATCGACAACGTCTTTCCCGAAGAGGATATATCCGAGCGGGACCTCGGCATTTCCTTGATCGGCAATCGCGATGTTATTAACTCTCAGGAAATTGGTGAAGTCGTGTGTCGCGACCTCGCTCAAATGCGACTTATACCCTTCCACCGAGCCAAAAACCGATGCGATCGCCTGATCCGATATTCGTTTTACAAAACCGTTCGTTATGTAGATGCGCTTTGTGTCCGAGATTATCGAAGGCTCATCGCTTTGGACAAAAGTAAGGGCGACGTCCGCGTTGTTTGACTCAGCTTCTTCCGGCTTGAAGAGGTACGAACCACCGTCGCCAACACCGAGAGCCGCGGAGAGCGCTGCCTTGGTTTCGATAAGGGAGAAGCTCTTAAAAAAATCGTCGTTCTTTTTAAGATTATTGATCGCGATTTGCTCAGAAAAGGTTCCGGTCAACGCATAGGCGACAGCACTCTTGAACGTGTTGGGGATTGCCGTATCGATTTTCACACGGAGATAATTCGTGCCCGGGTTGAAGTCATAACATTCCCCGGTGGCCGCAAAAGCTTGCCCTGTCCCGAAAGAAAACATGCATGTGAAAGCAATGATGACCCGTCTCGTTCGCACTGGCTTATATTTCCATCCCCACTTACGGGAATTTGCATGCGTCGAAACGCGAATGCAACTATGTGAAGCAGTTTTTATATTGCTGAACTGCCCCCCATTTCGACCGGACAGTCGGCATAAGCAGAAAGGCTCAAGCACAGGCTTGAGGACGGGCTTATGTCTAACGAGTATCGACACGTTGAATTGCTGACGGGTGACGTTCGCCGCAGGCGGTGGACAACCGAGCAAAAGCTGACGATCATCGAGCAGAGTTTCGAACCAGGCGAGACGGTGTCTTCGACCGCTCGCCGCCATGGCGTTGCGCCCAATCTGCTTTACCGGTGGCGCAGGCTCTTGAGCGAGGGAGGTGCTGCAGCCGTGGATTCTGACGAGCCGGTGGTCGGCAATTCGGAAGTGAAGAAGCTGGAGGATCGCGTCCGCGAACTGGAGCGCATGCTCGGCCGCAAGACAATGGAGGTCGAAATCCTCCGCGAAGCCCTTTCCAAAGCAGACTCAAAAAAACGGATATCGCGGCCGATCTTGTTACCGAAGGACGGTTCGCGATGAAGACCGTCGCAGACACGTTGGGCGTCTCCCGTTCAAACCTCGTTGAGCGGTTGAAAGGCAGATCAAAGCCGCGCGGGACCTATCGCAAGGCCGAGGATGCGGAGCTTCTGCCCGCCATTCACAGGCTGGTGGATCAGAGGCCAACCTATGGCTATCGGCGGATCGCCGCGCTCCTCAATCGCGAAAGGCGAGCCGCCGATCAGCCTGTCGTCAACGCCAAACGGGTTCACCGCATCATGGGCAACCACGCCATGCTGTTGGAGAAGCACACGGCCGTTCGCAAGGGCCGCATCCATGACGGCAAGGTTATGGTCATGCGCTCGAACCTGCGCTGGTGCTCCGACGGTCTGGAGTTCGCCTGCTGGAATGGCGAGGTCATTCGTCTCGCCTTCATCATTGACGCCTTCGACCGCGAGATCATCGCCTGGGCGGCAGTCGCCAACGCCGGAATATCCGGTTCGGATGTCCGCGACATGATGTTGGAGGCGGTCGAGAAACGCTTCCATGCAACCCGAGCTCCGCATGCTATCGAGCATCTTTCTGACAATGGCTCAGCCTATACAGCGCGGGACACGAGGCTGTTTGCCCAAGCACTCAATCTGACGCCCTGCTTCACGCCGGTCGCCAGCCCGCAGTCGAACGGAATGTCCGAGGCATTCGTCAAAACCCTGAAGCGGGATTACATCCGCATCGCGGCACTACCGGACGCCGCAACGGCGCTCCGGCTCATCGACGGATGGATCGAGGACTACAACGAAATCCATCCCCATTCCGCGCTCAAGATGGCTTCCCCTCGGCAGTTCATCAGGGCTAAATCAATCTAGCCGACCTGTCCGGTGAAACGGGGAGCACTCCAATTGAATTCTAACAGCCGCGATTTTACTTACAATCACCCATAGCAAGTCACTTGGCGACATGTCTAGCTTGATAGACGAGGGAATATTCGTTGGATCGATGCGCAAGTATCCGCTGCTGTAAATAATTGCTCGAGCGTTCTGCGAAAGCTAAAATTTTTGGCTTCGGAAGGGGCGGAGCTTGAAACCAACGCAAGCGACAAGCGCCGAAGCTATTGATTATTCGAAGCTGAAGAAGTAGCCGACACGGCGGGTGGCCGGCTTGACCGCACCATGAGGCTGCGCGGCGCGCTGGCCCACGTCCTCTACTTAGCAATCATATCGAGGGCGACCGGGATCGGACAGATGGCTGTGCCTATTTTCCTGCCCCCCCAAGTCTACACTCTTCATTCGCAAGGCGCGATAGCCACTCTCAATTGGTCTTTGTCACCGCTGCGGTGAACCGCGGGCGCTCTGTCGCCGTGTTCTCGTAGTTGCCGATCGGCAGATTGAGAAACCCTGACAACGGAGATGGCTGGACAGAGCTTTCGATCACGACAAAAGAGTCGTTATCGGAGATCATCGGAAAGGTCCGGCTTGCGAGATCGGCCGTGGCTAGCTGTTGCCAGGACACAGCGTAGGACCAATCGACCTTCAGGCCGGAAGCGCTTTTCTTCACACTGCTGATCCGGAACTTGATAGCGCTCGCGGGTCGGTTAACCATGCTCTGAAACAGGGTGTAGCACTGATTGAGGTAGGCGCCGTCCACCGTTGTTTTCCGAGAAATCACATCGGAAATCACCGATGTCGCACGTTCCGCCGTCTTCGCGTCTCGGAACAGCAACGACAAGATGACGCTTCCCAGGAATAAGGTAAGGATAAGGGGCGCGACCAACGCGAATTCGATCGCCGCCACGCCGTCTTTGGATTTTAGGAAACGCTTGGCAAACTTGGTCGTCATGCGCCGGGCTCATTCACAAAGGCTGAGGACGAGGACAGGAAATATCCTCCCTTCCCGTCCTTGGGCACGCTCAACGCCAATCCGAGCAATGGTGTGATGGGATCCGTCGTAAAACACGCCCGAACATACATGATTGATCCCCGTTGTCCGGGGGAGAAGGCCACGACGGGCGAAACCTTGCTCCCACGATCCACACATGGCGTATCGCTTGAAGGCAAAGTGCCTGAAGATATGTCCGTCATTTCCACGACAATCGACGAGTCGCAGCCGGGCAACATGAACGCCTGCTTGCAGACAGCCGCTTTGATCTGATCCTGGTTCTTTGCTGCTGTCGTTGAACCGATGCGGATGTCGCGTACCGCGAGGTCCACCGCACGATCCAGCATCGTGGCTTCTATCACCATCCAACCGGCTTCGAATGTCGAGAAGATGATGGCGAAGAACAGCGGAGCGATAAGCGCGAACTCAATTGCGGTCGCCCCGGATTGATCGCTGACGACAGATCTGCAGCGGCCAGAGATCATTGCGTTATCCGTATTTTTTGAAGCGTCGTCGCGATCGATTGAAATGCCTGGCCCATGTTCAGGCCGTCCACCTTGTATGCGTATGAGGCGTCAGTGGCGCACTTTGCGATGTTTTTGGCTGTTGGGTCGTCGACTTTGAATGCTATGGTGAAAATCGCAATACCTTCTGCCTTTGCATAGGAGCAAACCTTGTCGTAGAAGGCACTTGCCACACTTGCGTCGAAAAGCGTCCGCGCTTCTTTTTGGATATTTTTGTTGGTTACTTCATTGGTAGCCGGATCAACGGGTCGCGGCTGGAATCCGATCTGGCCATCCGTCATCAGTACGATGAACTTGAGTGTCGCACCATCGGTAAAGGACGCGGGGCGGTCTGAAAATGCCCTCGGGATTGAGTTCGCCAGCCCTTTGTCCGCTATGGCTTTGAACGTCGGCTTCATGGACGGGTTAAGGAGAAGCTCAGCCCACTTCATCCCGTACGCAGTGCCCGTTCCGTCAAACGGAAGCAATGCGTCCACGCGGGCCTGTAGGTCCTTGAGGTCATTGGACATATAGGCGACAGATGCACTGGAGGTAGGACACCACCAGGGTTGCTTTCCGGCAACGTTATAATTGTAGTAGGTAAAATGCGGAAACTGGTCCCGCGAAGGCCAAGATGGTGTTCCGGAGGCAAAGTCTCCCGAGAGCATCTCGAAACACGACGACTTCGTATGACGCCTTTGATAGGACGCGCCGCCGAGATAGTCGAACACCTTGTCGCCGATATTCACGCCACCGGCGAACGGGATGAAGTTCACCGAGGTGAAGTCTTTCGAGTCGTCCCTAAGGACTGTGGCGAGAAAGTTTTTCGCAGCTGGTTTTAGCTGAGTCATTCCGCCGTTGTCTAGCATGGATCCCGAGATGTCGAGGACCATCGAAAGCTCGATGTTCTGTCGTGATTCCTGGGCTGTCGCTGTCGCCTTCACAGGCAGCGCATTGATATTGGCCAGCCGCATGAAGACGGTATCGTAGTCGAATTCCGCAGTTGCGGAGACCTTGCGATAATTCGTCTTCTTTTCTTCAGTGACAGTGACTGTGGCGGTCGAGGCGTAAGGTGCTTCCGTCAGGAAGCTTTTCACGAGTGGCGCCGGGTCCTGCGTTTGATTGAGCGAGGCTGCCGCCAGCACACCCCGATCGAGCGCGTTTTGAAGCGCCACGCGTAACCGCTCCTGCTCAACCAGGTCGATTGCGCCGCCCGCCATAAGTGCCATAGGCACGAACAGGGCGGCAGTCATGATTGGCACGTTGCCCTGACGGGCCGATAGGAAGCGGCGTAGCACGGTATCCCCCGATTTGGTGCCGAGCATCCTTATATGTTCGCACGATAACATATGATGAACGTGGCACGCATTATGGGCAGCACGTTCCTGGGTCAGCGCTCAATTCGCGAAAAATGGTTAGTCCTTTGCAAAGAGCTCATCACCCTCGCATTTGGTGGTCGATGCATCTGGCTGTTGATTTGCGTTGAGAGCTGATGGAGTGGATGCCCCCTCCCGACGGCATCGCAATGTGCCAGAGTGATGTTCGCCAGAACGTCACTTAGAGGAGAGAGCATCCACTCCATCAGCTCTCAGCGCAAATCAACAGCTTGGGGACTGGCAGGCCGACCCAGCGCGTTTTCCTAACGGCTTGGCGGGTGTGGCATCTGAAATCCGGACGCGGGGTCTCGTCCCCGGCATCTGGATCGAGCGGGAAAACGTGGCTATCCGTTCTAAATCTTTCCATCAGACCGATCACCTCCTCCATCGCGACGGAGCCCCGCTCACCGTTGGGGTGAGACGCGCGTGGGTCTCCACGATCCAGTCGCGATCGATTACCTGAATGATCGGTTGATCGGGATGCTCAACGATGCTGGGTTTGGCTATCTCAAGCTGGATTACAGCGAGACCTTGGGTATCGGCGTTGATCACGAAGACAGCCTAGGAGAAGGGCTCCGTCGGCAAGCAGACGGCACCTTGGCCTTGTTCGACCGTATTCGGGCTCGTCTTCCCGAGCTGGTCATAGAGATATGCTCCGCGGGCGGTCACAGACTTGAATCGTCCCTTCTTCAACGCTCTGCAATGAGCAGTTTCTCCGACGCTCACGAAACTGTTGAGATTCCCATTGTCGCCGCAGCACTTCACAAGCTCGTTCTTCCACAGCAGTCGCAAATATGGGCAGTGCTCAATGCCGACGACCCTGCACAACGGCTCGCATACAGTCTTGCAGCAACGTTCCTTGGCAGGATGTGCCTATCCGGCGACATCCGAAGCCTCAGCAAAACGCAAAAAGACCAGGTCCGCGCAGCAGTCGATCTTTATCGTCAGGCAGTGCCGATCATCAAGGACGGAAGAAGTTACCTTGAAGGAGAAACCAGCACCAGTTGGAGGCACCCCAAAGGATGGCAGACGGTTTTGCGCATTGCAGGAGATCACGCCCTAGTTGTCGCGCATACATTCGCAAGCGTGCCGGACGAGATCAAAATCGATCTTCCGGGCGGAAAGTGGCAAGAAATAGGATTCTTTCCAGATCACTCGAATGACGTTGGCTCGGGCGGCGTTACGTTCGCCAACCTCCACGACTACGAGGGGCGAGTGAGCCTCCTTGCGCGAGCTTGACAGCTATTGTGGATAATCACGGGAATGAAGCTTCCCCAGGGCTCCGCGCCGCATTGGTTCGCCAGCTGTCTGAAGTTGGCATTCCAAGGTGCTGCCGCGCACCTGAAGACGAGTTCACACTCGTACGATCCACGTCGAAAACACGACCGAAATTCGGACACGCATCCACCTGAAGAGCCGAGCCTGAAAGGATAGGACAATGGGACACCTAAAAACTGGAAGCCGTGGAGAAGCGATTTGGCGAATTCGCTGTCATCCCGCCGCTCAATCTAGATATCAATGACGGGGAATTTGTTGTTTTTGTCGGCCCTTCCGGCTGCGGCAAGTCTACCTTGCTGCGGATGATTGCGGGGTTGGAAGAAGTAACCGGCGCAGAATTGAGATTGATGGTAAAGATGCTACTTGGCAACCTCCTGCGGAGCGAGGTCTCGCGATGGTGTTCCAGTCCTACGCTCTCTACCCGCACATGTCGGTGCGCAAGAATATCGCCTTCCCCCTGGAATTGGCGGGAATGCGAAAAGAAGAGCAAAACCGGCGGATCGAAAGCGCAGCCAAGGCGCTCAATTTGACCGAATATCTCGATCGTCGACCTGGTCAACTTTCAGGAGGCCAGCGCCAGCGCGTCGCCATTGGCAGAGCTATCGTCCGCGAGCCCAGCGCCTTTCTTTTCGACGAGCCTCTATCGAACCTGGATGCCGCTCTACGTGTCGGAATGCGACTTGAGATCTCAGAACTGCACGCGCGCCTGAAGTCGACAATGATCTACGTCACCCACGATCAGGTCGAGGCTATGACCATGGCTGACAAGATTGTTGTATTACGGGCAGGAAACATCGAGCAAGTCGCCGCCCCGCTGGAGCTCTATCTGGCGCCGCGCAATCTATTCGTCGCAGGCTTCATCGGCTCACCCAAAATGAATTTGATTGACGGGCCCGAAGCCCAAAAATATCAGGCCACCACGATTGGCATTCGGCCGGAACACGTTCGCGTATCGAGAGATCGTGGTATTTGGCGAGGCCAGATAGGGCTCTCTGAACATCTGGGTTCAGACACCTTTTCCCATGTTCATGTTGATGGAATTGACGGGCCGGTCACTATACGCGAAGGCGGCGAAGCGGACCTCCACAGAAGCGATATTGTTTACCTAACACCGATCGCAGAAAACCTGCACAGATTCGACGACAAAGGCGAGCGGGTCGTTACCGTCACGTAAGCTTAAAACTTTTTGATCGTGGCCGGTCGTGGTCGACACGACGTGGGATGGGTCCCTTTACCTCGATCCGGCAAAATTCGCGGCGGACTTCTCGGCCGATCTGCCGAAGCCCACCTCCGAGCTGATGGTCGTCTCTCAGGCGTTCGCTTCCGAGAAGACATTCTCGGCGCCCGTCACCAAGGCACCGTTGAACGCCGCCTGCTCGCTTTCAACAATTGAATCATAGGAATTACCGAGGACGGCGACAATGCTTTCGTCCATCGTCTGGACCTTGTCATGGGTGACGACATGGGCGAAATTCCTCAAAAGCAGCATGTCGCAAAGGTTCTTCATTTCCTCGACCATATGCCTGGAGCGCCTGGACATATCAAAAACAGGAACGCCTTTTGGATGCCGCCCCTCTTCGGCGTCCCTTATCCTCTTTCGCAGTTTGAAGAGGAGGGTCCTTAAATTGGAGTCATCAATTTGTAGGACCTCCGCATCCGTATCGTCGGGCAGGATTTTCTCGATCCGTTTACGCTTCAGACGGATATCAACCGTCCGACGGCTGGACCGACATATGAAGCAGTGCTGCCGGACGGACATTCTGGTCGATCAGAGCAGCGCAACCCCCATTCGCGTGTTCGAATCCGGTTCGGTCCTGCTCTATCTCGCCGAAAAATTCGGATCCTTCCTGCCCAAGGATCCGGCCGAGCACACCGCGAAACGCTCAATTGGCTGTTCTGGCAGATGATCTCGGCGGCGGCTTCGGCCATTTCTACACCTATGCGCCGTCTAAAATCGAAATATGCCATCGATCGCGTCGCCATGGAGGTTAAGCGCCAATATGACGTCTTGGACCGCAGGCTTGCCGAGACCGAGTACCTGGCTGGCCCTAATTATACGATTGCCGATATTGCATTTCCCTGGTACGGGAGTGTGGCCGAGGGCTCTCTTTATCCGGGAGCCGCCGCGTTTTTGTCGCTGCAAGATTACCGCCACGTGCAGCGTTGGGTCTCAGCGATCGCCGACCGCGCCGCCGTCAAACGGGGACGCATGGTCAATGCCGTAATGGGAGACCTCTCCCGGCAATTGCGCGAACGCCATGACGCAAGTGACTTTGCTCTGCGCACGCAACACAAGCTTCAAACGTCTTAGGGCATGGTTTTCAGGGGGATTTTGGTAGCGCACTTGGCTCGGCCGCACCTTTCCGAGCAGCCCGCGGCATCGGCGCTGGCTCAACTTCATAAGCAGCGCGTTTATGATAGTCCTCGAGCTCGCCGACATGTTGAACCAAGTCCCGGCAACTTTTCGCAAACGCCTCGACCTGACATTGGAAATGAACATCCTCGTCTAAAATTTCCGTGGCGTGGTGCGGATATCTTTCGGCCGACAAGGAGCGATGTGGATCCTCATAGATGCTTCGGACGTCTGTCCAGCATCCGTCGAGTTCCTTGAGGCTCACAGTGATCGCATGGAGATCGATCTCACACGCATCATCCATCATCGGTCTGATATTTTCGAGCGCTTGGCCGACAATGACCGAACGCAGACGCTTGATGATCTCGAAATAATGGATGATCTCCTGACTTTCAACGAAAGCCGTCTCCCAGCCCGCGGTCGATTTTTGTGCTTTATATCCGGCGATAAACTGATCGAGTTCCTTTACGTCGTCGAAAAGCTCCTTGCGCAAAACGGCGATCGCCCGGCGAAGTTTCATGAGGTCGCCGCGCATCGACAAGCGAATAAGATCGCGATGGCGCTGGTCGCTCCTGATATCCGAAGCCTGCATCTGCAGAACCGTCAGGACGGCGGCCGCAATGGCAATGAAGCCACCGATCAGTGTCTGGTAGTCTTTAATCCAGTCGGCCCATTGATCGCGCGGATCCGGTTGGACGATGCTGTAGATCCCGGCTGCGGTGCTGGAGATCAGATCATGGGACTGCGGAGCCGTGACCGCAACAAACGCGTAGAATGAGGCGACCATGAGACCCGAGACAATCGCAAGCAGAAGCGTGCGCCCGCCACTGCTTTCTGTGTTTCCGGCGAGAAACATTCTGACACTGTAAAACAGAAGAACCGCTATTAAGAACACAATAGCAAACGAGGTCATTTTAAGTACCAATGAAGTCGTTGCGCGATCATAAAATATAGAGCCGAAAATTCTTGGCGTTACAAGTCCCCGTTGCCAAATGTCAGCCAACAAATATTGCGGCAGCCGGAATTTTTCACCGATCTGTAGACCGCCATCATCTATCTTAACGCCGGCGATAATCGCATGGATGGAAGCGCGGACGTATCGAAAACAGGATTTCCGTCAGCAACCCGGATGCGCTGTAGATGCGGCATGGTCCGACGCGTGTCGCGTTGTCAGGTTTTTCTGCTTGGCGGACACCTTTTTCCCGACTGCGGTTGCGCAAAACACGACTATGCGCCGGGCGTCGATTTGGGCCGATTTGCCCATTAGAGCGGGCTTGCTTCGAAGCTATCAGTTGGACGAGGCCTTAAGGCCGGCATACCGGATCGCGCGCGATGCGATAAGCTAGCGGGCAATCGCAGCGAATGTCGTCGATCGTAAGCGCGACGAACTGGACACGGCCACTTCCGTTGACATTCCCGTTGGCATGACGGTGCTCGGTTTTAAAATTTTCGCTTTGCGCGCCGCGGCATGAAGTATTCTCGAATTTTGATGACGGCACCAGCGATCTGGATGAGCTCTGCCGGCGGCGTAACCATTTTGGCGTCGCAGAGGGCGCGAATAGGAGCGATGATATCACCGGTCACAGCATGGCCGCGGATAACCGGGTTCCATAGCCTGGGGGCGAATTCCGTTCCGAGGAGGAATCCGGTGTGCCAATCGAAGCTGTCGTGGGAATAGGTGATGTGACTGAAGCGTGGCCGATATTCTTCCGGCCTCTCCCCAAGGGTTGCCGATATGCGGTTATATTCGGCGACGATCGTCTGCACGGCCTGGTGCTCCGTGGTTTCCATCGGCAAGGCCATGGCATCCTCGCCAGCGAACAGGGGTATCCATTGATAGGGGTTGATGAACTTCGGCCCGATGATCAGCGCGGTGAGATAGCCATCCAGCCCGCTCATGCTCCACACGGGCGCCGCAGGACGCCGCCTGCGAATGAAGGCCTCGAATGCTTCATCGTCAAGCTTCGGCCGCGCTGTTGCCGCCTGCGCTGGGCTGGTTGAAGTGGTTTGGGCGGGCTTTGTCATGCGGCAACCTGATGGCGCGCTGTTTTCCAGTTCCAGGGAAGCAGCGTATCGAGCTGGTTGATCGTGGTGCTTCCCGAGACGATCCGTTCGAGAACATCGGCAAGCCAGGTGTGTGAATCGAGGCCGTTGAGTTTGGCGGAGTTGACCAGCGAGGCCAGAACCGCGAAGGTCTCGCCACCCTTCACATTGCCCACGAACATCGAATTCTTTCTCGTCAGGGCAACGGACTTCATCGAACGTTCCACGATGTTGGAGTCTACCTCGATTGTCCCGTCGTCAAGGAAAGCGGTGAGACCTGTCCAGTGCGTCAGCGTGTAATTGATGGCCTTGGCCAGAGCGGACTGGGTCGAGATGTCGTCCTTCAGTTCAAGCAGGCGGGTCTTTATCTGACACATGACAGGGGCTGAGTGGATCTGCCGGGCATTCTGGCGCTCCATGGCGCCTTGGCCCCTGATCTCCTGTTCGATCCGGTAAATCTCGGCCAACATCGAGACGATCGTGAGCGCCTCCGACGACCCGGTCAGCTTGACCACATCAACGAATTTGCGCCGTGCGTGGGCAAGACAGAAGGCCAGTCTTAAACGGCTGGAATTGCTTTTGCCGCGATGTCTGGCAAGCGTCTTGTAGGCTGTATATCCATCCACCTGAAGGATGCCGTTGAAGGACGCCAACTGACGCTCTGCCTCACGGGCGCTGCGGCTCTCGGAGAAGATATAGCCGACCGCTGGCGGGGCGGGTCCATTCCAGGGGCGGTCATCGATGGCCTGTGCCCAGAGCTGACAGACTTTCGTTCGCTTTCGCCCCGGATCGAGCCGCGGCAACCGCGTCTCGTCGGAAAATACCCTTGGCTGTGAGCGAATGAAGGCCAGCAGCCTGTCGTAAAGAGGCTTGAGCCACCAGGCAACGCGCGCCACCCAGACGCCGAGCGTTCCACGATCGAGACTGACGCCATAGCCTGCGAAGATCTGTGTCTGCCGATAGAGCGGCAGGTGCCAGGCGAATTTGGAAACGACGATGTGAGCGGCCAAGGCAGTCGTCGACATGCCGCCGTCCATGAAGCGTGCCGGTGCGGAAGCTTGAACGACGCCATTCTCGCAGGCCCGGCAGGCGTAGCGGGGGCGAATGGTCCGTCTGACGCGCAAGATGGCTGGTACGACATCCAGCGCCTCGCTTGTGGTCTCCCCGATGCAATGCAGCCCGCCTCCGCAACAGGAGCAGGTACGACTTTCCGGCTCAACGACGACGTCATATCGTGGCAGGTGTTTGGGAAGAAAGCCGATATTGCGCGCCGCGGACGGCCTGCATCGCAAACCTTGCTCGCCGCCGTCAGGCCGATCGTCGTTAGCGGCAACCGGGACAGTCGAAAGATCGCCAAGATCAAAGCTCGCCTGTGCCGGATCGATGGTCGAAAGCATCTCCGATCTGGCGCCATGGATCAACCGCTTAAGGCTGGCGACTTCCTCCTGAAGGTCGGCTATCCGGGCATCGCGGACCAGAACCATACGGCTCAGTTGCTCGACGTCCTGCGGGAGTTGATCGGTTGGAAGAGACATGCCGAAACCTACCATACGGGCATGGATCTTCAAGCAAATACAATGGGATCAAGCGGCTTTCGTAGGCCGCTTTACGGGTTCTCGCTGAACTCGTGTCCAGTCCAGCCCGGCAACGAGCAGGTTGAACTGTTCCAGGGACATGCAGATCGCGCCGTCCTTTACGGGCGGGAAGACGAACTTGCCGCTCTCCAGCCACTTCGTCGATAAGATCATGCCGGACCCATCCCAGTAAATGCAGCGCAGCCGGTCGCGACGTTTGGCCCGGAAAACAAAAACATCGCCGCAATAAGGATCGGCAGTAAGTGCCGCCGCCACCAACGCGACAAGGCCGTTCATGCCGCGCCGGAAATCGACCGGCTGCGTCGCCATCAAGATGCGAAGCCCCCTCGCACCGATCACCGCTTGCCCCGCAGCGCCGATACCACCGCCTGTGCCAGCTCTGGAGCGACATTGCCGCTCATGACCATACGCCCGCCGCCAAGCTCGATCTCGATGCGGCCCGCAGCAAGATCGGGCCGGTTGTCGGCGCTCTGCGCCTCAATCACGTCGTCCGAAATCGTCACCGGAACGAAAACGGGAACATCCAGTTCTCTACCGCCGCGCCTGCCAACCGGTAGACCCGCAGCCTTCCGCCACTTGTTCAGAAGCCCGCGATTAACACCGTATCGGCGCGCGACCCCCGAAATGTTCACACCGGGCTCGGCACATGCCAGCAGTATCTCGTCTTTCTCTTCCGGCAACCAGTCCCGTCGCCGACGGTCACCGGTGATCACTTCAACCCGGTGGTAGCTTTCCTGGTGCCTGGCTTCAAGCCTGGCTCTGAGCATGGCACTATCGTTCTCGTCGCCCATCACATCGCCCTTCCAAATCGAAAGGCAGATTCTCAAGCCTCAACCGAAACAAGAAAAGGTGGGATGTTCGTGGCGCTCACGATAAAGTCGACCTCGCTTTGGCGTTGCCTGCCTTGGCATTGGAAACAGGAACATGCGGATATGAACATGGCGGTAGCAGCGTGAAGGCTCCAAAGCGTGCAAAACTTCTGACGCTTGATCAGTTGGAGACATGGTTCGACAAGGCAGAGCCGGCGCCGCCATGCCGGGGCGTGTCAACGCTCAATGGCTTCCTGACGGGATTGGCCGCGGGTCCGGTCTTCCTGCTTCCGAATGACTGGATGTTCCATGTCATTGGGAAGCACGAGGAAAAGGCGTTCGTCGGAAACAAGACCTACGCCGTGATCGAAACGATCGTCGATCACTACAACCTCATCGCTCACCAACTGACGGCGCCCGGCCGATATGCTCCGATGTTCATGCGAACGGATGACGAGGAAGTCCTGCCTGGCGATTGGGCCGATGGGTTCTATGGCGCCATCAAATTAAACCTGGCAGCCTGGGCGCCCCTCATGACCGAGAAACAGACTGGCGAACCCATCATGGCCATATTGATGCAAGCCACGGAGCCAGATCTGCTCGAAATGGTCTCAGCAGTGTACCCGACGCCGCCAGAGGCCCTCCTTAAAGACGCATGGCGCGTCATCCCAACCGCCGTCGAAACCATCTACGCGCACTGCAAACCAATGCGCTTCAATCCCGGCGCTCCTGCAAACGACATCTCGTAGGACAGATCCCCCAGAGGCGTCTCGCCAACCGTCAAGCAAAATCCGTGTGGGGTGTTCGCAACGGATACAACTTGCGTGCTCACCACTGGACATCCACAACTCGCTCAGGCCGCCTCCCGCCCCCGTTTGAGATCGACTATGAAGCTGCCGATCACGATAGCATCCACTCCCGAGCAGACCGCTGATGCAACGGCATCGATCGGGCTTTCATCGATCGGCTTCCCGCGGATATTCAAAGAGGTATTGATGAGAATGGGGAGACCGCTTTTCGACGCGAAACCCGTCAATATTGCGAAGAGTAGTTTATCGTCCTGTTCGCGGACTACCTGAACCCTCGACGTGCCGTCCGCGTGAACGATTGCCGGAGCCGAGATTTGGGTTGCTTCCTTTGCTTTGACGGCGAGCATCATATATCGATTTTGCCGGCCCTCAAAGTAGGTATCGAAATGTTCGTCCAACACCAGGGGAGCAAGCGGGCGAAACTGCTCGCGGGCCTTCATGATATTCAGTCGCTCCCGAGTACGGGCGGAACGGGGAGACGCCAAGAAGCTGCGAGCACCAAGCGCTCTCGGCCCAAATTCCATTCGCCCTTGAAAGAAGGCCACCACGTATTCGTCGTGAAGAAGCTTTGCAGTTTCGTCAATGAGCTCCTGATTGGACCGACGTGAGTAGGCGAGATTTGTCTCCTGTAGGGCGCGCTCGATCGCTTCGTCAGACCACTCGGTACCGAGCAGCATCGAGGAGTAGCGCAACTGCGGGGATTTACCTGCCGCGGACCAAGTTAATGCTGCGGCCCCTATCGCGGTACCGCCATCGTGAGCTGCCGGCTGCACGAAGAAACCATCAACGGCCGGCAGGAGAGACAGCCTCGCATTCGCAACGCAATTCAAAAATGTACCGCCAGCGACGCACAGATTGCGTTCTCCCGTCTGCGCCAGATGATGTGAGACGACATGCTCCAACGCTTCTTCGAGTGCCCCTTGCACCGAGCGGGCAATATTCTTGTGCCGTTGTTCCAACGGCTCCCAAGATTTTCGAACAGGTCCCAAGAGGCCGCCCAGATTGCTCGTCGCGCTTGAATTCAGACGGTATCGGCCCTCCGGAAGTAATTCGATGATCTGCGCCATTTCGGACGAGAATTCAGGCTCTCCGTAAGCAGCGAGACCCATCACTTTGTACTCATCCTCGAAGGGTTGAAATCCTAGATGGTACGTCAGGTGTGAATACAAAAAGCCCAGAGAGTGAGGGAGATCTACGCTCGCAATCTTCGTCAATTTACCTCCATTGCCGATGTACACAGAGGTGCAACTGCCCTCGCCGCGGCCATCTGCTACGATCACGAGACTTCGGTCAAAACCCGAGCAGTAAAACGCCGAAGCAGCATGAGAGAGATGGTGATCCCACTCCTGAAACCTAGCTGACGCGAAATCTCCCCGTCTCCAGAAATCATGATAGCGAACAGGCAGGATGTGGTTTTCAACCAACTCCCTACGCACATTCTTCAAGGACATATACGCAGCGATCTCCTGACGAAGCGATTTTATCCTACGTCCACCAAGTGCGCCCGTTATCGAAGCGCGAATATGTTTCGCTCCATTGTAGGAATAAGCGACATTGGTGATATCGGCCGCGTTTAGGCCAGAAAACTTCAGCGCGGCGTAAATTGAGGCGTAGGGAAGGTAAGCAGTGTAGGGTGAATATGCCTTTCCGTGTTTTACCCGTGTCAGCCGCTCCTCTTCGATGGCAAAGACGAGCTCGCCGTCGACTATCAGTGCAACGGAAGGATGCTCAAAAAAGCTATTTATACCGAGGATATTCATCTGGACCTCCGCCATTTCCAAGTTGAAACTTTGTCAATTGACCCATGTCGCGTTTATCGTCGATCTTGATGCTCATTCGCGTTTGGTGCAGGGAGCTTGCTACGAACTTGCCAAGCGCCAGGATATGCTTGATTGAAACAACCAGTGCAGAGCGCTTCCGTTCTCAGCGCTCGCTTTAGCCCATCGACCGCCAGAAATCCGAGGCTGTCGAGACCGAGCCTGCTCCCGAGTTCAAGCATGGAAACATTTGCGCCTATGAGTTGCTCTTGATCCGGCACATCGATACCGAAGTGGCAGGGGAACAAAAAGGGTGGGCAGCCAATCCGGGCGTGGACCGCCGTGGCGCCGTTGAGACGAAGCTGGCGGGCGATGTACCGGATGGTATCTCCACGCACTATGCTGTCGTCGACGACAACAACAGACTTCCTTTCGATCATAGGACGCAGGAAGCGGTACTTATTTTCCATTGTTCGAAGGCGTGAAGCATCTCTTTCGATAAAGGTCCGCTGAACTCCTGGGACACATTCGATCGCGTCCGATTTCTCGAGACCCGCTTCGGCCGCGAAACCCTCTGCGGTGGGATTTGCCGAACGCGGTACCGACACGACGATATCCGCAGAAGCACAGGGGGCCTCGCGGGCCAACTGCCTGCCAAGCCGTCGCCTCCACGAGAAAACTGATTTCCCGTCAAGTTCGCCGTTGCCGGAATGAAAATAGACGTATTCGAACGCGCATCTTTTCTGGGCATGCGAGCCCTGTCGCATGATTTGGCATCGCTTGCGAGGTTCAAACTTCAGGACTTGCCCTGGTCCAACGGGGATGGCGTGTTTGACCCCGATTACTCTCAACGCCGGAATCTCCGAGGCAACGGCCCACCCCCCATCATATTCACCATAGAACAGCGGGCGGATGGCGAAGGGGTCTTGCAAGGCAACCAGTGAGTTCTCGTCGGCAGCCACAATCGCGGCTGCGCCTGTGACACTATCGAACGCTGCGATGAGACGATCTGCCAGTTGGCCCGACCTAACCTCCTCTATCCGACGTGCCAGCCTGTACGTATCGGAATAGCTGTCCCTTGGGTCGCTGGCAGCGAATTCCAATTGCCCGTTTTGTGCTATGACTGCGTTGCCCCCATCGACCAGGATGGGCTGACTGTTCACCGGTGAACGAACACCGCGCGTGGCGTAGCGCCAGTGAGCAACCAAGGACCGCACATCTGGTCCACAAAGCAGGGGCAACAGTGCCATCTGCACAGGTCCGGTCTGGATGAGATGCGTAATTGCGGAATCGGGACCGGGATTGCTGGCCGCCCAGACGCCGAAGCCGCTTTGCCCTCGGTGCCTTACTGCTTCAACCGCAGCACACAACTTCTCGGGAGTCGGGCATAGACCTACGAACGCAAATATACCGCACACTGAAAACCCTCACCTATTTGACGGTTGGAAATGAAAGCCAACGTCGTGAGCCATTTGGACCGACCGCTGACGCCTGACGTCTGGCCGGAGAAGCACGAACTTCCGCTTCGATGGCACGTCCCGACGCTTTAGGAAGTCAGTGAAGGGTTCCTCTATGATTTCACCGCGAACGGCGCTTGCATGCATCACATGATCTGCGGTCGAAAAAACCACGCAATGGTCAAAGAATATTGCCAAGTCACCTGCTCTTGGCGGCTCATTGACAAGTGAGGGGCCGAAAAAAGACTCCATATCGTCTTTTTGGCGCGGGCACGGCAATCCCTCCAAGCGCATTGCAAGTTCGATAAAGCCGGAGCAGTCCACACCGAATACGGTGCGCCCTCCCCAGACGAATGGAACACCGAGCAGTGAATGGAGACAATCGACATAGTCGCTCCTATCCGTGTCGATATCTTCGACGTGGTGTTTGAACACCGCGCCTTTCGGCCATATTTGGTAATATGCCCCCCTCTCCCCAACGGCCCTTATCAGGCTGCCTTTCGGCAGGCGATCCCACACATGACCGCGAGATAGCGCGTAGTTCAGCAACGGCGTCCATGCTCTGTTAACGCGATGGGTTGGGAAGGTGCTTGGGAAAGCGAGTTCACTTTCGTGTACATACCCGCGACGGCTGAAACCGAAAAAGTCAACGGTGCAATCGTACCACGAGCCCGAACGTTGATTGATACTGACTTCCTCGCCGAATTGAAGATGAGTTTCCAAAGCGGCACGCGCGTCAGCGCGTTGCCTGAGCGAGGTAAGGCCCCTGAGAGCGACGGCTCGCGGCGAAGAGGGCGGCGCCGAACGACTTGGTTCGCTAGTCAACTCCAACTCCTTGTTTGGTAGATTTATGGCCTTGCGCTCG
>Ga0209673_1001435_pt1 | contig 22697 bp, 32 predicted proteins | sample AraplaCol_mMS_r2_2_FD_184274 | JGI IMG/M metagenome (GOLD analysis project Ga0209673, IMG submission 184274) | Arabidopsis root microbial communities from North Carolina, USA - plate scrape MF_Col_mMS_r2 (SPAdes) (version 3) | ecosystem: Host-associated > Plants > Roots > Endosphere | place... | reverse complement strand
GCGAGATTGGATAGCGTCAGGAAGGCGACGATATAAATGGCAACCAAGGTCAAAGAGAACGAAGACGCGGAAGTCGAACGCGACGGCGCAAGCGACGGTCCTCTTCTCGATCTTTCCGACGACGCGGTCAAGAAGATGATCAAAGCCGCCAAGAAGCGCGGCTATGTGACGATGGACGAGCTCAACGCGGTCCTGCCGTCCGAAGAAGTGACGTCCGAGCAGATCGAAGACACGATGTCGATGCTGTCGGACATGGGCATCAACGTCATAGAGGATGAAGAAGCCGAGGAAGCCGGTGCTTCCGGCGGCGGCGATGACGACGATGCCGGCGGCGACGAGGAGAGCGAAGGCGGCGAACTCGCGCCTTCGAGCGGTACCGCGCTCGCAACCGCCAAGAAGAAAGAACCGACCGACCGTACCGATGACCCGGTGCGCATGTATCTGCGCGAGATGGGCTCGGTGGAGCTTCTTTCCCGCGAGGGCGAAATCGCCATCGCCAAGCGCATCGAGGCCGGCCGCGAAACGATGATCGCTGGCCTCTGCGAGAGCCCGCTGACCTTCCAGGCGATCATCATCTGGCGCGATGAACTCAACGAAGGCACGACGCTGCTGCGCGAGATCATCGATCTCGAAACCACTTATTCCGGTCCTGAAGCCAAGGCCGCGCCGCAGTTCCAGAGCCCCGAGAAGATCGAGGCCGACCGCAAGGCCGCCGAGGAAAAGGAAAAGACCCGCCGCGCCCGCTCCGGCGACGACGACATCACCGATGTCGGCGGCGAGGGCCTGCCTCCCGAGGAGGAGGAAGAGGACGAGGACGAATCCAACCTTTCGCTGGCGGCGATGGAAGCCGAGCTTCGCCCGCAGGTGATGGAGACGCTGGATACGATCGCTGAGACCTACAAGAAGCTGCGCAAGCTGCAGGACCAGCAGGTCGAGCAGCGCCTGTCGGCTTCCGGCACGCTGTCGACCGCACAGGAGCGCCGCTACAAGGAGCTCAAGGATGAGCTCATCAAGGCCGTCAAGTCTCTGTCGTTGAACCAGAACCGCATCGACGCCCTGGTCGAGCAGCTTTACGACATCAACAAGCGCCTCGTTTCCAACGAGGGCCGCCTGCTGCGTCTGGCCGAATCCTACGGTGTCAAGCGCGATAGCTTCCTGGAGCAGTATCAGGGCGCCGAGCTCGATCCGAACTGGATGAAGTCGATCGGCAATCTGGCCGCCCGCGGCTGGAAGGAATTCGCCCGCGGCGAAAACACGACGATCCGCGACATCCGCCAGGAGATCCAGAATCTGGCGACCGAGACCGGCATTTCGATTTCGGAATTCCGCCGCATCGTCCACATGGTGCAGAAGGGCGAGCGCGAAGCGCGCATCGCTAAGAAGGAAATGGTCGAAGCGAACCTTCGCCTCGTCATCTCCATCGCCAAGAAATACACGAACCGCGGCCTGCAGTTCCTCGACCTCATTCAGGAAGGCAATATCGGCCTGATGAAGGCGGTCGACAAGTTCGAATACCGCCGCGGCTATAAGTTCTCGACCTATGCGACCTGGTGGATCCGTCAGGCGATCACCCGTTCGATCGCCGACCAGGCCCGCACGATCCGCATTCCGGTGCACATGATCGAGACGATCAACAAGATCGTTCGTACCTCGCGCCAGATGCTGCACGAGATCGGCCGCGAGCCGACGCCGGAAGAACTGGCGGAAAAGCTCGCCATGCCGCTCGAAAAGGTCCGCAAGGTCCTGAAGATCGCCAAGGAGCCGATCTCGCTCGAAACGCCGGTCGGCGACGAAGAGGATTCGCATCTCGGGGATTTCATCGAGGACAAGAACGCGCTGCTGCCGATCGACGCCGCCATCCAGGCGAACCTGCGCGAAACGACGACCCGTGTTCTCGCCTCGCTGACGCCGCGCGAGGAACGTGTGCTCCGCATGCGCTTCGGCATCGGCATGAACACCGACCATACGCTCGAAGAAGTCGGCCAGCAGTTCTCGGTCACCCGCGAACGTATCCGCCAGATCGAGGCAAAGGCGCTGCGCAAGCTGAAACATCCGAGCCGCTCCAGAAAGCTGCGCTCGTTCCTCGACAGCTAAGGGGCGACAAGAACTCTAGGATTGCGAAAGCCGGGCTTCATGTCCGGCTTTTGCTTTCGATCTTTGCGCCACTGCCGCACACTTTTGGGCGACACGCCTAATACCAATGATCCCGGTGGCTTTCTTGTCGCTCGGTGGTGACAAGATTATAGTCCGGCCACGGGGGAAGAAATCGATCGCGATGCGCGAGCGAGGACCGACGCATGCCCGTGTCGGGCGAATCCTCCGATGGGAGGTGCGAAGTGACCACTTACATTGTGCTGATCAACTGGACGGACCAAGGTGTGCGCAACGTTCGCGACTCATCAAAACGGCTGGATGCGGCGAAGAAACTGCTCGGCGACATGGGCGGCTCGTTCAGCCAGTTCTTTCTGACGATGGGCGGCCACGACATGGTGGCTGTCTGCGAAGCGCCTGACGATGCCGTCATGGCGCAGTTTGGCCTCTCGCTGGCGATGGGCGGCAATGTCCGCACCCAGACACTGAAGGCATTCCCGGAAGCCGCCTATCGGGAGATCATCGGCTCGCTCGGGTAGCCGGAAACGGAGATCGTCGAACTTGAAGGTTGCAGAGCTTCGGCTGTGCTGGCAGTGTCTCGCCGTGCTTCAATTTCCGCGGCAGGGCTCCTGGCCCGATTATTCCGGCAAGTTCCATGATGAAAGCGCGCCTCAGTTTCATGATCTCCGCCGATCCTCCGACAGCGGCTTCCTGACCGATGGAGCTGACGGCCGGCAAATGGGATGACGGAATCCAGTGGGGCGCGGCAGCGTCCTTCGCCTTGCATGCCGCAGCGATCCTGGCGCTCCTGCTGCTGTTGCCGAAGGCCGAGCCGCCGCTGCCATTGCCGGATGACGGTCTCTCGGTGGAGATCGTTCCGCAGCCGGTGGGGCCACCAATCATGCCCGAGCCGGCCAGGGCGCCATCGCCAGAGCCGGCAAAGCCAGAAGCCGTAGCGCCCCAAGCCCAAAGGCCTGCGCCGGTTGTCGATAGTGCACCTGCCGCAGCAATGCCGTCGGTGACGCCAATCGTTCCACTGGTGCCAAGGCCGGCCGAATTCACCACGGCAAGCCGGCTGCTCGCCGATAAGGTGCTGACCGATCCGCGCAGCCGGGGCGCCCGCGAAGCGTTGCGCGGCCTTGCCGGCAGCGAGCGCAATCTGCAGCTTTGCGACCTCGAGGCGCTGGAACAAGTCCGCCGCGCCCGGCCGGATATGCGGCCTGACACGCTCGCTCCCTATGCGATGGCGCCGGAGAAGGTCGGCGGCAACAGCGTCGAGGTGAGGGGCGGCGCCTTCCGCAGCAAGGGCAAGTGGTACAACATCCAGTTCAAATGCGGGCTCCACGCCGGATCCGGCAAGGTCATGTCCTTCGCCTTTCTCGTCGGCGATGCCATTCCGCAGGGTGAATGGCAGGCGCATGATCTGGTGGCCGATGACGGGGCGGCCGACCAATGACGCCAATCGCTGTTGCGATCACGCGGTTTTTTTCTTTTGTGGCTTGATGCTGCCGGTTTTAAAGGCCACATCGCTGCTGTGACTGAAGAAGACGTGGCACCAGCGGAAACGCAGCACGAAACGGGAAAACAGCGGCCTGAAATCCGCTGGGGCATCGGTGCGTCCGTACTTCTGCATATCCCCCTTGTCGCGCTTCTGATCTTCGGGCTGCCGAAGATCGAGCCGAAACCTGCCGAAGAGGAGAGCGTGAAGGTCGAACTCGTTCCGCCGCCGGAAGAGAAAAAGCCGGAGCCAAAGCCCGAGGAAAAACCACCGGAGCCGAAGCCGCCGGAACAGGCGAAGAAGCAACCGCCACCACCGCCACCACCGCCACCGCCGCCTCCGCCCCCGCCGCCGCAGGCTAAGAAAGCTCCCGTGCAAGCGAAGCCGATGCCGACCCTGCGCCCGGTCATCGAGTTTGGTGACAAGAATAGTGGCCCGGAAAAGTCGCTGACGGGAAATTCTTCTCAGGGTGAAATTAAACCTGCAGCGAACTCGTCGCAGCAGGATATCGAACCGCAGCAGGCGCCGACAAAGACGGCGGCCGAAAAGCCTAAGACCGAGGAGCCTCCATCAAAACCAGTGCCGGATGATGTGAAGCTTCCTGAGGTTGCGACGGCAGAGGTTTCGCCGGAGCGTGATGGGCCGCGGACAGACGTGTCTGGCGACGCCAATACGACGATCGAGCAGGCTAAACCGTCTGAAGAAAAGACCACCGCGACGCCGAAGGTGATTGCTAAAAACAGCGATCTACCCAAGGCAAAAACGCTGTTTTCACAGACTGACGATGGCAGTTCATTTGCGCAAACTGCGATCAATGGCCTTCCACGTAAAAATCGAGTGGCCACGCTTTGCGCCACCGAGCTTCAGGCCCAACTCATTCACGGTTCGCCGCGTTATTTCCCCATCTCATTGCCCAGTTTTGGATTGCGAGCCGGCAGCATTCTTAACGTCGACGATGCGGCCTTTAGCACAGCCAAAGGCTGGTACCACGTTCGTTTCAGGTGCGAGTTGGATGAGGGAGCGACGAAAGTTGTGTCGTTTGCCCACGAAGTTGGCGGGTTGATCCCCCGCAGTCAGTATGCGAAGTACGATATTCTTGACTAGTCCTCGCGATGGGATTTCGTCTCATCGGCAACAAGCCACACGCAAGGAACCGCATCTAGCCTCTCCTCATGGCCGTGATGATACGGTGAGAGAGGACAATGATATGTCGAACGAGATTGAGCATTTTCTTGAGCGTCAGGACGAAGCCGTGAGCGCGCTGTTCCTGGAACACAAGGGCGACGAGCTGACCGATATTCTGGTTGCGGCCCTGGAAGAGGCGTTCGAAATCCTGCTCGAGGCCGCGCCCCCCGAAACCGTTCATTGACGCAGAGACGCGCGGTCTGCTGCATAATTCCTGCAATCGGAATGCGATTTCCCGCCCGTCGGAACGAGGCGCCCAGATGTCCCAACAGGATCAACCGCCTTTGGCGAGTCCACTTGATGCACGCCTCGCCGGTTACCGGTTCGAACGCGATACGCTCGGCCGTTCCACCGCGAGCGTCTTCCGGCTGGAAGGCGAGGGGCAGCCGGTCCTCTATCTGAAGGTCGAGGCAGCGGGGCCGTTCGGCGAGCTTGCCGATGAAGCCGCCCGGCTTGACTGGCTGAAGACCGCCGGCTTGCCGTGTCCCGAAGTGATCGGCCGGGAAAGCCACGGCGGGCGCAACTGGCTGCTGATCGGCGCGCTGCCGGGCAATGATCTTGCCAGTGCATCGGCGCTGACGCCGCTGGCGCGGGTCGAATTGCTGGCTGCGGCGCTTCTCGAGTTACATCGTCTGCCGATCACATCCTGCCCCTTCGATCACCGGCGGGAGAAACGCATGGCGGTAGCCAAAGCGCGGATGCAGGCCGGTAGTGTCGACGAGACCGATTTCGACGAGACGCGGCTTGGGAAAAGTGCCGAGACGCTGTTTGCCGAACTCGAAACCAGAAGGCCGGGCCACGAGGACCTCGTCGTCACCCATGGCGATGCCTGCCTGCCGAATTTCATCGCCTCCGAGGACGGGTTCTCCGGCTATATCGATTGCAGCCGGCTCGGCGTTGCCGACCGCTATCAGGATATCGCGCTCGCCTGCCGCAGCATCGCCTCTAATTTCGGCGAGGCGCTGGTGCAGCCCTTCCTCGATCGTTATGGCATGCCGGCCGCGGATCCTGTGAGGCTCGACTATTATCGGCTGCTCGACGAATTCTTCTAGCCGTTGCGCCATCTCCATCCGGCAGGCAGAGTGGCCGCAATCGAACCTGCGGACAGACGATGGCGAAGAACCAGTTCAGAATGCTGCGCTCGGCGCTATCAGGCGTCGAAGCGGTGGAGGCGGAAACGCGTCACAGTTTCTCCAGGCACACGCATGAGCAGTTCGGCATCGGCCTCGTCTCATCAGGGGCGCAGAAATCGCTGAGCGGCCGCGGCATGGTCGAGGCTGCGGCCGGCGATATCATTACTGTCAATCCGAACGAGGTGCATGACGGGGCGCCGATCGGCGATGGGCGATCGTGGCGCATCCTCTATTTCGATCCCGAGATCGTCGCCGGCCTGTCGCGAGAGATCGGCGAGGGTGGGCCAGGGCGGCAGGAAATCCCCCATCCCGTCATCCGCAACAGGGCGATCGCCGCCCGCTTCGAAATATTGTTTGGCGCGGTGACCGAGAGCGGGTCGGGATATGGGCTGTTGCGCGAGCAACTGCTGCTGCAGCTTGTGGCCGACGTCATGCGAGAGCGCGGCGGCAGCGACGAGCGGCCGCCGGTGCCGGCGTCGATCCGCGCGGCCCGGGATCTGATCGACGACGATCCGCTTGCCGCCGTCTCGCTCGCCGATCTCGCCGGCGAAAGCGGGCTCAGCCGCTTCCAGGTGCTGCGCGGTTTTGCCAGGGCGACGGGCCTGACACCGCATGCCTATCTCGTCCAGGCCCGCATCCATATCGCCCGGCGGCTGATCGCTCAGGGCATGCCGCTCGCGGAGGCCGCCTTCGCCAGCGGCTTTGCCGACCAGAGCCACATGACGCGGGTCTTCGTGCGCAAATACGGCCTGTCGCCGCGGCTCTATGCCGGCGCCTTTCTCTAAAGTCCCGGCGCCTGCAATTTCGTTCAAGACCGCGAGACGCCCCTGTTGTTTCCTCGGCGTTCCAACAGGAGGCGTTGAATGTCGAGGCAGGTTCAAGGGTATGTCTATCTGGCGCTGGCGATGCTGACGGTGGGCAGCACCGTCATCGCAAGCAAGCTCATCGCATCGGGCCTGCCGCCATTTACCGCCACCGCCCTGCGCTTCGCGCTGGCTTTTCCGGTCTTGCTGGTGCTGATGCGGGCAAGCGGCGTCCGGCTGCCGAAGCTTTCTAGGCACGATCGCCTGATTCTCGTCGTTCAGGCGGGCGCCGGCAGCGTCGGTTATACGACGCTGCTGATCTCAGGCCTCAGCCTCACTTCGGCCGCCGATGCCGGCGTGGTCATCGGCACGCTGCCGGTGGTCTCGGCGGGTATATCCATCCTGCTGCTGCGCGAAAGGCCTGGGCGCGGCCTGCTCCTTGCCGTGGCGCTTGCAACGGCGGGCGTGCTTTCGATCGCCGTCACGCCGGGTGCGGCCGGCGGGTCGCTCGCCGGCAATCTGCTGATCTTCTGCGCCGTCGTCTGCGAGGGGCTGTTCATCCTGCTGAACAAAAGACTGAAGGCGGACATTCCGCCGCTTGCCCAGTCGACGCTGATGGCCGGCATCGGCTTTGTCGTCGCCGTCATCCCGGCGGCTTTCGCGGCGCCTGTCACACCGGATATACCTGCAAGCGCCATCATTGCCGTCGTCTATTATGCGCTGGTGCCGACCGTCGGCGGCTTCCTGCTCTGGTATGCGGGAGCGGCCAGGGTGAGCGGCACGGAAGCTGCGCTCTTCACCGCAGTCGCTCCGGTCTGCGCCGTCATGCTGGCTTTCCTGATCCTCGGCGAACCGATCGGGCTCAACCAGATCGCCGGCATCGCCTGCGTGCTGGCGGCCGTGCTCGGGCTTGCCTTTGCCGGCAGCCGGGCGGCAATGAATATATCCAGAGGGAGATAGGCCATGCAGTTTCGTCATTCCGATGCGATATGGCAGGCGTTTCCGGAGCTTCGCGCCGGCGCGCTCCATGTCGACGCTATCCATGCGGATGCCGATGTCGAGAAGGCGATTGCCAGTTTCAGCACGATTGCCGAGGTCCGGCTGGCCGCCGCGCAGGAGGGCGAATTTCCTGAAATCCAGGCGTGGCGGCGCGGCTTTTCGCGCATGGGGCTGAAGCCGACGCAATATCGCTCAGCTTCCGAGGCGCTGTTGCGCCGCTTCCGCCAGGAGCATGGCCTGCCGAACCTGCATCCGCTCGTCGATCTCTGCAATGCGATTTCGCTCGCCTTCGCCATTCCAATCGCCGTCTTCGACGCCGAACAGATTGCCGGCGATCTCGAGGTTCGGCGCGCCGGCGGCCACGAGACCTATCTGACCTTCGGCGGCGAAATCGAGCATCCGGAAGTAAACGAGGTGATCTTTGCCGACGGTGAAGACAGGGCGCATGCGCGGCGCTGGACCAACCGGCAGAGCGGGCTTTCGGCGGTGCGGCAACAGACGCGCTCAGTGCTGATCGTCGCCGAGGCGCTGCATGCTACTGCCGGCGAGGATATCGGCAGGCTGGTCGCAACGCTTTCGGAGGCGCTGGCGCATCACTGGGCGGTTCAGCCGAAAACCGCCATGCTGAGCCTGGCATCGCCGCGTTTCGAATTCTAATGCATGTCGTCCGGATAGGTCTTGGGCCGGCGGCATGCCCGACCTATCTCAGTCAGATCGATATCTCATGGAGACGAACCTCATGTCAGACAAATCGATCAAGATCCCGGGCCCGGATCATCCGATCACCGTCGAGCACAATCCCTGCCGCGTCGTCGTCACGCTTGCTGGCAAGGTGATTGCCGATACCCACGATGCGTTGACGCTGCGCGAGGCCTCCTATCCGCCGGTGCAGTATATTCCGCGTCGGGATGTCGACATGGCGCAGCTTCAGCGCACCGACCATGCCAGCCATTGCCCCTATAAGGGGGACGCCGCCTATTACAGCATCATTGCCGGCGGCGAGCGCTCGAAGAATGCCGTCTGGACCTACGAAGCGCCGAATGCCGCCGTCAGCAACATCAAGGACCATCTCGCCTTTTATCCCGACCGCGTCGACGGCATCGAGGAAATGGCGTCTCCGGAAGCCGGCACCTTCTGACCACCGCAGGTGAGACACATCTGCAATCGGGAACATGTGGCCCGCGGGCTCGTTAGACTGATCTAGCGGGGGATGTGTCGTGCCGAAATTCTACTTTCAGCTCCTCGACGGTGATGGCGTGGGGGCGACCGAGACAGGATATGAGTTCGCCTCCATCGAGGCCGCGAAAGCGGAGGCCCGGCGCGTGCTGGCGGAGATGGCCGCCGAAGGTCTGCCGGCAGAACCTTTGAACATGCTGTCGGTGGAACTCTTTGACGAAAGCCGGCGACCGCTTGCGGAGATCCGGCTGATCCTCGAGGAAATACCCAAATAGCCGCAGCCGGCAAGCCGTCTACGATGTTGCTCCAAGCAATGGCGCGACTATGTCAAATTTAATTGCCGGCTATGAAGGCGGGTCTTAATGCATGTCGCCCGGAAGTGTGCAGCGGTTCCGGGATGACGACATGCATAAAGAGAACTCAATCGTCGCGGCCACCGCGTCGGACTATGCGGAGAAGATCGACGGCAAGCCTTGAATGGCGGCCTATCGCAATACATCGAGCCACTCATTGTTGAAGATGAGGCTGGCAACCGTAACTGGGTCGCCGCTTTCGTTGCGAACGGTGACGGCGATGATGGTGCGATCACCCGCCGGCAGCTCGTCACGGGCCACATCCAGCAGGATGCGGGTCACCTCTTTCGGAATGTCCGCGCGCGATCTGAGCTCGGTGCCGTGCTCATCGCGTGTGGGACCTTCGCCGTTATGTAGATCGAAAAAGTAGCGAGCCATGTTTTTTCCTGTCGTCATAGGGGGAAAGTACAGATGAAGACAATTGTTCCCGAGGCTAGGCATTGATTCTTATAGAAAATACAGGTCGCATCATCATGATCTCCTCTTGTGCTATCGGCGGAAAAGCCCGTGATTGAAGCCCTGCTGCTCAATCTTGGAAGCCGCGACGTGCTTTCGGCCGAGGAGGAGAACCTTCTCAGGTCGATCTTGGTCAAGGACAGGCATTTTGTTGCAGGAGAGGATATCGTCCTCGAAGGCAGCCGCCCGCCCTACAGCACGCTGCTACTCGATGGTTTCGCGGCGCGCTACAAGGTGATGGCCGATGGCAGCCGACAGATCACCGCGCTGCATGTCGCCGGCGATTTCGTCGATCTGCATGCCTTTCCCGTCAAGAAGATGGATCACGGCATCGTTGCTCTGTCGACCTGTCATGTCGCCTTCGCCGATCATGCCGATCTCAGGGCGATCACCGAGCGCATGCCGCATCTGACGCGGCTGCTCTGGCTCGATACGCTTGTCGATGGCGCCATTCACCGCGAGTGGATCGTCGCCATGGGCCGGCGCTCCAAACGCGCCCATATCGCCCACCTCGTCTGCGAGCTTTTCGTGCGCCTGCAGGTCGTCAAGCGGACGCGCGGCGCCAGCTTCCAGTTTCCGTTGACGCAGATCGAGATGGCCGATGTGCTCGGCGTTTCCGTCGTCCACCTGAACAAGACGCTGCAGGCGCTGAGGCGCGAGGGCGTCTTTACTTGGGAGAACCGGACGATCACCATCGTCGACTGGGAGCGCCTGCAGGAAATCGCCGAATTCGACCCCGCCTATCTGAACATCTTCAAGGAGCCGCGCTAACGCTTTCAGCGACAGGCCTGACGTCACCGGCTCTCGGCATGCTTGCAATCGATAGCGGCAGGCGCCTATCATCCACGCCATGAATAATCTCTCCTCGATCGATCTCAACCTTCTCGTCGCCTTCGATGCGATCATGGCAGAGCGCAGTGTCACAAGGGCCGGCGCCCGCATCGGCCGCACCCAGCCGGCGATGAGTGCGGCGCTCGCCCGGTTGCGGCAGCTTTTCCAGGATGAACTGTTCGTGCGCAGCCCGAACGGGCTGGAGCCGACGCCGCGGGCACTCGATCTCGCTGAGCCGATCGGAAAATCGCTGCGGCATGCGCAGGAGGCGCTGGCCTTCAGCGGCGCCTTCGACCCGCAGTCGTCATCGGCTTCGTTTCGCCTCGGTCTCTCCGAACATCCGGCGTTCGTGCTGCTGCCGAAACTGCTCTCCGCAATCAGGCGGGTCGCGCCGAATGTCAGCGTCGACGTCAAGGGTTTCACCGTCCGCGAACGGGCGGTGGAAATGCTCGATGCCGGCGAGGTCGATGCGGCAATCGGCGTGCCGGTCTCCTCGTCGCCGCGGATCCTTTCGCGGCTGCTTTTCGAGGAGAGCTTCGTTTCGATCGTCCGCGCCGATCACCCAGCGGCAAAGTGCCTCGACCTCGAAACCTTCGTCAGCCTTGACCATCTGCTCGTATCGCCGGAAGGCGATCGTTACGGCCATGTCGACCGAAGGCTTTCGGAACTCGGACTGCGGCGCAGGCTGGGCCTGACGCTGCCGCAAATGTATGCGGCGCCGGCGATCGTCGCCGAGACCGATCTCGTCGCCACGCTGATGCAGGGGATCGTTGAGGTTTCGGATCATCGCGCCAGGCTGTCCGTCCACAGGCCGCCGATCGAGCTGCCGCCGGTCTCCTTCGCGCTGTCATGGCATCGCCGCAACGATTCTCATGTGGGACAGCAGTGGTTCCGCGCGCTGATCGGTTCCGTTGCGGCGGCGAAGCAGGATCGGCCAGGAGACCCGGACTGATCCTGCTTCTGCGCTAAAGCGCGTCGCGTCAAATTTGATTCATGCGACGCGCTTTAGCTCTTTGTTTTTACGCATGTCGTTGCCGCAAAACCGCTGCACACTTTTGCGCGACATGCTCTAGAACAGGATGATTTTAGGCCCGTTGGCCTAAAATCTGAATCCTCTTCTAAATTAACGAGTTAGATCGTGATGTCTTGAGAAGACCGCGCACACTTTTCGGCATCATGCTCCAGCGGTTGCCTATGGCATCAGCAGCGTCTTGCCGCGAGAACCGCCCTTCGAAAGAGCCCGCAGCGCTTCAGCGGTATCGGCAAGAGCAAACTCCCGGCCAATGACGCTCTGCAGGTGACCATCGGTAACGAGCGCTGCCACTGCGGCGAGGCGGCCCGCATCGCTCTGGTGAAACAGGAATTGCGCATCGATGCCGCGCGCTTTCGCCCCTTCGGTGTCGAAGGGCGCCGACAGACCGACGAGCTTTCCGCCCCGGCGGATGATGCCGAGCGAGCGCTGCAATGTTTCGCCGCCGACCGTATCGATCACGACGTCGACGGACGTCAGCAGGGCGGCGAGGTCCTGGCTGCGGTAATCGATCACCGCCTCGGCGCCGAGCGAGCCGACGAGATCGAGATTGGCCGCAGATGCCGTTGCCGTCACATGCGCTCCGGCACGCGTTGCGAGCTGGACAGCAAAGCTGCCGACACCGCCGGCGCCGGCATGGACCAGGACCGATTGACCGGGCTGGACGGTTGCGGCTTCGAACAAAGCCTGCCAGGCGCTGGCCGCAGCCGTCGGCAGACCGGCGAGGCTTTTGAGCGGCAGCGCCGGCGAAACCGGCACGACCAGGCGCGCGGGCACGGCCGCCAGTTCGGCAAAGGCGCCGCCGGCGGCCGGCTCGGTGCGCGCGATCACCCTGTCGCCGGGCTTGACGGTGGCGACCATCCGGCCCGTTGCAACGACCGTGCCGGTGAGATCGGTCCCCAGCACATGAGGGAAGGCGAGGGGAAAGAAATCCTTCAGGTAGCCGGCGATCAGCTTGTTATCCATCGGATTGGCTGCTGCGGCCTCGACACGGATGAGGACATCGTCGAGACCCACCACCGGCTCGGGAATATCGTCGAGGCGGATGTCGCCGATCGCGCCGTAGGCATGGATGCGGGCGGCTTTCATCACGCGCGCTCCTGAAGAAGCGGCATCGTCTTCGGCGGCCAGGCGCCGAGCTGATGCAGCATGCCGAACCAGTCTTCGAGATGCCAGGTGTGGGAAATCCTGTCGCCTTCGAAACGGTGGAATTCATGAAGCGGGATTTCGATTCGGCGGTTCGTCGGCGGAATACCGAAGAGCGCGCCGCGCTGCGTGCCGACGATGCGGGCGCGAACGCCGGCGCGATCGTTGAGGCCGATGACTTCGTCGACCAGGATCTCGACATCAGGCAGGGAATCGATGAAGCCGAGGATGATCGGCTTCAGTCCTGCCGGTCCTGGCCCCTGGCCCGGCGCCAGCGGAATGTCCTGCCAGCCGGGCGTGACGGCTTCGTCGAGAAGATCGGGATTTTTGCGGGTGAATGCGCCGTAGAAGGTTTGAAGCGTTGCATGCTGCCCTGCGGTCAGTGCGCTTGCCGTCGTGTCGATGGTCATGGAAAGCCTCTTGCTTGGGTGACGAGCGAAAGGCTACGGCGCGGGTCTACATATTGAAAATCGATATCGGTTATCTGGCGTCATTCACCACATGAATGCTGTAGTCTCCGCAATCGCACAATCCGGTGAGAGCGGTTCATTGCGATTGACAATTGGTCCGTTCGGGCAGAACACCGTTTTGACCTTCCAAACTCCTGCAAAGGCCGGCGCAGCCGCGTCGGCCGGTGACATCGCAAATGGACATACCCCAAGGCCCGCGGAGCGTTCTTCGCCACCCCGGCTATCTGAACTTCGCTGCCTCCCGCGTCTTTTCCTCGCTTGCCTTCCAGTCCATCGGCATCGCCATGGGCTGGATGATCTATGATCAGACGCACAGCGCCTTTGCGCTCGGCCTCGTCGGTCTCTGCCAGTTCCTGCCGATGGCGGCGCTGACCTTCGTCGTCGGCCATGTCGCCGACCGCTTCGACCGGCGGCGCATCGGCCTCATCTGCCAGTTGATCGAGGCGGTGACGGCACTGGTGCTGGCGGTTGCCACCTGGCAGCAATGGCTGACGCCTTCAGGCATCCTTGTCGCCGTCACCGTGCTTGGCGCCGTTGTCGCCTTCGAGCGGCCGACCATGGCGGCGCTCCTGCCGAATATCGTGCCGGCTTCAATGCTGCAGAAGGCGGTCGCCACCTCCACCTCGCTGATGCAGACGGCGCTGATCATCGGCCCCTCGCTAGGTGGCCTGCTCTACGGGCTGAACCCGGTGGCGCCCTTCGCCGTGTCGGCGCTGTTTTTTGCCGCCGCCAGCGTCAACGTCATCTCGATCCGCCTGCAATGGGCGCCCGGCAAGCGCGAGCCGGTGACACTGGCCTCGGTCTTTGCCGGCGTCTCCTTCATCCGCAGCCGGCCGGTGATGCTCGGCACGATCTCGCTCGATCTCTTCGCGGTGCTGCTCGGCGGCGCCACCGCGCTCTTGCCGATGTTTGCCCGCGACATCCTGCATGCCGGCCCCTGGGAGCTCGGCCTTTTGCGCGCCGCACCGGCGATCGGCGCGCTTGTCATGTCGATCGTGTTGGCCCGCCGGCCGCTCGAGAGCAATGTCGGGCGCAAGATGCTTGCCGCCGTCGCCGTGTTCGGCGTCGCCACCATCGTCTTTTCGCTGTCCACCAACATCGTGCTTTCTGTCGCCGCCCTGCTTGTCGTCGGCGCGTCGGATACGGTTAGCGTCGTTGTGCGCAGCTCGCTGGTGCAGCTTCTGACGCCGGATGAGATGCGGGGTCGGGTCAGTGCGGTCAACTCGCTGTTCATCGGCACCTCCAACCAGCTCGGCGAATTCGAATCCGGCATGATGGCGGCAGCACTCGGGCCGGTCGCCACCGGCATTGTCGGCGGGCTCGGCACTGTAATCGTCGTGCTCTTGTGGATGCGGCTCTTCCCCGATCTTACCAAGGTCAAGACGCTGCAGGGCTGATGCATGTCTGGTGCGTTGAAAGCAGCAGCGGCTGCCGTTAGGGTCCGCGCAAATCATTATTCGGCGGGGGCCGCGTGACGAAAACTTTTCTATCCTATGTCCTGGCGGCGATTTTCGCCGCAGCACCGGCCGCCGCAGTGGCCGAATGGCAGGCTGTGGAAGAAGTGCGGCCCTATTCGATATCGGGGAAGACCGGCGCCGAACTCTACGAATCGATCGGGGCGCGGGGGCCTGAAGTCGGTGCGGGCCGGGTGATCGCGCATACGACCTTCAAGCTGACCTGGACCCGGAAATACGAAGCGCAAGGCGCCGCTTGCATGATCACCACCAACAGACCGAAACTGATCATCACCTATACGCTGCCGAAACCCTCGACGGCGCTGCCGCCGGCCGTCCAGGCCAGTTGGGAGAGCTTCATCGCAGGCGTGCAGGCGCATGAGCGGGTGCACGGTGAGACCATCAAGGAGATGGTCAAGGAAATCGAGGTGATGAGCATCGGCCTCACCGTTGCCGACGATCCCGATTGCAAGAAAATCCGCATCGAGTTGACCCGCCGCCTCGGTGAGATCTCTGCAAAGCAGCGCCAGCGCGGCCGCGACTTCGACAAGGTCGAAATGGGCGACGGCGGCAATATCCAGCAGCTCATCCTCAAGCTGGTGAACGGAGCCTGATTACCGCTGCCGGCGCATCATCCCTGGATCTGTCTGGCCGCGCGCCTATCTCTCCCTCCAGCGCGAGATAGATGGAGAAGATGATCGTGTCCTATGTCGACGGTTTCATCGTGGCGGTGCCGAAGGAGAATATCGAGGCCTACAAGAAATTCTCGACATTTGCCGGCACGATCTGGAAGGAATATGGCGCGCTGGAATATGTCGAATGCATCGGCGACGACGTGCCCTATGGCGAGCTCACCTCCTTTCCCCGCGCTGTGCAGGCCAAGGAGGACGAGGTGGTGGTGTTTGCCTGGATCGTCTACCGGTCCCGGCAGCAGCGCGACGATGTCAACGCCAAGGTGATGGCCGATCCGAGGCTCAAGGGCGACCAATGGCAGATGCCCTTCGACGGCAAGCGGATGATCTATGGCGGCTTCGAGACGCTGATCAAACTCTGAACCGATCAAGCATTGACTTGCCTCTTCTGACGCGCCACCTCGCGCCGATAAGATTCCGAGACGGGAGAGCGCCTTGCCACAGACGATCCTGACACTGTCCACACGCGGACAGGGCCTTTACGAATTCACCGATCAGGCAGACGCCTTTGTCAACCAATCAGGGCGGGAGGAGGGGCTTCTCACCGTCTTCGTGCGCCACACTTCCTGCTCGCTGCTGATCCAGGAAAATGCCGATCCCGACGTGCAAACCGATCTGCTTTCCTTCTTCCGCCGCCTCGTGCCGCCGGCCTCTGATCCGTCGATGGGCTGGGTCGTGCATCGCGCCGAAGGGCCGGACGATATGCCGGCGCATATCAAGGCGGCGCTGACGCAGGTCTCGGTCTGCATTCCCGTCGCGCGGGGCCGGCTGATGCTCGGCACCTGGCAGGGCCTCTATCTCTTCGAGCATCGCGACCGGCCGCACCGGCGGGAAATCGTTCTGCATCTCGGTGCCTAGAGCAGGATGATTTTAGGCTCGGTTGGCCTAAAATCATCCTGCTCTAATTTTAAAAGAGTGAGAGCATGATGTCATGAGAAAACCGCTCACACTTTTCGGCATCATGCTCTGAAAGGATTAATTCTTGTGAATGAGAAGTGAATGGTCGGTTCGAACGCCATTCAGTTTACAGCGTTTACTGTCGAGGCAATCCCTAAGGGAGAACCCAAGCATGTCGCGCAATAACGACATGCGTAGAAATAGGACCAATCGACGGAGACGCCCCATGACACATTTCCTCGCCAAGGCCTCGCTTGCCGCATTGCTCGCCCTCTGCACCGTCCCGGCCACGGTCACCACCGCGGCAGCCGCTGGGCCGCAGACGAATTTCGTCGTCGAGGCGCAATATCACCGGCCGATTCGCGGCTGCTCGCCGATGCATGCAGTGCGCAAGGCGCGCGATTTCGGTCTGCGCAGAGCCCAGATCACTCGCATGTCGCCGCGCGTCGTCGTCGTTTCCGGCCGCGACCATCGTGGCTGGGACCGAATGGTCTTCGCCAATGTCCGCGGCTGCCCGCTGATCCGGCGCTGAGGACTGCGCCGGCAGGCGCCGACACGGCGCTTGCCGGCCGCTTTTGCCTTGACGGCGACACGTTCAGCCGCTTCTTCTCTAATCCGTATGGGTGATTCCCAGGCGGCTCGGCCGCACCGACTTTGAAACGAAAGGTTTTTCGATGATGCAGTTTTTGGCAAAGGCGGGTCTTGCCGTCATGCTGACCGCCGGCACCCTTGCCGGCACGGTGGCGCCCGCCGCCGCGCAGTTGAATATCATTATCGGCGATCAGGACCGTGACGCGCCGCGGGACTACCGCCGTCCGGCTCCGGGCTACGATCGCCCGCCGTCGGGCTACGACCGCCGTCCGCGCGGCTGTGATCCGCGGATGGCCGAAGACATGGCCCGCGATTACGGCTTCCGCCGCGCCCGCGTCGTCGACGTCACCCCGCGCCGCGTCATTGTCCAGGGCTGGACGCGTCGCGGCCCCGGCGAGATGAGCTTCGGCAACGTCCGGGGCTGCCCGGCTCTGCGCCGCTGATAAACTAGAATACCGCCTCGTCTCCCCGATGCGGCGGCCAGAACCGCCTTTGCCAGTCTCCCCGGATCGGCAAGGGCGGTTTTCTTTTTGTGAGGTTGTTCTACGCTCGGTAGACCCTGGAGGGTCTAACATGCCGCACCGCCTCAGATAATTTCCATCCAAGCAATTCGTCGAACGGTGGCAGTCAGCAAGACCTTCATTTGGCCGCCGTCGGCAACCGCAGCTTAGTCCCTCCGCCTTGTGGGGAGGGGTTGGGGAGGGGTGTTGGCTGCCGCCGGCACTTTCATTTCACTGTTCGATCGCAAAAGTCACGGTGACGCTGACAGTGTAGTTGTTCTCGCCGCTCTGCACGGGAACGGCCGAATCGGCCTCCTTCATCATCGTGGCGCGATAGGCCGGCTGCGGCATCGGGCGCGGCACGTTCTCGTTGATCTCGATGATGCGGCCGAGCTTGACGCCGGCGGCTTCGCTCAGAGTCTTCGCCTTCTTCACCGCCTCGGCAACAGCATTCTTGCGCGCCTCTTCGAGGGCTGCTTGCGGCTTGTCGTTGGTGAACTGGATGTCGCCGCCCTGGTTGATGCCGAGGGTGACGGACTGGTCGATCACCTGGCCGAGCTTGGCAAGATCACGCAGCCTGATGGTGATGGAATTGATGGTCTGGTAGCCGATCAACTGCGGCTGCTGCTGTTGACCATCGACCGGCTGCGGGTAGTTGTATTGCGGCTGGATTGAGAAGCCGGAGGTCTGCAGATCGCGCTCGGCGATGCCGCCGTCCTTCAGCGCCTTCAGCACCTCGTTCATCGCCTTGTTGTTCTCGTCGAGCGCTTCGCGGGCGGTCTTTGCCTGCTTGACGACGGCAAGGTTGACGACGGCCATATCGGGCGCAAGGGCCGATTCACCATCCCCCGTCACCGAAATCACCGCCTCACGCGGCTTTGCCTCCTGCGCCAACACAGGCGCTGCGCTGCCGAGCGGCAGGGCGAGAAGGGCAGTCATCAGAAGAGTCTTGGAGAGAATCGGCGCCATGTTTCATTCCCTAGTTGTCGTTTCCCGGATGAACTTTCTGTCGGTTGATTGTGAAGCTATTGCGGCGGAAGAGAAGGGCGAGTGTGTGCGGAGAGAAAAATGTGAGGGTGCGGGCGTGGAAATCGAATCCGGCTCGACGGTGAGTAGCGGCCACGGCACAGCCTCTCCATTCCTCCCTCTTCCCACCACCTTCCCAAATCCCCCAAACCTGATAGCAAAGACGGCGGGTTAAGAAACAGGGGCGGGCATGCTGTGACCGGCAAGGGCGCAGCATGCGCTTCATGACAATTCTTTCGATCGGCCTCGCGATCGGCCTGGCGGGCTGCTCCCAGGTGGCGGAAAAGGCTGAAAATGCCGCCAACCGCTCCTACATCAGCTATGCGCTCGGCAAACACTATACGGAGATCGCCAATCTCGGCCAATCGCCGATGGCGCGGCTTTCCGGCTCCGACGCGACCTATGGGCCGATGATCGGCGTGACGCCGTTGAAGAACGGCATGACGATCTACCGGCATATGACGCCCGCCGCCAAGACCGAGACCGGCACGAACTTTGCCGGCCTTGTCGGCAGCTCCACGGTGTCGCAGAGCAACCGGCTGTCCTATTTCCTGGTGGGCGCCGATGGGATCGTCAAGGATTGGTCGACGGGCTCCGTGCAGGGCAGCGCCAGCGACTGCGTGCAATATATCGGCGGCGTCATCAACCGTTGCAACGATACGCGGCAGCTTTAGGCTTCGCTCGCACTCTATGATGTGAGGGTGGCAACCAGGGCCGGTCAGCCCATATCGAGCTGGGGAGAACCGGCAGCGCCCGCAGTGAATTGAGGGCGCACGCCAGCCAGGATAAGGTCGTTTGCCTTACCTTTCGGCCAGCGGACACATTGCGGATTTAAGCGCCGAAATCATCCATGAAAGACGGATGGATCGCAGGCTTGCGCTCTTCGCGGGCGTCGCGAAAACGCTGGGGAACCGCACCGAGACCGGTCACGAAACGGGTCAGGAGATTGCGGTTGAAAAGTTTATGCAGGGCACTCATGGCAGTTCACTCATTCTTTTTTTTGTTAGCCGGCAGCATATATTTTGCCCAAGCTGCCATCGCAATGGGCAATTTTACATGACAGTTATGCGACAGTGCATGGCTTGGGAGATCACATTGGCGTTATGAGTGCCGCCGAAGGGCACTCTCACACCATAAATCCTCGCGAACATGCGGGATCGCGTGGTAAATTCTCCGTTCAGGGCCAAGCCAAGGGCCCTCCGAAGGAGAAGCTCAGATGAACCGATTTTTCGCATTTATCGCGACCGGAACGCTGATCAGCCTTGCCACGATCACTTCGGCCTGCACATCATCCGGATACCTCGATCAGACCTCGTCGATCGGGGGCGGCTATTATCGGGAAGAGATGCCGCTCAACCCGGCCTGCGGCGGTGGGTTTAGACCTAGCGACGGTCGCTCCTGCAGCTATTAGAGGCCGGATCGGGCCATTGGCAGAAAATCCATGACCAAGTCCGGAACCGAGATAGTCGGATTCCGGCTTGGACGTGCCGCATGAACATCACCGCTTTGGACTACTGCTTGGCGTCCAACGGTATCAATCAGTGAAGCCCTTGCAGTCTGTTCCGCCGCTCTGCCAGCAGTTCATTTTGAACCAGGTTCCTGGCATTGTCCGAAAGACCATTCGGCCCCAACAGACCAAGTTCGGTAAACCGCGCTTCGATTTCCTTCGGAATGCTGTCCGCTTCGTGTTGGCAAAGGCGCACAAGCCACTTCCATTCGTCGCTCGTCATATCCCTGTGCACGACCATGAATTGCTATCCTCCCGAGAACAACGACATTCACAAAAAAGTACCACAACTTTTATCGAAAGGCAGGTGGTTCGACGTTCGCCCTGATCATGCCAATAGACTTCAGGGCGCCTTCGATGCTTCAGGTGCAAACTCCTCCGACAAGAAACCAACCTCAGGTACGCTACAACGAATTTCCTATATCAAGCGCGGTTCGAGAGGTATTTCCACCCCCACTTTATGGACTGAATTTTTACAGGCCTACGTGGGATATGAGTCGCTGCAGGAAGAAGCGTCGTCTCACATATCACACGCCCTTCTAAGGACCTTCAAGAGATATTCAAAATTCCAGAATCTGGTGTCAAAATTCCGGATTTTCGCGTCCGGCTACATACAGTGATTTTCTTGGTTAACCAGTTGAGGTGGATAAAAAATGGTGGGCCCGGAGGGACTCGAACCCCCAACCAAGCGGTTATGAGCCGCCGGCTCTAACCATTGAGCTACAGGCCCTTGACGCCGGTGGTGGCGCCTTGGCGCCGGAGGCCGGCGCCAGGATGCCGGGGCAATGGTTCCCGCAGCATCGGTTCGCTCTAACGCAAATTGCAGGGAGCCACAAGCGCAGAGCGCAAGCATCTGTGGACGATGCATATTTCATCGGCGCCGGTACTGGAACCTTCTCGCGCCGGCGACAATTACAGAGATTGGATTCGATGAAGGAGGGCGATCGCAGATGGTGGCGTTGAACAGTGCCGTGGTGCTTATCGTCGAGGATGAGCCGCTGATCCGGTTCAATGTTCTCGATGTGCTTGAAGAGGTCGGCCATGTGGCGCTGGAGGCGGCGAATGCCGACGAGGCGATGGTGGTGCTGAAGGGCAGGCAGGATGTCGATATCCTGTTCACCGATGTCAATATGGCGGGTACCATGGATGGCATCCAGCTTGCCAAGCGGGTGAGGGCGATGCGGCCGAACATCGGCATCATCATCACCTCGGGCATGGTGCGGCTCGACCCCATGGCGCTGCCCGCCAACACCGCCTTCCTGCCGAAGCCCTATATGCACGACGCGTTGATCTCGACGATCGATTCCCTGATGACGTGACGGCAATTCGCTGATGACATGAAGGGGCGCACAGCCGCAAAACGGGGACAGGTTTTGCGGCTGCGCGCGAGGCGCCGGGAGACATGCTCGTCTTCAGGCGTGCGGAGGGGGTCGCGCCCTCAGCTGAAGCTGCTCTTCAGCGCCTCGTTCTCGTGGTGAGCCTTCTTCTCGTAGATCGTGAACAGCGCCATCGAGAGGAGATAGGAGAGGAAGGGATCCCCGATCTGCGTGGCGATATCGCGGGAGGCGAGCACGTGGCGCTCCAGGGCGCCGATATCTTTCTGTATTGCGGTTTCAGCGAGGCGGTTCATGCTGCCATCTCCAGGAATTGCGTCACGACCGAGCGGGCCGGAACATGTCTGACATAAAGGGGTAGGGTCAGGCCGAGGGCGGTGCGCATCTTGCGCAGCACGCGGTCCGACACTTCGAAGGCGCCGCAGCAGACGGGGTACTTGCCGTAGCCGTCTGCGCGGCCGAGTTCTTCCACTTCTGCGCCAGCGCGCTTGTAGACGCGCTTGAGATAGGGCTCGTAGTTGGAAATCATCGTATGGATGCCGTGATCGAGCGCGCATTCGCAAAGCGCAAGCAGCATCATCGAAAAGGCGCGGCCGGCGTCGATCTGAGGGAAATCCCTGGCGATCGCCTCTTCGTCGATGCACATGCGCGTGCCCTCCCAGATGCCCGGCGCGATGAGATCGGCGGCATCGGGAAACGTCTCGCGGAAGACATCGTAGAGAAGGGTCGGGCCGGTCGTCGGCATCAGGCGCATGCCGCCGTAAAGACGCGTGCGGCTGTCGTTGCACCAGACGAGATAGGCAGGAGCCAGCGCATCGTAGCTGTCGCGTTCGTAAGGGCCGACGACAGGAACGTCCCAGCCGAGCGTATCGGCGAACACCTTCTTGCGCAGGCGAAACATCTGGTCGAGTACGGCAGCGTATTTCTGATACTCATGTGCCTGAATGATAACGAACATTTTGCCCTCCAGCGTTTACAAGTTCGTGGAGAGCAGAATGGTTCAGGCCGGCCGGTTCGGAAATTCCCTCAGATGGGCCCCCTCAGATGAGGGGATTAGCCCAAAAGCATGAGGGCTGACGTAACGACATGCGCCGAGCAAAGACTATGGATTGATGATGCGCAATTGCACGGCCCGCGAGGCGGCGGCCGAGATGGTGGCGCAGCCGAGCTTGAAGCGGGCGGTCTTCAGATAATCGCGTGTGGTGTGCTCGGAAATGCCGAGGATGACCGAGATGTCCTTGTAATCCTTGCCGAGTGCTGTCCAGTGCAGGCACTCGATCTCGCGTGGCGACAGTGCCGGCACAGGGTCGTTCTCACCGTGCAGCTCGTAGACGGCCTTGCGATGGATCAGGTGGGCGATCTCGATCCATTCGTTGCGGCAGCGCCGGACAAGCTCCGTCCATTCCTCGACCGGGATTCGGGCGTTCACCGACAGCAGCGCGCGGCGCTGCGCCTTGTCGGCGACGGGAATGGAATAGCCGTTGCCGCCGATGCCGTGCTTCTGGGCGTCGACCAGCATGGCATA
>Ga0209673_1001429_pt1 | contig 22807 bp, 20 predicted proteins | sample AraplaCol_mMS_r2_2_FD_184274 | JGI IMG/M metagenome (GOLD analysis project Ga0209673, IMG submission 184274) | Arabidopsis root microbial communities from North Carolina, USA - plate scrape MF_Col_mMS_r2 (SPAdes) (version 3) | ecosystem: Host-associated > Plants > Roots > Endosphere | place... | reverse complement strand
TCTGATCTCCGGGCGCACGGTCAAGTCTGAACAGTCCTGACTTGCATTGCTCCCTGCCCGCTCCACTTAAGGCCCGAGCAAATCCACCTAACAGGCAATCGGGAGAAGATCAGTGCCAGGCGATTCCACGATCTCAGCGGCTGCATCGGGCCAATTTTCGATCGGTAGCATCGCGATCAACCGTCTCGGCTTCGGCGCCATGCGCATTACCGGACCCGGCATATGGGGACCGCCTGCGGACAAGGCCGGAGCACTGGCAACCCTGCGTCGCCTGCCCGAGATCGCGGTCAACTTCATAGACACGGCAGATTCCTACGGCCCCGACGTTTCGGAAGAACTCATCAGCGAAGCGCTGCATCCTTACAAGGGGCTGCTGATCGCGACCAAGGCAGGGCTGACCCGCGAAGGACCGGATCTCTGGACGCCAAACGGGCGGCCGGACTATCTTCTCGAGCGCGCGAAAGGCAGCCTCAAGAAACTCCGTGTCGACCGGATCGATTTGTGGCAATTGCATCGCATAGACCCGAAGGTTCCTCGCGACGAGCAATTCGGCGCGGTCAAGATGCTCCTGGATCAGGACATCATTGCCCATGCCGGCCTAAGCGAAGTTTCGGTTGAAGACATAAAGGCCGCCCGAAAGGTCTTTCCCGTCGCGACGGTCCAGAACCGCTACAACCTCGTCGATCGCGCCAGCGAGGACGTGCTTGACTACTGCGAGCGCGAGGGCATTGGCTTCATACCGTGGTACCCGCTGGCCGCAGGCGAGCTTGCCCGTCCAGGGTCCATCCTCGACAGATTGGCCAAGAGGTACGACGCGACGCCAAGCCAGATTGCTCTGGCGTGGGTGCTCAAACGCAGCCCTGTGATGTTGCCGATACCGGGAACCTCCAAGGTAAAGCATCTTGAGGAAAACGTAGAGGCGGCAAGCATCGCTCTCGATGAAGCGGATTTTATAGCGCTGGACACAGCGGCTCGCCAATCCGGCTCCTAGCGCCGACCTGGCCTCTAGTAGCATGTCCAACCGACGCACGAGGTGGTTCCTCACCTGCCTCTTATAGTCGGACGGGGTACCGCAACGAGCAGCGATCGCTTTTCTTGTGAAAGATCGCTGCGGTTGCATTCCCGCTCAGGTTTTTGTCATCAGGACGTTTTATCCCGATGCCACCGCTCTATATCGTGAAAGAGTTGCCTCCACCTAGGACTGTGCAACCGAGCGGAGAGGTAATTGGCAACAGAAACAGAACTGAAACTTGAACTGAGCGCCGACGCGGTGGACACATTGCTGGGATCCGGCTTGCTGGGAAGCCCGATCTCTGTCGATTCCATGACCTCCATTTATTTCGACACGCCCGACCGCCAGGCATGGGAGGGCGGCTATTCTATGCGAATCCGTACGGTTGGCGAAGCGCACGTCCAAACGGTCAAGGCTGCGGGACCGAACAGGGCCATCTTTGCGCGCTCCGAGTGGGAAACGCCGCTCACGGGCAACACTCCTGTGATCGATTACACGACCCCGCTGAGGTCCGAACTCGATATCGAGGACGGCACTCTCGTCCGGCAGTTTTCCACCCTGGTAAAGCGACATCGTTGGAACGTCGATCAGGACGGGAGCCAGATTGAAGTTGCCCTTGACATGGGCTCGATCGTTGCCGGCGACCGCGAGATGCAGATCCGGGAATTGGAGCTGGAACTGAAGGACGGCAAGCCATATACGCTGTTCACCCTTGCCCGCAGAATCGAGGCGCTTGTCCCGATCCGTTTCGGTGTCGCTTCGAAAGCGGAGAGAGGATACCGCCTGCTCCGCGAGCAACAAACGGCATACAAGGCGGAACCCGTGCATCTCGACCGCGACCTGCGGGTCTCGGCCTCGTTCCAGGTCATTGCTGAAGCATGTTTCCGGCAGTTCCGGCTGAACGAATCGATCGTCATAAATCGCCCGAACCCATCGGCACTTCATCAGGCCCGCGTGGCACTCAGGCGGCTGCGATCTGCCTTCTCGCTCTACAAGGTGATCCTGGTCGACGCCGAATCTCAGCGGTTGAAGGAAGAGTTGAAGTGGCTGGCGGGCGTTCTCGGAGAGGCACGCAACATCGATGTACTGATTGCCAGGGTTGGAAACAGCGACGTAAAAAGTCGTTTGCTCGAAGCACGCGACAGCGCCTATGAGCAGGTGCTGAACGCGCTTTTCAGCTCGCGTGCCGAAGCCTTTATGCTGGACCTTAACGAGTGGCTGCATTGCGGAGAGTATCTCGCGCTGGTGGAAACGGCAGAGATTCGGAACGGACCGGTGGTCGATTTCGCAATCGACATCCTTGACCGTCAACGCAAGAAACTGAAAAAACGCGGCAAGTCTCTGGTCGAAGCCGACGATGAGCATCGGCACGAAACCCGCAAGGCGGCAAAGAAGTTTAGATATGCGAGCGAATTCCTAAGGTCCCTGTTCTCCAGCAAGCAGGCCGAGCGACGCTACGAAAAGTTCATCCAAGCGATGGAGAAATTGCAGGACGAACTCGGTCTCCTGAACGACATGGTAACCGCGCCGACTGTCATTCACAATTTGGAGCTGGAATCACATCCCGGCGTCGAATCCCTGATGGTCGCTGGCAACAGCGAAAAACTGATCACCGCCGCTCAATCGTCGTTGGACGAACTGATGGAGCGAAAAAGGTTCTGGCGGGGATGAAGCAGCCGCTCCGCGCTGCCGGGATGCTGTCCCACGCCGCGTGCCGAGATCGCCTGGCGCCGAGCGTACTCTTCTCATGTGAGATATCAGGAACAGAATATAAGCACTTTGCGGACGGCGAGAGTTAGTGCAGTCTGCGATATCAGTTCAGGTCGATGAATCGGGGCTATTGTGACCTGATCGCGAGAGGGGACAGGTTCATCATGAATAGCAGGATTTCACTGATCGCATGCGCCGCTGCCGCAATGGCGTTCGTTACACCCACGCATGCAGCAGATCTCCTGCCCGCCACGGCGCCACAACCTCAGGCCGTGCAACCGAATGGCTGGACGTTTTCCTTCGCACCCTACTTCTGGGTTGCGGGCCTCGACGGCAAGACTCAGGTGTTCGGCCTCCCGACCGTCGACATCAATCAGAATTTCAGCGACATCTTGAAGGATCTGGACTTTGCCTTCATGGCAGCCGGTGACGCCCGCTATGACCGGTTCAGCGTCTTCACTGACATAATCTATGCTCGCATAACGACGGATGCGGCAACACCGCGGGGCGTCGTCGCTGACGAGGTCGATGTCAAGTCAGTCACATTCAGCGCACTGTTGGGCGTCGGATACACCGTCTACGAAGATCCGAAGACTCGCTTGGATGTGGTTGCCGGTGCCAGATACTGGCATGCCGAAACAACGATAGGGCTAAGCGGTGGCCTCATCGGCAACGTGTCGCGGACCGATAGCGCCAATTGGGTGGACGGGGTCGCGGGCATCAAAGGCAACTACTCGCTGACCGACACGGTCTATCTCACCGGCTGGGGCATGATCGGCGGCGGAGGTGCCGACCTGGACTGGGACGTGCTGGCGGGCATTGGCTATAAGTTCAACGACACCGTCTCGGCGGTTGCCGGTTACCGCGCCCTCGGCGTCAACTACAGCAACGATGGCTTCACCTACGACGTGATCGAGCACGGCCCGATTTTCGGAGCGATCATCCGCTTCTAATCGCCGTTTCCTGATATACCGCCCCGGAGGCCTTTCACCCCGGGGCAGTGCCCGCCGGCATCAAACCGAACGGGTTAGTCCGCCGTCAACGCGAATATTCTGCCCCGTCATGTAGGCTGCACCGGTCGATGCAAGGAACGCAACCGTCGCGGCGATTTCCTCGCTCGTGCCATAACGCTTCATCGGAACGCTGTCGCGGCGCTCCTCCGTCGCCGGCAGGCTGTCAATCCAGCCCGGAAGAACGTTGTTCATGCGGATATTGTCGGCGGCATAGGTGTCGGCGAATATCTTGGTGAAGGACGCCAGCCCGGCGCGGAACACGGCCGACGTCGGGAACATCGGGCTCGGCTCAAACGCCCATGCGGTCGAAATATTGATGATCGCGCCGGCCTTCTGCTTCTGCATGTGCGGCGTCACCAGCCGTGTCGGACGGATGACGTTCAGAAGGTAGACCTCCATGCCCCGGTGCCAGTCCTCGTCCGATATGTCGAGGATGGGCGCGCGCGGACCGTGGCCGGCGCTGTTCACGAGCACGTCGATGCGTCCCCAAGTGGAGATCGCGAGATCAACGAGCTTGCGGAGATCGTCATTTGATTGGTTGGAGCCGGTGACGCCGACGCCCCCCAGCGCCTTTGCAAGCTCTTCGCCCTTCCCCGACGATGATAGGATCGCCACCTTGAACCCATCGGCTGCAAGACGCTTCGCCGCGGCGGCGCCCATTCCGCTGCCGCCGGCCGTGATCACCGCTACCTTTTCTACTGACATCATACTCTCCTGCCTTAAAGAGGACCCGCATGCAATTGCGGTCTACAGTTGCCTGCAAAGCGTGATATCACTCGTGTGGCATCGGTGCGAGCCAGTTTCGTTCTCAGAAAGCAGTAGAAAATCTATTGAATGGCAGAAGGTATCAGACGTCTTCCCTCGCTTAATGGCCTTCGCGTGTTCGAGGTCGTCACACGGCACCTGAACTTTCGCCTGGCAGCCGAGGAAATCGGGGTCACCCAGGGTGCTGTCGCCCAACAGATACGGGGCTTGGAAGCAGAGTTGGGCCTGAAGCTGTTCGACAGGCTTCCGCGAACGCTGGCGTTGACGGAGGCTGGCCAGAGCTATGTGACCAACATCCGCCGTGCTTTCGAGCTGATCTCGGAGGCAACCGAGACATTGAAACCAGAACCGCTTCACCTGACAATCAGCGTGACGCCGACATTCGCCTCGAAATGGCTGATCCCTCGCCTGCCGGATTTTACCGCGGCTCACCCCAACATTGATCTGCGCATCTTGGCGAGTGATCGCATTGCCAATTTCCAAACCGATGCGGTGGATCTCGCCGTCCGTCATGGCCGGCCACCCTTCGGACCGAACTTGAATGCGGAGCTGCTGTTCGATCACGTGATTATTGCCGTCGGCAGCCCGCTACTGGTGGAGAAGCTCGGCTTCCCCGACCAAGAGGACAATTTCTCGCGCTACCCGCGCCTTCACGATGGCCACGATCTCTGGCCGCAGTTTCTGGAATTGGCGTTTCCGAACGGAGCGCCGGCGACCGCCAAGAATATTCGGTTTAATCAGACCTCCCTGGCGATTGAGGCCGCGATTGCTGGCCAGGGCCTTGCTCTGACGAGCACGTTTTTTGTGGACGAGGACATTGCGTCGGGCCGCCTTCTCCGTGTGTTGCCAACCGAACTTACCGCTGGGTCGGATTTCTACGTCATCTCGCCACGAAAGCCCCGTCATGCGGCATCCGTGGCTGCCGTAAAAAGCTGGCTCGCGGACGCTGCGCGCCAGAACTGATAGGCCAGACGACGATCAACCGGCACCCGCGGGGCCGTGAATCCGCAATCAACGGACTAGAAGGTCACCCGGCGGGTCGGGATGGCCGGGCAGCATCGTTGAACGCCGACTTGGGGCAGGCGCGCAGTCGGTGGAACTCACAAGCAATGCGTCGGAATGAACGGAACTGGCTGGCACTGCGCCCATTTCTATAGTAGTTCCTCAGGTAGCTGTCAGAATTGCACGCTACGATGCGGGAGAACTATCATCGGAAAGTCTAGATGACGCGAAAGAACATAGGCGTGATGCAATTGGCCCTCGCGGCCTTGCTGTTGGCGGGATGCACCAAGGTAGAACCCTTGGAAACCACCGCGATCCCGCAGTCGAGTCCGACGCCTGCGAAGACGGATCAGGCGGTCATCGCAGATACGGTCAGTCGCGGCGCGGTCGGAGTGAACCCCCTTGCCTGGGCGAATCCGTCGACGGGAAGTGTGGGGGTGATCGAAGAAATTGGCGTTGATCCTGAAAGTTCATGCCGCGCCTTTGTAACGACCCAGCGGACGCTGGAGGGAGAAACCCGATTCAAGGGTCTCGCCTGTCCGTCTGGCGACTCGGATTGGAAGCTCGGACCCGCGCGATAGCCGGAATGCCACGCGTCCTCGCGTGGCCAAATCAAGCGCCGCCCGCTAGCCGAACAGACCCAACCTTGTTCTTGTGAGCCATTGCCGGCGGTCGACGACACGCCGGGATCTCTGCCTCGAACACCTAGCGGATGCAGTCCCTACGGACTGATGACCGGCTTACGCGTGGATTTGATCTGAGATCTCACCGCGAGGCTTGATCGTGCTTTGCGTGGTTGCACGGTCAACTGCCTTGCCTGCGGGCGCTCGACCAAATCCGCCTGGATTGGTGATCTCCTCTTGTGCCTGGGTGGAGCTCGACTGTCCGAGCGACGGACCGGCCTGGTCGGGAAGCGATTGTGCGCCGCAAGGCGCAAACAGCCAGACCAACAGCAATGCGGATAAGGCAAGAGAAATACGCATCTCCATCATTGGATTGTTGGAGAGCCGTTCGAAACGCTTGATGTTCCGCGCGTGCACCCGTCCAATTCGGCAAGCGCCACAAATTGCATGGGCCCGCCAGAATGCCTGACGGGCCCGAGACGCAATACAAGCGGCCGCATCTGGCCGGCCCCATAAAACCACAACCGCGCATTGACTGCACGTACCTCATTGGCGGTAAAGCGGCCTACCTTTCGGTGATTTTCTGGTGCGAGCGCTTCAGCACCGTCACGTCGTCATAGACGTTCTACGCTTCGCACTTGGCGTGCTAACGGGCGTGGCTCATTGGCGGCGGTGCCGTCCTGCATCGAGGAACCGGCGTCACAACGGCTGATGCTGAATTTCTATATCAACCGTGCAGGTCAGCAACTCTCCAAGGCACAGCGAACAAAGCTGGAGAAGGCGAAGGACGAGCTTCGCAAGGATTTCGGGCGGAAGCCCAAGGGATGAGAAAGCAGAAAGCTGCTCAACCGGCGACCGAGACCTTCACCACAGCCGAGCGCGGTGACAATGAGGACGGATGCATGGACGCGGCTTACCGCCGCGCCCACCAATATTTTATCGATCAGGCCAGATCGAAACGATCGGCGTTCATCACCTTGTTCCAGGCTGCGACGAAGTCCTTGACGAACTTCTTCTTCGCATCGGACTGGCCGTAGACTTCTGCAAAGGCGCGGAGCTGCGAGTGCGAGCCGAAGATCAGGTCGACGCGGGTGCCGGTCCACTTAAGTTCGTTCGTCTTGCGGTCGCGTCCCTCGTAAACGCCTTCCTTACCCGCAACCGGGGACCACTGGGTGCCCATGTCGAGGAGATTGACGAAGAAGTCGTTCGTCAGCGCCTCGGGACGAGACGTGAAGACGCCATGCTCGGGCTGACCAGCCTTCAGCACGCGCAGTCCGCCAACGAGAACGGTCATTTCCGGCGCGGTCAGCCTCAGCAGTTGGGCGCGATCGACAAGGGCCTCTTCCGGCTTCATGAACTGCCGGCCGCCGACATAGTTGCGGAAACCGTCAGCACGCGGCTTCAGCGCGGCGAAGGACGCCACGTCGGTCTGTTCCTGCGAGGCATCCATGCGACCAGGCGTGAACGGCACGGTGACGTCATGACCGCCAGCCTTTGCCGCCTTCTCGACACCGGCAGCGCCGGCGAGAACGATCAGGTCGGCGAGCGAGATCTTCTTGCCACCGGTCTGGGCGGCATTGAAGTCCTTCTGGATAGCTTCGAGGACACCGAGCACCTTGGCGAGCTGCGCCGGCTGGTTCGCTTCCCAGTCCTTCTGAGGCGCAAGCCGGATGCGCGCACCGTTGGCGCCGCCGCGCTTGTCGGAGCCGCGGAAGCTCGAGGCAGAAGCCCAGGCGGTCGAGACGAGCTCCTGCACGGACAAGCCGGTCAAAAGAACCTTCTCCTTCAGCGCGGCGATGTCAGCATCGTCGACAAGCTTGTGGTCGACGGCCGGAATGACATCCTGCCAGATGAGGTCTTCCGCCGGGACTTCCGGACCGAGGTAACGGACCTTCGGACCCATGTCGCGGTGGGTCAACTTGAACCAGGCGCGCGCGAAGGCATCCGCGAACTGATCAGGATTTTCGAGGAAGCGGCGCGAGATCTTCTCGTATACAGGATCGAAGCGCAGCGACAGGTCCGTGGTCAGCATTGTGGGAAGCTGCTTTTTCGACGCATCAAAAGCATCAGGAATGGAAGCTTCGGCATTCTTGGCCTTCCACTGCTTCGCACCGGCCGGGCTCTGCGTCAGCTCCCACTCGAAGCCGAACAGATTCTCGAAGAAGTAATTGCTCCACTGAGTCGGCGTCTGCGTCCAGGTCACTTCAGGACCGCCGGTGATGGCGTCCTTGCCGACGCCGGTACCGAAGGTGCTCTTCCAGCCGAGGCCCTGCTCCTCGATCGCACCGCCTTCCGGCTCCGCGCCGATCAACGAAGGATCGCCGGCACCATGCGTCTTGCCGAAGGTGTGACCGCCGGCGATCAGCGCCACCGTCTCTTCGTCGTTCATGGCCATACGGGCGAAGGTTTCGCGGATGTCGTGGGCAGCCGCGACCGGATCGGGGTTGCCGTTCGGGCCTTCGGGATTGACGTAGATGAGGCCCATCTGCACGGCGCCAAGCGGTTCAGAGAGTTCACGCTCGCCGCTGTAGCGCTCATCGCCCAGCCAGGTTCCCTCAGGACCCCAGAAGAGTTCCTCGGGTTCCCATACGTCCGCGCGGCCGCCGGCGAAACCGAAAGTCTTGAAGCCCATGGATTCCAGTGCAACGTTGCCCGTCAGGATCAACAGGTCGGCCCAGGAGATCTTGTTGCCGTATTTCTGCTTGATCGGCCACAGCAGGCGGCGGGCCTTATCGAGGTTGGCATTGTCAGGCCAGCTGTTCAGTGGCGCGAAACGCTGCTGACCGGCACCGGCGCCGCCGCGGCCATCAGTGATGCGGTACGTGCCTGCGCTATGCCATGCCATGCGGATGAACAGGCCGCCGTAATGACCGAAGTCGGCCGGCCACCAGTCCTGCGAATCGGTCATCAGCGCATGAAGGTCCTTCTTCACCTCATCGAGGTCGAGCGTCTTGAATTCCTCGGCATAGTTGAACGCCGTCCCCATCGGATCGGACAGGTCGGAATGCTGGTGAAGGATCTGAACGTCCAGCCGGTCCGGCCACCAGTCGCGGTTGGATCGACCACGGGGCGTATTGCCATGCGCAACAGGACATTTGCCCGCGCTGTCGGTTTTCTGGTCCATAACGTTCTCCTTGATTACCTTGAATTTTCTGCCGTCTAAAGGGGGATCTGCCAAACCAGTCAACGGCGCTGCGCCGTTTCCAAATGAGGTTCAGCACTCAAGCCAAGGGTACACCGATCGACATACATCCTCCCTTTCCTCCTTCATATCGGAAAATGGCGATAATTCTAAGTTGGATTTACTGATCGTTACGATAACCAAAACCTATGAGTTGGATGGATTACGCTCCCCGCAGGATTTGCTGAACTTGTGTGGCAGAGATGGGGAAACAAGGAGATCCTGGCTCCAATCCCTCGGCCAGCCCCCCCGAGCGGGCGGCAAGGCCACGGGCGGAAGACCAAGTACCAAGCCTCTTTGCCGAACCCTACGACAAACCTCCCTACGGCGCCTTCGTTGACATGTTCATTTGACAGATATCCTACAAGTGGATATGTATCTCGGCATCTGGAATTTCTGCAGCGAGACCCGGCATGCCCCTAAAGACCATGAAGCCTTTGACAAGAGCCCCCCTGCTGCATGTGTCCGTGCAGGAGAGCCTGCGTGCTTACATCAATGACAATGGCCTGAAGCCCGGAACCCTTTTGCCGGCAGAGAGCGAACTTGCGACCCAACTCGGCGTCAGCCGCAACTCCCTGCGAGAGGGCATCAAGGCGCTGGAATCCCTGGGCGTCCTGGAATCGCGCCGCGGCGTCGGAATCTTCGTGAAGGCCTTCTCGTTCGAGCCGCTGCTCGACAACCTTGCCTATGGCCTTGGCGGGGCGCTTCGCCAGATTGAGGAAGTGATCGAGATCCGCCGGACGCTCGAAGTCGGCCTGATCGGCAAGACCTTGGAGACGATCAGCAAGGACGACATTGCCGAGCTCCGCGCCACCGTCAACCGCATGAAAGCGCACGCCGAGCGCGGTGAATCCTTCGCCGAGGACGACCAGCTATTTCATCGTCTGCTCTTCCGCTGCCAGGAGAACGAAACGCTGAGCCGGCTAATCGACGTGTTCTGGCTCGCTTTCTACAAGGCCTCGGATTTCGTCAATCTCGATAACGTCGACCCGATGGCCACCTGGCGGGATCACGCCGCCATCGTCGATGCCGTCGAAGCCCGGGACCTGGAGGAGGCTCGCCGCCGCCTCGACCGCCACTACGAAGGCATCGCGCAGGTAATCACAAACAACAAGACAAGTTCAAATGTGGGAGGAACGCAATGAACACTCTGTCCCGACTTTCGGCGATCGCAATCGCCGCGATGATGGCAACAACAGTCGCGTCAGGCCTCACCCGCCCGGCGCAAGCCGCAACCCTGTCGGGCGGCTTCGACGTCGGGCCTGGCGGATTCCAAGGCAATTTCAATCCGCTTGCAGCCACCGCCGGCTTCACATGGCTCAGCATCTATTTCGAGCCGCTCGTGACTTACGATGCGAAGCTGCAGAAGCCGGTCGGCGTTCTTGCATCGTCCTATGAAGTGAGCCCCGACCAGCTGACCTACATGTTCAAGCTCGTCGACGCGAAGTGGCACGACGGAAAGCCGTTTACCGCCAAGGACGCCAAGTTCACGATGGAGCTTGCCAAGAACGCCAAGACCGGCTCCGTTCTCGCGGCCCGCCTGACGCCGGTTTCATCCGTCGAAGCTCCCGATGAGCACACGCTTGTTCTCAAACTCAGCGCCCCATCTGCAAGCCTCATGGATACGCTCACCAAGGTCATGATGCTGCCCGAGCATGCGCTCGCCGCAATACCGGCCGACCAGCTCGCCAAGAACCCATGGTGGTCGACGTCACCGATCGGCACCGGCGCATTCAAGTTCACCAAGTATGTCAACGACCAGTATGTCGAACTCGCCGCCAACACGGACTACCGCGGCGGGAAGCCGGCCCTGGAGAAGATCATCAATCGCTACTTCGCCGATCCGGCGGCGGCGATCGCCGCTCTTCGCGCCGGCGAAATCCAGTTCACCTATGTCGATTCCAATGAGGTCCCAACATTCAAGGAAGACAAGTCTTTCCGCGTGATCGAAGGCAATTCCTTCGTCGTCAACTATCTGGGATTCAATCATGAATCACCGATCTGGAAGGATTTGCGTGTTCGTCAGGCGGTGATGCGCGCCATCAACCGTGACGCAATCATCCAGAGTCTCTACGGCGGTGCTGCGAAGCCGGCCAATTGCGCCTATGTCGCTGACCAGCTCGTTCCGAAGGACATCGATCCCTATGCTTATGATCCGGAAAAGGCAAAAGCGCTCCTGAAGGAAGCTGGCTGGGACCAGATCAACGGCGGCAAGCCGATCACGCTCCTGACCTACTACACGACGCCCTTGGCGACCAATGTGCTGGCCGCCGTTCAGGCGATGCTGGCGCAGGTCGGCATTAACGTCGTGCCACGTGCCGTCGATGCGCCGACCTATAACAGCATCGTCCTGAAGCCGGACGCGGATATTTCGCAGTTTCAGCTGGTTTATGCCGGCCTGCAAAACGGACCGGACGCCGGCAGCATCAATGTCGGGCTAAACGAAAAGCAGATCCCGCCGGCCGGCCCGAACGTCGTTCGCGCCCGGATGCCCGATCTGACGGCCGCGCTCGATGCCGCCCTCGGCGAGCCAGACGCGGCAAAGCGCGACGGGCGCTATCAGCAGGTCTGCAAGGTCATGAACAGCCAGCTCCCGTGGGGCACGCTCTGGGTGGCAAACCGCTATGGCGTCGTCTCCACCAAGGTCAAGGATTTCGTCTGGACTCCCGCTCCCGGAGGCGGTCCCTACCAGGCCGATCCGCAGCGCTGGTCGATCGCCGAGTAAAGACCGCCCATTGGTACGAGGGGGTGGCATCTGCCACCCTTTCAGGACGGAGTTGCAATGCTGAGATACAGTCTCCGGCGCCTGGCGATTGGGATAGGCATGCTGCTTGCCTTGAGCATGCTGATTTTCCTTCTGCTGCGCCTCACCCCTGGCGATCCGATCGACGCCTATATCGATCCGAATATTCCCATGTCGCCAGCTGATTTGGCCGAGCTGCGCAGCAGGCTCGGTCTCGACCAGCCGCTGCCCGTACAATATCTGGCCTGGTTGCAGCAGGCCTTGGCCGGCAATCTCGGCTACTCGATCAAGCGGATGGATCAGTCGGTGCTCGGCCTCGTCTTGTCGCGGATCGGCCCCACCGTCCTATTGATGGGAACGGCTCTCGTCATCTCGATCATCGTCGGCATCGCCACCGGCATCGTCAGCGCCGTACGGCGCAACTCCTTCGCCGACCTCTCGTTTTCGGTACTTGCCCTCACAGGCATTTCCAGCCCGGCTTTCCTTAGCGCGTTGATCGGACTTTACGTCTTCGCGGTGCGGCTCAAATGGATGCCATCCGGCGGCATGCTGACGCCTGGCGAGGCCTTCTCGATCCTCGATCTGGTGCATCACCTGATCCTGCCTGCATCTCTTCTTGCGGTCGCTCAAGCGGCTCTGATCATGCGCTATATGCGCGCCTCCCTCCTTGAAGTGCTCAATCAGGATTATGTTCGTACGGCGCGGGCGAAGGGTGTCGTCGAGTTCTGGGTGATCGTCAAGCATGCCTTGCGCAATGCGCTGCTGCCTGTCGTTACGCTCATCGGCTCGACCATCGGCCTTGCCATCGGCGGCGCAATCTTCATCGAGAGCGTCTTCAACTGGCCGGGTATGGGCCTGCTGCTGGTCGATTCCGTCGAGACCCGCGACTACCCGGTCATCATGGGCGCGACGCTCATTATCGGAGCCTGCGTGATCGTCGTGAACCTTCTAACGGATATCACCTACGCGGTGATCGATCCGCGCATCAAGGTGGCGTAACTATGCTGGCCAGAACCCCTAGCCGCAGTCCCGGCCCCCTCGCCCGTGCACTCGACCGCTTCCTGATCAACCGCGCCGCCGTTTTCGGTGTCTGCCTGGCTGTTCCTGTCCTGGCAATGATCCTCACCTATCCCCTTTGGTGGAGCTTCAAGCCGAACGACATCGACCTGTTGGCGATGAACTCGGGCCCAAGCCTGAAACATTGGTTCGGTACCGATGGCGTCGGGCGCGATGTGTTTGCCCGCGTCATGGAAGGCGGCCGCATCTCGCTCCTCGTCGCTATTGCGTCGACGCTGCTGTCGGCCGTCATCGGCTTTCTCTTCGGTGCTGTCTCAGCCCTTGGCGGCCGCTGGGCCGACGCCGTGGGCATGCGGTTCGTCGACCTCGTGATGACGTTGCCGCCGGTGATTTTTCTCCTCGTGCTCGCCTCCATCGCCGGCACGGGCATCTGGCCGACGGTACTCGTCATCTCGTTGCTGTCCTGGCCACTTCTGGCGCGAATGGTGCGTGCACGGCTTCTGGAACTCCGTGAGCGTGACTTTGTCATCGCCGCTCGGGGAATGGGCGCCGGCCTGCCGCATCTCCTCTTCCGGCATGGCTTGCCGAATTCGATCGATATCCTTGTTGTCTACGCGACTTTGCAGATTGCCAACGCCATCCTGCTTGAAGCCGGACTTTCCTTCCTTGGCCTCGGCATCGCCCCGCCGGCCGCAAGCTGGGGCAACATGCTGAATGCTGCCCGGTCGACGGCGGTCCTCGAACAATATCCCTGGCAATGGCTGTTCCCGGGTGGGGCGCTCATCCTTGCCGTGCTTGCCATCAACTTCATCGGCGACGGTCTTCGGGACGCTTTTGACCCTCGTGCTGAACTAAACTGATCATCCGAAAGAAAGAGACAATGACGAAATTCAAAGGTGTAATTCCTCCGGTCGTGACGCCACTCAATGCGGATTTCACGGTCGACTATCCGTCCTACACGCGGGTCCTGGAGCACCTCATCGAGGGCGGCTGTCACGGTGTTTTCGTGCTCGGCTCGACAAGCGAAGTAATTTTCCACGATGACAAGACCCGCCGCGAGATCATCGAGCATTCGGCAAAGGTGGTGAATGGCCGCGTGCCCCTGATCGTCGGCGTCATCGATCCGACAACAGATCGCGTCATTCATCACGCTGACGTTGCCAAGCGTGCCGGCGCCGACGCCGTCGTTGCCACCGCGCCTTTCTATACTGTCACCAGCCAAGCCGAGATCCTCGACCATTTCCGCTTTATCCGCGACGCCGTCGACGTACCGCTCGTCGCCTACGACATTCCGGTCTGCGTTCACGTCAAGCTGCAGCGCCAGACGACGGTGACTTTGGCAAGAGAAGGCACGATCATCGGCCTCAAGGATTCGAGCGGCGATGACGGCAACTTCCGCTATGCCCTGCTCGATCTTGCCGATCAGCCGGACGTGTTCCTGATGACCGGCTCGGAGATTGTCGTCGACAACGCCCTGCTGATGGGCGCCCACGGCGTAGTCCCTGGCATCGCCAACGTCGATCCGCATGGTTACGTGCGCCTGTGGGATGCCGCCCAGCGTGGCGACTGGGTCGCCGCACGCAAGGAGCAGGAACGGCTTTGCCGGCTCTTCGAAATCGTCTGGGTTGCCCAGGGCCGCGTCAGCGGCGGCGCCTCCGGCATCGGTGGCTTCAAGACCGCGATGAAGAGCCTCGGCATCATCGACAACGCCGTCATGCCGCGCCCGCGAGCAGCGCTCGACGAAGCTGAAACAGCGAGGATCAACGAGATCCTGCGTGCAACCGGTCTGCTTCGCGGGTGATCTCCATGCAGTCAACCGAACCGATCCTCGCCATTCAGGGCCTCAAGACCATCTTCCGCATTCGCGGAGGCGATGTCACGGCTGTCAACGACGTCGACCTGACCGTCGGCGCGGGAGAGACCGTGGCCTTGGTGGGAGAATCGGGTTCGGGCAAATCGGTAACCAGCCTTTCCGTCATGCGACTTCTGACCCGCAACATCGGGTCGATAGCGGCAGGCAGCATCCGGCTGCGCCGAAAGGACGGATCCGGGTGTAATCTGGTTTCGCTGACGGAAGACGAGATGCGCGACATTCGCGGCGACGACATCGGCATGGTCTTCCAGGAGCCGATGTCCAGTCTCAATCCCGTCTATACGATTGGCGACCAGATCTCCGAGCCCATTCGCATTCATCGCGGAGCAAGCCGGAGAGTCGCGATGGCCAACGCGATTTCGCTGCTGGAGAGCGTCGGGATTCCAGACGCCAAACGTCGGGCTGGCCAGTATCCGCACGAGCTGTCCGGCGGCATGCGTCAACGTGCGACGATCGCCATGGCGCTTGCCTGCGATCCAACCTTGCTGATTGCGGATGAGCCGACCACCGCACTTGACGTGACGATCCAGGCGCAGATCCTGGACCTGTTGCTGAAGCTCCAGCGCGAGCGCGGCATGGCCATACTGTTCGTCACGCACAATCTCGGCGTCGTCGCCCAGATCGCCCATCGCGTCGCCGTCATGTATACCGGCCGCATCGTCGAGGAAGGCCCGGTCGGCGAGGTCTTCAACAATCCAAAGCACCCGTACACGAAGGGCCTCCTCGCCTCGATGCCCCGGCCTGGCGATGCGACCCGGATGAAACAGTCGGGCGAAAAGCTCGCGGCCATCCCCGGTGTCGTTCCGAGCCTCATGAACATGCCTTCCGGCTGCGCCTTCGCACCGCGCTGCCAATTTGCAATCGAGGCCTGCGGGAAAGCGGTTCCGGCACTCGAAGCCGTCGGACCGCTTCATAAGAGCCGATGCATTCGCTGGCGGGAGATTTAGATGACCGAGCCTTTGCTTTCCGTTCGCGACCTGTCGAAAAGCTACGCATCCCACGGTACGCAGCTGACAATCCTGAAGGACATTTCCTTCGACATCGGTAAGGGTGAAGTCGTAGGGCTCGTCGGCGAATCCGGCAGTGGAAAAACGACAATCGGCCGCTCTGTCCTTCGCCTGGTCGAGCCGTCATCTGGCAACGTCCGCTTCGATGGCGTCGAACTGACCGGCCTTTCATCCACGGCGATGCGACGCATGCGTCCGCGCATGCAGTATATCTTCCAGGATCCCTTCGCCAGTCTCTCGCCGCGCATGACCATCGGTGAAATCCTGACCGAGGGCCTGAAAATCCAGCGCATCGGAACCCGCAAGGAACGGCTCGAACGCGCCCGTGTGGCTCTCGAACAGGTCGACTTGCCGGCAGAAGCGATCAATCGCTACGCGCACGAGTTCTCGGGCGGCCAGCGCCAGCGCATCGGCATTGCGCGAGCGCTGACCCTGGCCCCGGAACTGATTGTCGCCGACGAGCCGGTGTCGGCGCTCGACGTTTCCATTCAGGCGCAGGTCATAAACCTGCTGCGCGATCTGCAGCAGCGGCTCGGGCTGACCATGCTGTTCATCTCGCACGACCTGGCCGTCGTGGAGTACATCTGTGACCGGGTGATCGTCCTCTATCTCGGTCGCATCATGGAAATCGCGACGAGCAGCGATCTCTATGCCCGGCCGCAGCATCCCTATACGCGCGCGCTTCTCTCCGCCATTCCCTCCACGGATGTCGGCGCCAAACGCGACCGGCAGGTGCTGAGGGGTGAAATTCCAAGCCCCGCCAATCCTCCGAGCGGCTGTGTTTTCCGCACCCGCTGTCCGCACGCAATCGAAGCCTGCAGCCAGGCCGTTCCGGAGTTGCGGGAAGTCGCGCCGGGGCATCTCAAGGCGTGCATTCGCGACGACATACCTTTGGGAGCCATGCCTTGACGACGCAGAGACGACATTCGATCGCCGGCAATTGGGCGAGCCTTCTCCTGCCGCTCATGGGGAACGACGCGATCGATTTCGCGGCACTCGGCGAAGAGATCGACATCCTGATCGAAGCGGGGGTCGATGGCATCTATTCGAACGGTACGGCTGGCGAGTTCCACAATCAGACCGACGCCGAGTTCGAGAGGATCCAGATCACCCTCGCGGAGCGTTGCACGAGTGCCGGCATGCCCTTCGTGATCGGCGCTTGCCAGCCCGATCCGCACATCGCTCTGTCGCGTGTTGCACGCGCATCCGCTCTGAAGCCGCTGGCGATCCAGGTCATTCTGCCGGACTGGTGGCCGGTCACGGATGTTGAGGCAATCGATTTCCTGAAACGCGCGGCGAATGAGGCAGAGGCAATCCCCCTGATCCTCTACAATCCCCCACATGCCAAGCGGGCACTGTCGCCGCGCGATCTGGCTGCCATCTGCCGCCCGTTGCCTGCCGTCGTCGGCATCAAGCTCGCCGATGGCGATGCCGCTTGGTATGCCGCTGCCCGCGAATACCTTGACGAGTTCGCACTTTTCATTCCCGGCCATCACCTCGCGACCGGCATGAAACACGGCGTTGCCGCCGGCGCCTTTTCCAACGTGGCCTGTCTCAGCCCGCGCGGCGCCCAGTGGTGGACCGATTTGATGGCAGAAGACATCGACGCGGCGCTGGCCATCGAGAAGCGGATTTGCGCGTTCATGGACAGCCACATCGTTCCATTCCGCCAAACTTACGGCTATTCGAATGCCGCGCTCGACAAACTGCTCTGCGCAATCGGCGGCTGGGGCCCCGTCGGAACGGAGCTGCGCTGGCCATACCGCTCCATCGAGAAAGCCGAGGCAGACCGGCTCCGAGCGATCGCCCGAGCGGAGTTGCCCGAACTCTTCCGTTGAGCATGCGAAGATCCAACTTCAAGGACCGGACGGATTTCGCGGACCCTACGCACTGTGGCGCCAATGTATCTGACGGAAGAGCGCAAGCGCTCGACCGTCTGGATCTCGCCGTGCCATTTCGTCAATCGTCAGTCGGAATATGCGAGTCAGCCGCTATTGTCTCGATGTTGTTCCGGACATGCCGCACGCCATCGACAGCGAGTACCGCGAGTTCAACCTTGCGTGCCATTCCTATCGTTTCGACTTGTCCCTCAAGGGTCACGGTATGGCCGTCCGCGTGAACGTCAATACTGTCGATATCAAGGTCAGGGATGTTCTCGAGGTTCTCAGTCACCTTCGCTTCCAGTTCACCGCTGTCGTCGCGATCGATCATACCTGGGCGCAGCGAATCCTTGAGAGGATTCTCATTGCCATCCTCGTCCACACCGTCCACCCGGAAGCCACTATTGTCGTCTCGGCCGGAGTCATCTGAACCATAGGCGCGATTTGCCGAAGCGGCTCCTTTTGGCCCCTTATCGGCATAAGGCCAGCCTTCATCGATATTGCGCTCTTCGAGATCGCGATAGTCTTCTTCACGCGACAGTTCCTTGTCCTTCCCGGGCATGATGATCTCCATCGGTTGCGCTGTCTTGAAGAAACTCATCGGTCCCGAGATTGTTCAGGACCGGGTCCGGCGCTCAATGCCGGCGGGACACAATGGCACGCTGATCGCATCGCACTAGATATGGCGGCGAAAAGGTGATTGCATGGCGCCGTTTTCACAGGCTGCTTCGGCGCGTTGAGCCGGACGACGCAGAGCGCCGTTTGCGAAGGGAGCAGCAATGTCCGTATCATCTTTCAGCCTTGAGGGCCGTATCGCCGTCGTGACCGGTGCCAGCCGTGGGCTCGGCCAGGCGATCGCGCTGGCGCTTTCCGATGCAGGCGCGGATCTGTGTGTGACGGCGCGCGAGGAAGCTGCCCTTGCTGAGACCAGAGCGCGCATCGAGGCGCGCGGCAGGCGCTGTTATATTGCGGCCCAGGACGTGACCGACCTCGCGTCGATCGAAACGACCCTGTCAGCCTTTGAGGATTCGGCCGGCCATATCGACATTCTGGTCAACAACGCCGGCGTCGAGCAGGTGTCCCCGTCGCTGGATGTCCATGGCGAGCTCTGGGACCGGATCATCGACACCAACCTCAAGGGCTCCTTCTTCTGGGCACAAGCGACGGCCCGGCAGATGGCGCGGCAAGTCTCGGGCGGCAGCATCGTCAATCTCTGCTCACTAACTTCCTTCGTCGGCATTCCGACCGCGGTGCCCTACGGGGCATCGAAATCCGGACTGCTCGGGATGACGCGGGCGCTGGCCACGGAGTGGGCGGGAATGAACATCCGCGTCAACGCGATCGCGCCCGGTTATTTCCGTACCGCGATGACGGAGGACTTCTATCGTGACGAGGCCTGGCAGGCGCGCATGCTGGATCGGATCCCGCAACGCCGCTTCGGCGAAGCCGCCGACATCGGCGGCGCCGTGATTTTCCTCGCCAGCGACGCGTCCGCCTACATCACCGGCCACTGCCTTCCAGTCGACGGCGGTTTCCTTGCGTCAATCTGAGAGATCTTCCGCAGAACTCAGCCCTACGGCCGACCCTATCTGAACCGGTACGCGGCTTGCTCGGCTAATGAGTAGCGGGCGCCGCCGCCCAGGATCGGACTACCTTCCTGGCAATGCCGGCAGCAGCCTTTTGCATAAGTGTTTTCGCATGTTAGTGCCGTGGAGGCCAAACCGGTGCGAAGGGCAAGGCGGCTGCGGCGACGATCATGGAACACCTCGCAGCTGTGCGAAAAAGGCGTTGAAGGCGCCGATGGCGAGAGGTACGTACATAACGGCTACGGTGAAGCGCAGAGACCGCATGAGCGCAAAACCGTGCGAGGACTATCCGCGCCGTTTCCGGCGCAAACGAGGGCACCTGCAATGAGCGACGTTTCCTTTTACGACTATGCCAAGCTGAGTGCGGAGGCGAAAGCCAATCTCCTGCGCCGATCTGAGACCGATATTTCTGGTTTCATCGAAAAGGTGCGGCCGATCCTTGAGGCGGTGCGCGCTGAAGGCGACCGCGCGGTGGCGCGCTTCGGGCGGGAGCTCGACAAGGCCGACATCTCCGAGGATCGCATCAAGGTCAGCGAAGCCGAGTTCGACGCCGCCTTCAAGCTCGTCGATGACGCTGTCATCGACTCTATCAAGTTCAGCATCCAGAACATCCGCTCCTTCCACGAGGAGCAGAAGCCGCCGGCCATGTCGCTGAAGGAAATCCGGAACGGGGCCTTTGCCGGTGACCGGTTTACGCCGATCCGGTCCGTGGCACTCTACGTGCCGCGCGGCAAGGGCTCGTTTCCGTCAGTGACGATGATGACTTCGGTGCCGGCCGTGGTCGCAGGTGTTCCCGAGCTTGCCATCGTCACGCCACCGGCACCTGATGGCACGGTGGACGCGGCAACGCTGGTGGCCGCCCGCCTTGCCGGCGTCGAAACGGTCTACAAGGTCGGCGGCGCACAGGCGGTTGCGGCCGTCGCTTACGGCACGGAGACGATCAAGCCGGCGCTCAAGATCGTCGGTCCCGGCAGCCCTTGGGTGGTCGCGGCCAAGCGCAGCCTTGCCGGCGTCATCGACACCGGCCTGCCCGCCGGCCCCTCGGAAGCCATGATCTTCGCCGACGATACCGTGCATGGCGGCCTTGCGGCACTCGATCTCTTGATCGAGGCCGAGCATGGGCCGGACTCCTCCGCCTATCTCGTCACCCACAGTCGCCGCGTCGCGGAAGAGGCGCTCGCGGCCCTGCCGCAGCATTGGGCGCGGATGACCGAACAGCGCGTCGCCTTTTCCCGGACGGTCCTCTCGGGCACCTGCGGCGGCATCGTGCTGACTTCGTCGCTCGAAGAGAGCTACGAAGTCGTGAACGCCTTCGCGCCCGAGCACCTGGAAATCCTGTCGCGCGACGCCTTCGCCCATCTCGGCCATATCACCGAGGCCGCCGAAATACTGCTCGGCCTCCACACGCCTGTCAGCATTGCCAACTTCTGCCTGGGGCCGAACGCCGTGTTGCCCACGAGCCGCTGGGCGCGCACCTTCGGGCCGCTCTCGGTCACCGATTTCGTCAAGCGCAGTTCGATCGGCTACGTCACGGCGCCGGCATATCCTGAGTTTGCCCAACATGCCCACCGGCTCGCCGTCTACGAGGGCTTCTCCTCGCATGCCCACGCGGTCTCGCCGGTCCGCGACGCCTATCTGCGAAGGGATGGCGAACGCTGAAGATAGATAGCAGTGGCGTTGCCGATTATGCCTAAATCAACAACTCAAAGGACAAAGAGAGGGTAACCATGACAGACCAATCCATCAGACACCAATTCTCTCGCCTCGCCTTCGCCGTCGGCCTCGTCGGGCTGCTGACGCAGGCGCTGCCTGCCGGTGCGGCCGACATTCCAGCCAAGCCGGAGGCGGGCAGCTTCAAGCTCGGCATCGAGCCCTGGCTCGGCTACGGCCAGTGGCACGTGGCAGCCGCCAAGGATCTCTTCAAGAAGCAGAACCTCGAAGACGTCCAGATCGTCAATTTCACCGAGGACAAGGACATCAACGCAGCGCTGGCGAGCGGCCAGCTTGATGCGGCCAACATCGCCACCCACACCGCCATGGCGATGGTCGCCGCAGGCCTGCCTGTCAAGATCGTCTCGCTCCTCGATTTCAGCCTCTCGGCCGACGCGATCCTCGCCGGCGGTGACATCAAGAGCGTGGAAGACCTGAAGGGCAAGAACATCGCCTTCGAAGAAGGAACGACGAGCGACATCCTCCTCAACTACGCGCTGGCCAGCCACGGCCTCACCATCGATGACATCACCCGCGTGCCGATGCCGGCCGCCGATGCGGGCTCGGCGCTGATTGCCGGCCGCGTCCCCGTTGCCGTCACCTACGAGCCCTATATCTCCGCCGCCCGCGCCCAGGACAAGAACATCAAGATGCTCTTCGAGGCCGGCAAGGATCCGGGCCTCGTCTCGGACGTCTTCGTGGTGCGCGAGGAAGTGCTGAAGTCGAAGCCAGGCCAAGTGCTGGCGATGCTGAAGGCCTGGGACGCCGCGCTCGCCGACTACAAGGCCAACACGGCGGAAGACCGGACGATCATCGCCAAGGCAGTCGGCGCCTCGCCGGAAGATCTCGCGACCGCCTTCGACGGCGTGCAGTATTACTCGACCGCTGAAGCAGCAAAGGCCTTTGCCGGCGACTTCACCAGCAGGACCTTCGGCGACGTGCTCAAGGCGGCCAAGCAGGCTGGCATTCTGACCGCCGACGTATCGGCCGAGAAGATCATTGATCCCTCCTTCGTCGACGCTGCCAACAAGTAGCGGCGCTTCAAGAAACGGATAAGCCATGTCTGCTCCCGAAGCCTCCTCCACATCCAAGGGCGGCTCCCGAGCGCAACCGCGCGCGGGCGTCGGCCGACCGCCGAGCGCCTTCCGCATCGGCGATCCGCTCGGCGCGCACGCGTTCGTGGCGATTGCAGTCTGCGTCTTTGTGCTGCTCTTTGCGTTGTGGTGGGCGGCGACGGGGACGGGCTGGGTCAAGCCGATCTTCCTGCCGCACCCTGGCGCTGTTCTTTCCAAGATGGTGGAACTGGCGCTGGACGGTACGCTCTTAAGCGACGCCGGCGTCAGCCTTTACCGTATGGCGGTCGGCTTCGCGCTCGCCTCGGCGATGGCGATTCCGATCGGCATCATGATCGGCTGCTTCAAGACCTGGGAAGCGGCGATCGAACCCTTCGTCGATTTCGTGCGCTACATGCCGGTCGTAGCCTTCGTGCCGCTGACCATCCTGTGGGCCGGCACCGGCGATATTCAGAAATTCGTGATCATCTGGATCGGCACCTTCTTCCAGCAGGTGCTGATGGTGATGGACTGCGTCAAGCGCGTGCCGCCCGATTTCGTCGGGCTCGGGCGCACGCTCGGCCTCTCGGAAACGCGCATTCTGACACGCATCGTGCTGCCCTCGTCGCTGCC
>Ga0209673_1001410_pt1 | contig 23249 bp, 25 predicted proteins | sample AraplaCol_mMS_r2_2_FD_184274 | JGI IMG/M metagenome (GOLD analysis project Ga0209673, IMG submission 184274) | Arabidopsis root microbial communities from North Carolina, USA - plate scrape MF_Col_mMS_r2 (SPAdes) (version 3) | ecosystem: Host-associated > Plants > Roots > Endosphere | place... | reverse complement strand
TCGCGGGCCTTGTCGATGATGCGGAAGGCGACCTCATCGGGCGTCGGCCCGCCGAACATCATGGTTCCAAGGCTGAGCGGTGACACTTTGAGCGCGCTGCGCCCGAGGTAGCGATAATCGACCATTTTATTCTCCATTCATTGGGCGTGGTGACAGGCGACGGCATGGCCGGCGCCGAACGAGCGGAATGCCGGATCCTCTACCCGGCAAATATCGGTAGCAAGCGGACAGCGCGTATTGAAGCGGCAGCCGGACGGTGGATTGTGCGGACTTGGCAGGTCGCCGGTGATCGGAGCGGCCTGCTTGCGGCGCGACGGGTCGGGCACGGCGGCCAGCAGGGCCTGCGTATAGGGATGTTTGGCACCGCTCCAGAGATCCGCAGTCGAGGCGCTTTCGACTATACGCCCGAGATACATGACGAGTACCCGGTCGGCAAAATAGCGAACGACGGACAGATCGTGCGAGATGAACAAATAGGAAAGCGACAGCTCCGTCTTCATCTGGACCAGAAGGTTGAGGATCTGGGCCTGGATCGACAGGTCAAGTGCCGAAACCGGTTCATCGCAGATGACGAGTTCGGGCTGCAGGATCAGCGCCCGGGCAATGCCGATGCGCTGGCGCTGGCCGCCGGAAAATTCGTGCGGATAGCGCTCAAGCGAATCGCTTGGCAGGCCGACATGCTCGACCATTCCCGCAGCGATCGCATCGCGCTTCCTGCGATCGCCAATGCCATGCACGGCAAGCGGGCCTGTCAATATCGTGCGGATCGTCTGGCGCGGATTGAGCGAGGCGAATGGGTCCTGGAAGATCATCTGGATTCTGCGGCGGATCGACTGCAGCTCCTGGTTCGACATGGCGGTGACGTCACGACCGCGAAAACGGACCTGTCCGGAAGATGGTGTCACGAGACGCGTCAGCGATTTGCCGAGCGTCGACTTGCCGCAGCCGGATTCGCCGACAAGCGCAACCGTCTCGCCCTCGCCGATCTCCAGTGACACGCCGTCGACGGCGCGCACCGTTCCCGCGCTTGCCGGATAGTGGGTCGAGAGCCTATCGACCGACAGGAGCGACATGAGCGACCTCCGCATGGACTGAAACATAGGGGCAAGCGACTTCGCGGCCTGCCGAGATGGAAAACAGCGTCGGCACCGTCTGGGCGCAGGCGGGACGGGCGAGCGGACAGCGCGGCCGGAAGGAACAGCCCTTCTCGCCGGCCGCCGAGACGATGGAGCCTGGAATTTCGGCAAGCGGCCCATCGCGATAATGATAATCGGCCGTCAGCCGCGGCGATGCCGCCAGCAGGCCGCGTGTATAGGGATGATACGGTGCATCGAAGACCGGGCCGGGAAGACCTTCTTCGATCTTGCGGCCGGCATACATGACGACGACGCGATCGGCCCATTGCGCCACGATGCCAAGATCGTGGGTGATAAGGATCACCGCCATGTTCAGCTTGGCGCGCAGATTATCGAGAAGCTGCAGGACCTGCGCCTGGATGGTCACGTCGAGCGCCGTCGTCGCCTCGTCGGCGATCAGAAGCTTCGGATTGCAGGCAACGGCAATCGCGATCATCACGCGCTGGCGCATGCCGCCCGATAGCTGATGGGGATAGTCGTCGATGCGGCGGGCCGGCTCCGGGATACTGACGAGGTCGAAAAGCTCGATCGCCCGGGCACGCGCCTGGCGGCGGCTAAGATCCTCATGGATGCGGAGCACCTCGATGATCTGGTCACCGATCGACAGAACCGGATTGAGCGAGGTCATCGGCTCCTGGAAGATCATTGCGATGTCGCGCCCGCGAACCTGCCGCAGCTGCCGTTCCGACAGCGTCAACAGGCTGCGACCGTCAAAAAGGATCTCGCCACCCGGCCGCCCCTGCCGCGGCAGGAGCCCCATCAGGGCAAGCGCCGTCAGAGACTTGCCGGATCCGGATTCGCCGACGATCGCCAGCATCTCTCCCGGATCGGCATTGAAGCTGACGCCCTTGACCGGCTCCGCGGTCGGGAAGCGAACAGTGAGATCGCGGACTTCGAGAAGATGGCGCATCAGCGTTCCTCCGAAAAGCGCGGATTGAGCGCATCGTTGAGCCCGTCGCCCAGAAGATTGAGTGCCAGCACGGTAAAGACGATTGCCAGGCCCGGCAGGGCCGTCAGGTACCAGGCTGTGCGGATGACGTCCCGGCCGGCTCCGATCATCGATCCCCAGGAGACGCGATTGGGATCGCCGAGCCCCATGAAGGACAGCGCCGATTCCATCAGGATGGCGCTTGCGACCATCACCGAGGAGGTGACGATCAGCGGCGGCAGGGCGTTCGGCAGGATTTCGCGGAAGATGATACGTGCATGGCCGAAGCCGAGGCTTCGCGCTGCAAGCACGTAATCCTTCTCGCGGATGGAGCGGAACTCGGCTCGTGTCAGGCGCGCCACTGTCGGCCAGCTGACGATGGCAATCGCAATAGTGACGGTCGAGGTCGTCGGCTGGGCAATGGCGACCAGCACGACGAGCAGCACGAAGCTCGGGATCGTCTGGAAGATCTCGATGATTTTCACAAGGATATCGTCGACTAAACCACCAAAATATCCCGCCATCGCGCCGATCGTGATTCCGGCCGAAAGCCCAAGCGCGGTCGCCGCGATCCCGACCGTAAGCGAAATGCGCGCCCCGTGCAGGATGCCTGCGAGGACATCGCGTCCCATCGAATCCGTACCGAACGGATAGGATGGGTTTTGGCCCGGCCAGAGGAACGGTCGCGCCACCATCTCCATCGGATCGCCGGGATAGAAGACGGGAGCAAGAAGGGCCGCGAGTGCGGTGGCGACCAGGAACAGGACGCCGAACAACGCGGTGGGATTGGACAGAAAGACCTTGAGCTCACGCCGCAGACCGCGCCAGGCAATACCGGGTACGGCGGCGGCGCGCACGTCTGGCGCATGGACATGCGTCCAGCGCGGCTCGGCAGGTTTTTCGGGCACCGGCTGCGAGGCGTCGCTGTCGTGCTCGGCCAGATCGATTGCGCTGCCGGCATAGGTATGAAGCTTCTGACTGGTCATCGGCTAGCTCCGATTCTGGGGTCAATCCATGCCTGCAGCAGATCGACAGCCGCGTTGGCGACGATCACAAGGAAGGAGGACAAGAGCAGGATGCCGAGCAGCACGGAAAAATCTCTGGCCATTACGGCCTCAAAAGCAAGCCGGCCGAGGCCGGGCCAGCTATAGACGGTTTCCACCACGACGGCTCCGCCGAGCATGCCTCCGAAATGCATGCCAGCCATTGTCGTGATCGGGATCAGGGCATTGCGCAGCACGTGACGCGTGGTCAGGAAGAAGGGCGACACGCCCTTGGCGCGGGCGGTACGGACGAAATCCTGCGACTTGACCTCCAGCATGGCCGCGCGCGTCAGTCGCGCATAGATTGCCAGATAGAAGAGGGAGAGTGAGGTCGCCGGCAATACCATGTAGCGGACCCGGTCGAGGAGTGCCGGTATCCCGGTCAGCCGCGATCCGATCGTGCTGTCGCCGCCGCTCGGCAGCCAGCCGAGTTTGACGGAAAAGAACAGGATCAGCATCAGGCCGATCCAGAATCCGGGGATGGAATAGAAGAGCAGCGAGATGACCGAGATCACCCGGTCGGCAAGCCTGCCTGAAAAGCTTGCCATCAACGCGCCGAGCAGCAGACCGACAGCAATGGCGATCAGCAGCGCAGCCAGCATCAGCGTCAGTGTTCCAGGCAGCCGCTGACCGATGAGATCGGCAACCGGCATTCCGTAGCGCGGCGAAAAGCCGAGACTGAAATGGGCCAGGTTGTCCAGATAGTTGGCGAGCTGGACAAGCAGAGGGTTATCGAGACCGAAGCGCTGGCGCAGAGCCGCCATGGTTTCCTCGGTGGCCGAACCGGATTCGGCCGCCATCACGTCGGCTGCATCGCCCGGCGCGAGCTTGAGCAGGAAGAAGCTCAATATGACGATGCCGAGCATGGTCGGCACGGCCTGAAGGACGGTCTTTCTGATCGTGCGGGCGACCCGCTTGAGTGCCGACATGGATTTCCACCTCGCGTCGCCGGAAGAATTCATCGTGTTGCGTTGCGATAGTAGTTGACTAAATCTGTGTGTTTTGTCAAATCCATATTAGTAAATAATTCCACAAAGTCATCTCATATCGATGTCTTTTGAAATTGTTTAACGTTAAAATCGCATAAATTCGAATTTCTTACCGAAGCAACTCCGCAATTGGGTAAAAAACTCTAAGGCCGCGCCGAAGTATGGAAATGCGAACCCAGAACGCCCGGCAACGGGCACGCACAATCATCGAGGGACCGACCATGCCAGCATTTCCTGCCCCGACACGCCGCAATTTCCTTCTTGCTTCCGTTGCGCTCACCGTGGCGTCGGCAACACGCCTGCCGGCCTTTGCCGCTCCGGCGCGCGGCGGCACAGCGACGCTGCTCCTGTCTGCCGAGCCGCCGGTGCTGACGACAATTGCCAACACTGCCTTCAATTCCGTCTATGTCTCGCCGAAGGTCATCGAAGGCCTTCTGACCTATGATTTCGAGCTGAACCCGCAGCCGCTCCTGGCTAAAGAATGGTCGGTGAGCCCGGATGGGCTCACCTACACGTTCCATCTGCGCGACGGCGTGAAATGGCATGACGGCCAGGCCTTTACATCGGCCGACGTTGCTTTCTCGGTAAAGACGCTGAAGGAGGTTCATCCACGTGGCCGCAACACGTTCCTCAACCTCGTCGACGTCGAAACGCCGGACCCGCTGACGGCGATCCTGAAACTCTCTAAGCCCGCTCCCTATCTCATCACCGCGCTTGCCTCCTCCGAGACGCCGATCGTTGCGCGCCATATCTATGAGGGAACGAAGGTCGCGGAAAACCCGGCCAATCTCGCGCCGATCGGCACCGGTCCCTTCAAATTCAAGGAATGGGTTCGCGGCAGCCATCTCGTCTACGAGCGCAATCCTGAATACTGGGATCAGCCGCGTCCCTATCTCGACCAGTTGATCGTCCGCTTCATCCCGGACGCGGCGGCCCGCTCGATCGCGATCGAAACCGGCGAGATCGATCTTGCACCCTCGACACCTGTTCCCCTCAGCGATCTGGAACGCCTGAAAGGCGTCGACGGGATCGCCTTCGACGATCGTGGCTACCAATATTCGAACGGCGTCAGCCGTATCGAATTCAATCTCGAGCGCCCGTTCTTCAAGGATATTCGCGTCCGCCAGGCGTTCGCCCACGTGATCGACCGCAAGGTCATACTCAACACCATTAACTACGGCTACGGCGCGGCCATTCCCGGCCCGATCAATCCCAATCTCGCCAAATGGTATGACGGCGACCTCAAGACCTATCCGATCGATCTTGCCGCCGCCGAGAAGCTGCTCGACGAGGCAGGCTATCCGCGCGGCAGCGACGGCGTGCGCATCCGCATCAATCTCGACTATGTGCCGAGCGGCGAAACGTACCCGCGTGGCTCCGAATATATCCGCCAGGCGCTTGCCAAGGTCGGCGTCGATGCCACGGTGCGCAGTCAGGACTTCGCCACCTACACCAAGCGCATCTATACCGATCGCGATTTCGATTTCGCCTTCGAGGGCATGAGCAATCTCTTCGATCCGACCGTCGGCGTCCAGCGCCTCTACTGGAGCAAGAACTTCAAGCCGGGCGTGCCCTTCTCCAACGGCTCGGCCTACAGCAATCCAAAGGTCGATGCCTTGCTCGAGGCCGCGGCAATCGAGGTCGATGCCAAGAAGCGTGTCGATCAATGGCGCGAGATCCAGAAGATCCTTGTCGAGGACCTGCCGGCGATCGACATCGCCAGCCAGCCGGAGCTGACCATCTACAACAAGCGCATCGCCGACCACACAGTGGGTGGAGAAGGCGTCTCGGGCAGCCTTGCCTACGCTTATCTCGCCACAGCCTGAGCCAAGAGGAACACGGATCCGTCATGTCCATTCAACACCCTCCCGGCTCCATCGTGGGTCTCCCGAAATTCTCCGCCCCCACCGACTTTGCCGAAAGCCCGCTTTCACAGGCGCTCAAGCAGCCGGTGCTGCTCGGCCTTTTCCTGCCGATCCAGGCCGGCGGCTGGACGCAATCGACGCTCGAGCGATCCACGGACTGGAGCTTCGATTACAACAAGGCGCTGACGCTGAAGGCCGAGGAACTCGGCTTCGATCTCGTTTTCGCCCTGTCGCAATGGTTGCCGAAAGGCGGTTATGGCGGCGTCTTCAACGGCCAGGCACTCGATAGCTTCACGACGACGGCAGCACTTGCGGGCCTCACCAAGAAGATCATGCTGATCTCCACCATGCATGTTCTCTACGGGCCATGGCATCCGCTGCATCTGGCCAAATTCGGTGCGACCCTCGACCACATCACCGGTGGCCGCTGGGGCATCAATGTCGTGACCGGTCACCGTGCCGTCGAGCATGAAATGTTCGGCTGGCCACGCATCGAGCATGACAGGCGCTACGAGCTGGCGGCCGAATTCCTCGAAGTTGTCCAGCGTCTTTGGAGCGATACCGAGAATTTCTCCTTCGAGGGCGAAAGCAACTGGAAACTCGGTGGCGGCTTCGTGACGCCCAAGCCGAATTTCGGACGACCGATCCTCGTCAACGCTACCGGATCGGATGCCGGCATTGCCTTTGCCGGCCGCTATTCGGACATCGTCTTCATCACCAGCCCGACAGGCGCCGACATCGACAGCGCGCTTCAATCGCTGCCGGCCCACACGAAAAGAGTGAAGGATGCGGCGAGCGACGTCGGACGCACGGTGCGCACCCTGCTCAACCCGATGGTCATCTGCCGGCCGACCGACAAGGAGGCCTGGGAACTCGCCGACCGGATCGTCGCCCATGGCGATCAGCGCTCGCCGCAGGGCTTTTCGTCACTGAACTCGGATGCGCATGCCTGGAAAGGCCGAGATCCGCAGGATCCTTACCGTTTCGTCGGCGGCAATATCCGCGTCATCGGCTCGCCTGAAAGCGTGGTCGACCAGTTCCTGAAGCTGAAAGCCGCCGGTATCGACGGATTGCAGCTCAGCTTCTTCGATTTCCGGGATGATCTCGAATTCTTCGGCACCGACGTGCTGCCGCTGATGAAAGAGGCCGGCCTGCGCCACTGAAAGGGATGATCATGACCAGCAATGCCATTTCCGAAATCTGGTATACGCGCTGCCCGGTGCCGACCCCGGTCGGGCTTGCCGCCCAGCTCGGCTATCTGGAGGAGGGTTTCCGCAAGGAGGGCGTGACGCTGAAGTCGATCATCGACTCTCCCGACCGCGCCATCCGCCAGAGCCATTTCAACCATACGCTCGACTGGTCCTTCCGCCACGGCGGCAATGTGCCGCCGATCCGTGCCCGTTCGGAAGGCCGCAGGACGAGGCTCGTCGGCATCACCTGGACGGACGAATTCCAGGCGATCATCACCCTGCCCGGCACCGGGATCAACACCACGAGAGAGCTGAAGGGACGCCGCTTCGGCATCGCCCGGCGTCCGGAAGGCATCGTCGACTTCATGCGCGCAACAGCGTTGAAAGGTCTGCTGTCGGCCCTGTCGCTTGAAGGTCTGGCGCTTGGGGATGTCGAGATCGTCGATATTGCGCTTGCCGATTCGGTGCTTGCCGCCCAGGAGGGGCCATCGCTCTTCGGCCTCAAACGTCGCCAGGCCTATGGCGAGGAGATCGCGGCCCTTCTGCGCGGCGAGGTGGATGCGATCTATGTGAAGGGGACCGCCGGCATCAACGTCGCCAATCTGATCGGTGCCGTTCAGGTCGTGGAATTCGGCTTTCACCCCGACCCGAAGATCCGCATCAATTCCGGTTCGCCACGCGTCCTGACGGTCGACGAACTCTTGGCCGAAGAACGCCCCGATCTCGTTCACCGGCTTCTGGAGGCGATCTACAAGGCAGAGGACTGGGCGCACGCGCACCCCGACGAAACACGTCGCTTCGTCGCGCGCGAGGCGGGAGCCACCGAGGAGCAGGTGCTGGCGGCAAACGGGCCGGAGATCCACCGCCATCTCGGCCTCGGGCTGGATCCCGACTTGGTCGATGCGGTCGGCCACTACAAGGATTTCCTGCGGGACTTCGGCTTCCTGGCCGCCGATTTCGATATTGCCGACTGGGTCGACCGCCGTCACGTCGACGGTTTTCACACCCGCGCCGTCGCCTGACAGGAGAACCGTCATGCTGCAGGAAGCGATCGATCCGCTCGACAGGGCACGAAGGCTTGCAAAGGATTTCTCGGAACGCGCCCATCATTTCGATGCGAGCGGCGAATTTCCCTTCGAGAATTTCACACGGCTCTACGAGGCAGGCCTTCTCGGCTTGGTGACAGCACCCGAAAATGGCGGCCATGGCGGCGGCCTTGCAGATGCGCAGGCGGTGATCAGCGAGATCGCCCGCGGCGAGCCCTCGACGGCACTGGTGCTCGCCATGCATTACAACAGCCACTATACGCTGCGGCGGTTCGGAAAATGGCCTCATCATCTTGCCGAGCGGGTTCTTCTCGCCAACCGGCAAGGCCCGGCACTTATCAACGCAGCACAGGCCGAGCCTCGCATCGGCTCTCCTGCCCATGGCGCGTTACCGGAAACGATCGCAAGACGCGATGGTGACACCTGGCGGATTTCCGGCCGTAAGACCTATGTCACCGGCATTCCGATCCTGCAATGGGTAACGCTGCTGGCGCTGACGGACGAGGCCGAGCCACGGCTTGCCTCCTTCCTGGTGCCGACCGACAGACCCGGCTTTACGGTCCAAAAAACCTGGAATGCCGCCGGAATGCACGCAACCGCCAGCGACGACATCATCCTTGACGACGTCGTCATTGCCTTCGAGGACCTGATCGAGGCGCAGCCGGCGTCGGAGCCGATCCGGCGGGAGGAGCATGCCACTGCCTTCTTCTTCTCGCTGATCGGCGCTGTCTATCATGGGGTGGCGCTGTCGGCCCGCGACAGCGTACTTGCCTTTTGCGCCCGCCATGCGCCGGCAAGCCTCGGGGCACCGATTGCAACCGTGCCTCGCATCCAGGACGGTCTCGGCGAGATCGAGGTGCGTCTTGCGACGAATGCCAGGCTGCTGCGCTCGCTCGGCGACGATGTCGATGCCGGCAGGCCGGTCGGTATCGACGCCATGGCCGTGCGCCATGTAGTGATCGATAATGCGGTCGCCGTAACGAACCTGGCGCTCGATCTGGCCGGCAATCCAGGCCTAAACAGGGATTTTGGATTGGAACGCCATCACCGCGACGCCATCACCGGACGCTCGCACGCCCCACAGAACCACATGGTTCGGGCAATCGCTGCGAAAAATGCGCTCTCCCGCCTTGAAGCAGGGCGTATCTGAAACTCGCCTTGCGACCCAGTACCCGGCCCAGCTCGCAAGCCGACCGGGTACTCGTCCGATCAGGCATCCGGGCTCAGCCATATCTGGCCGAAACTGTTGTTGATGCCTTGCGCTCCGGGGGCGAAGTTCTTGACCTTCTTGCTGGCCACGATCTGCGAGCCGGCGGCGACGAGATCGACCGAGACGACATCCTCGTGAACGATACGCTGGAACTGGTACCAGAGATCGCGTCGCTTGGCCTCGTCGGGCTCCACTGCTGCGGCTTCTAGCAGCTTGTCGACCTCGGGGTTGGCGTAGTGGCTCGCGTTCGAAAAGACGAGGCCGATCTTGAAGTTCTTCGACCAGTAGGCGCGCTGGACCCCGAGTGTCGGATCGAATGTGTTGGACAGAGATTCGATCACCAGGTCGAAGGCGCGGTCCGTGTAGACGGTCTTCAGGAAGGTCGCCAGATCCAGCTTGAGGATCTCCGCATCGATGCCGACGGTTGCGAGCGACTGACGTATGAAATCGGCATAGGACGGCTGCAGGAAAGAATTATAGGCGAGGCGAAGCTTGAAGCGCACCCCATTGGACCCGCGCGGGTAGCCCGCCGCGTCGAGCAATGTCTCAGCGAGCTTGGGATCCGGCTCGCGGGCCTTGATGCTTGGATCATACCATTTGGGCAATGCCGTGCTGATCGAGCTCGGCGAGACGTCTGCATACCCAAAGAGGGCGATATCGACGAGCTTCTGCAAGTCGATCGCGTGGGCGATTGCCAGGCGCACGTCCCGCTTTGTCAGGATTTCGTTTTCATAGTTGAAGAACAGCTGTTGCTGCGGGCCCGAATAGGCATAGGTCGTCGTGTCCACGACGAGATTGGGATTGGATTTGAGACGTTCGATATCGGACAGCGGAACGGGATTGGCGCCGATGTCGATCTCGCCCGTCTCGAGCGCGGCAGCACGAGCGGCTGGATCGAGGATGACGCGCAGGATGACGCGGTCGAGATAGGGCTTTCCGGCATCCCAGTAGTTCGGATTCCGCTCGAAGATCAGGTGACTGCCAGGCACCCATTCCTTCAGCAGAAACGGGCCCGTCCCGATCGTCTGGGCAAGCTTCGGCTGCTCCTGCGGCTTGAAGGTCTCGTAGACATGCTTCGGCACGATCGGCGATTCCGAACTCGAGAGCGCCGTAATGAGATAGGGCGCGGGCTTGGTCAGCACGACGATCGCCGTGTGCGGATCGGGCGTCTCGACGGCCGTCACGTTTTGGTAGGTGATCCGGCCGCGCGGATGGGCTTCCTTCAACCGGAAGATCGTGAAGGCAACGTCGGCCGATGTGAAGTCAGCGCCATCGTGCCATTTAACATTCTCGCGCAACTTGAATGAATAGCGCAACTGATCCTCGCTGACCGACCACTCGGTCGCCAGAAGCGGGATGGGGTTAAGATCGTAATCGAAGTCGAACAGCCCCTCATTGATCTTCGGACCGATCGCCTGTCCGGTGCCCGAGGACGTATTGATGGCGATGAGCGCGCTTGGATCGGGATAATAGGCCCAGTTGAGCGTCCCGCCTCTGACGGGCGTCTCTGTCGCCGCGGCGTCGGAAATTTGAGGAAAGGCACCCAACGCAAGTCCGGCGGAACCTGCAAGGAGGAACTGATTGAACTGGCGGCGATTGATCGACATTGAAGGCTCCGAAGGCGGCGACGCTGAACAAGCGTGCACGGGGCCCCATGCCCCGCTGATGGAATGATCCTTTCCCGACCGGCTGAAGCAAAGGCAGATTTTCTATCGCGGCGGCAAAGCAAAGCTTGTTGCCAGGCATGAAAAGTAGATCGCCGATCCCGCTCGCAGACGACAGCAGCGGGCAGGATCGGCGGAAGTGATCGATGGGAAGGAAGGCTATCGCAGACGGCCCAGGAGGCGACGTGCGTTGCCACCTGCCACGAGAGACTGCGACCGGGGGTCAAGACCCGCCGCCACAAGGCTCTGTCTCAACGTCTCCTGGCTAAGGGCGGGAAGGATCGGCCAGTCTGTTCCGGCAAGAACACGCTCCGCCCCGAAGAACGCGACCAATATGGCGATGATCGAAGGATCCTCGCCCATCGTGTCGAAGTAGATGTTGGGCCGGCGCCCGGCCGCGCGGTTTTGTCGGGAATAAGCACCACCCCGTGCCGCCTGCACGACCGCCCCGAGGCCCAGGGTTGCAAAGACGAAGTTCAGATCCGGAAACTCCTCCAGCAAGCCGTTTTCCAGGACAGACAGAAACGCCACCCCGTTCATCAGGCCGCGGCCAAGCGAGTTGCCAAGCTTGCCGGCACCGGCAATGAGGACATCGGCCTGCGGCGCGTTGACGGGATGCACGAAGACCGGCTTGCCCAAACGCGCAGCGACGGCAAGCACGGGGCGAGCGGCCGGATCGCCGATGAACTTGCCATCGCGATAGGAATCGACGACGAGGCCTGCCAATCCGAGCTCGCCAAGCGCTCTCTCCGCCTCGCGTGCGGCCGCCTCGCCGGAAAAGGGATCGACCGTCGCCAGCGCGGCCAACCGATCGGGATGGGCTTCGACGAGGCCTGCAAGCCAGTCGTTCACTCCGGCGATCACCGCCGGAGTGGTCGCGTCTTCCATGCCGAACAGGCTCTCGATTGTCGTGCTGAGAACGGCAAGCGAAACACCTGCCGCGGAAAACTCGTCGATTAGAGCAGCCGGATCGACGATTTTCCTCAGCACGGTATCGGCAAGCCCGACCGATATGCGACGCGTTCCGTCAGCGCCCCACTCGGCGGGCCAGAGATGCGTGTGAATGTCGACGATATCCAGTTCATTGCTCATATGCTGTTTCTCTCCTTGGAATGGTGATCGTCCCCGATGGTCTCTATGGACAGGGGCAGTTTCTTTGGGGGCAGTCTTGTATCGAAGGGCGACCGAAATCTCTCGGGCGCATGGCTGATCTGGCCTTTCTACGCGGCTTTGACCCCGTGAATTCGCCTGATCTCCTGGGCGACCAGAGCCTGCAGCCGCCAGAGATTGCGGTCGCGGATCCCCTTCTCCTCCAGATGCTTGACGGTGAGATAGAGATATTCGGCACACGACCCCACATGTCCGCATGCCCTGGCGAGAACTTTGGCAACATTTTCGAGAGGCAGTCGGCGCAGGACACGGTTGCCCTTCGGCCCTGCCCAGAACACAAGCGCCCGCGAAGGTCCCTGTTTCGTTTGAACAGGAACCCAGCGGATGAAGCTTGAATCGGAAAGCGTTCCGATCTCCCTGCGGATCATCCGGCGAAGCTGCCCCATGCGGTCCTTATCGGACAGCCTGTAGGCGACGCCGTTGCATTGCCCACCCTGGTCCAGCGCCATCATCAGGCCCGGCACGGCTTCCGTTGCGCGCCATCGCGTCATCTGCAGACAGAACGAACGATGCCAGCCACGAGCCTCGGCATGGCACCATTCCACGGCGTCGAAGTCCGGCTTCCAGATCAGCGACCCATAGGCAAAAACCCAAAGCGGTTGGCCGGCCACTTGATAGAATAGTCGCTCTGCGAGCGCCTGAACCTCCTCGTCACTCAGGGGAATGCGATCGGGATCTGGTCCCGGATCGTCTTCATGCCTCACGCTCAGCGAAACGAGGTCTGCCGTCAGTGCCATCGCCTGCGAGCGCGAAACGCGGTTCCGCTCCTGTCGAATGACCTCGGCGATCGGCAATTCCCTTGACAAAAGCGGCTGCATCCTAATGGACCGTGAACTGGCTGAAGTAGGCCTGACGCTCGCGCACGGCCCGGACCAGCAAGGCTGCCTCACGCATGATCGCGTTAAAGGTCGTGTCGTCGGCTGACGCGATGCTCTCGGACATGGCGCGCAGGATTGCGATCAGCCGCGAGATCGATTCCTGCGAGACCTCATTTTCGCCTTCCATCCCAGCGGCAAGACCGGCAAGCGTCTGCACAAGGTGGTTTATGATCTGACGCCGTCGCGCCTGGCTCAGGGGCTGCTCGCTGGCGTCGAACAACGCCGCTTCGTCCTGAGCCCAGCTCCATGTGGCAACCCGCTTCATCGTCGTCAATCAAAACAGATCGAAGACAAGCGCCAAAATCAGGGCGAAGGAACCGACGGCCGCCCCCTGATGCAGGCGCAGACAAAGGGGAGATAGCCAGTCTGCACGATTTCGGCGAAAGGAACGCTGAGGATCATCGACAATTGCCATCATCGCCTCCGTCAATACCAGACCGGAGCAGCAGCTCGCCAGAAGGACAGCTCGTATTCGAGAGCCGTCTGGCGATCGCCGTCTTCAAAACCGGACGGAGCGCCGCATCCTCCCCACACGCGCCGATCCAGGAAACGGCCGATTTGCGAGGCAAGATACAAAACAATGCCATGTTTCATCACGAACATCCCAAACGGCCGTTGCTATGAAAGCGGGTGGGAGCGCCTGGCGCTCAAAAGCAGATCGCGGGGCGATGCCATCGTCCCGAACAGCGCCAGCAGACGGTTTTCCTCGGTTTTCACCAGCCGATAGCGCCGCGCAAAATCCAAAACATTCCACAATTCCTGGTTCTTTGCCGAACCATCCGTGTTTCCAGACGGGCTTTCTTGCATGGCCGCCCCCTATTCCGCAGCGTCGAGCGCCCGCCGGGCGAGCGGAAAGAAGGCGTCGATCTCGCTGATGACTTCACCGATGCGCTTGGAGAGCTGCTCGGACGCGACGGCATAGTCTGTAAAATCCCGATCGGACGCGTAGATGGCCGTCGGCAGCGTATGCGCCATGAAGAAGCCGAACAGCGGGCGCAATTGATGTTCGACCATCAGCGCGTGCCGATCTCCGCCGCCTGTCGCGGTAATGATGATTGGTTTTGCGCGCAATTCGTGCGGCTCGATCAGATCGATCAGATGCTTGAAGAGCCCGGGATAGGAGCCCTTGTAGGTCGGTGAGCCAACAATCAGGAGATCGGCCGAGACGATCGCGGACATCACCGCCTCGGCCCGGTCATCGAGTCCTTGCGCCAGCCGGCCTCACCAAGGGAGGGTCCGACATCCAGCATGTCATAGACCGTGCTGTCGAAACCATGTTTCTCACTCGCGATGCGGGCGATATGGTTTACCAGCGCCACGGTCTTGGAAGGACGATTAAAGCTGCCTGCAATTCCAACGAGCTTGAGAGCGGCCATGGACTTTCCTTTCGTTGAAATCATTATTGTCTATAAAATTACTGGATTAAAGAAACGGCTGTTCATGATCGGGGCGGTGCGCGAAAAAAATGCCCGTCGCCCCACACGGCATGTTCCGCACGACTTTTGCTGCGGATTTCATTGCGCCGACAGGAAAAGCCTGCCGCGAATATCGCGCCAGGCCACTGGAGCCGATGACCGGCGCAGAAGTAGACGGGAGATCAGGAGGATCTTGCATCCGCGCTAGTTGGACGCGCTCTTGCGGGACGCCTGCATCTGCGTGCCTTGGGCCCGTTCATCGAATGGATAAGGCAAACCGTAACGATCGCGAACCGTCTTGCCGTCATATTCCCTGCGATAGACGCCGCGGTTCTGAAGGATGGGAACGACTTTCTCGACAAACTCCTCGATATCGTCGGGAGCACGAGGGGGCTGGAGCGTATATCCGTCCACAGTACCGTCCGCCCAGAGATCGATAATATCGTCGGCAACCTGCTCGGGTGTCCCGAGCAGAAGGCGATGATGACCTTCGGCGCGGCGGATTGCCTGTCTTGCGGTCAGCTTTTCATGCGTCAACAGATCCGACAGACCAAGCCCCATGCCGACGGCCTGGAGGCGATTGGGATCGGGAACGAAACGCTCTGCATCCAGCACCGCGTCCGGGTCGAACCCGATTGGATCGATGCCATGTTCCCTTGCAAAGCGTGCGAGCAATCCGTCTTCCGAGCCGGTGCCGCTATAGAGCTCATGCTTTCGCAACGCCTCTTCGCGGCTCTCGCCAAGGATAACGACGAGGCCGGGCACGATGCGAATGTCTTCGGGATTGCGGCCGATTGCGGCCGCGCGGCCCCTCACCTTCGCGCCGAAAGCCCGGCCGGCGCCGCGCGACAGGATGTTGCAATAAATGATCTCGCCATGATGGGCGGCAAGCTCGATCCCCCCCTCGGAGGCACCCGCCTGGGCGATGACGGGATGGCCCTGCGGTCCTTTCGGTACATTGAGCGGACCTCTGACCGAGAAATAGTCGCCCTGATGGTCGATCGCATGCGCGCTTGTCGCATCCCAGAAACGGTCTTCCGGCACCTCGCCCGCGCGCGCCGGATCCCAACTCGCCCAGAGTTCCTTGGCGACATCGAGAAACTCGGATGCCCTGGCGTAGCGTTCGGATCGTGGCGGCAGCGGTTCGGAGCCGAAATTGGCGGCAACATTCGGATTGAAGGAGGATACGACGTTGACGATCAGCCGGCCGCCCGAAATGATGTCGGTCGACTGGACGCGCCGCGCAAAATTGAACGGTGAATTGTAGGTCGACGACATCGTGACGACGAAACCGATATCGGGGACCTGTGCCGCCAGCGCGGTGCACAGGATCAGGGGATCGATCGTGTGGAAGGGCCGGCTTGCCGGATCGGTCATCAGAGCGGGATGATCGGAAAAGAAGACCGCATCGAAAAGCCCCTTATGTGCAAGTTCGGTCAGGCGGCGATAATAGTCGGGGTCGTTGATGTCGTGCCGGCTGCCGCGTCTGTATTTCCAGGCATTGGCGAGATAGCCGGTCGTGTTGATGCCGACATTCAGATTGAGTGTGCGCGTCCTGGACGTCATGGCTCAGGCGACCTCGCTGCTGGTGCCGAAGGGCGTGATGATCTTGCGGTAGCCGACAGCCGCCGGCTTCTTGCCCGACACCGCATAATCGCCGACCACTCGGTCGTGATAGATGCGCGGATTGTGCGATGTGATGGTGCGGGCGTTGCGCCAGTGGCGATCAAGCGCCGTGGCACGCTTCGCGGCAGACGCGCCAAGAGCGTCGAAGAGGATCGTCGTCGCCTCCAGTATCAGCGTCGAGATCACCGTGACGGCCTGGCTGGTTTCGACGTCGGCGATCAAATGAATGTCGGTCTGTTCAGGATCGACGCCGGCTATATTGGCCTCGAAGGACCGCTGCAGGGCCTCGGCCACGTTCAGCACGATCGCGCCGGACGAATAGGCGCGCCCCCGCACACGCCCCACCACTTCCAGGACTTGCGGGTCGTCGGCGCTCGAAGCGCCGTTTCCGCGTGGATATATGCGCGCGCGCTTCCCGACATGAAGGGCAAGTTCGCTTGCCGCGGCCCGGCCGATGCCGGCGAGGCTTGCCAGATGCACGAGCTGGAAGAAGGCGGGCGTATAGGGAAAGCGGGCTGCATCGGGCTTGATATGGTCCGGCTCCAGTCTGACGTCCCTGAACCGCGCAGTACCGCTGCCGCTCATGGCCTGTCCGAACCCGTCCCAGTCGTCGAGAATATCGACACCCTGCGCACGTGTCGGTACGAGGGCGGCGATCGGCGCGCCCGAACCATCGACGGCCGCCAGATTGATCCAGTCGGCGTAGATGGAACCGGTTGTGTAGAATTTCTCGCCATTCAGGCGATAACCGTTCCCGTCCTTGAGGATCGTGGTCGAATGCTCGCTGATCCTGACATTGGAAAGCTCCGAAAACCCACTGCCGATCATTTCGCCGCGGCCGAGACGCGAAAGCCATTCATCACGCCAGGCGCCGTTCGGCGCATTCAGGAGATCCTCGGTGAAACCGAGTTGGCTGCGGAAGATATTGGTGATGTTGGGATCGGCGGCCGACAGCTCGATCAAAAGGCCGAAGAGTTCCGGCAAGGTGAGATCGCGGCCGCCATAAGCTGCCGGGATCCGCAAGCCGCCGAAGCCGGCATCGCGCAACCATTTGACCTCCTCGAACGGCAGGCGCCGTTCTTGATCCCTCTCGATCGCCGCAGCCGCGATCTCGCGGAAAATCGGCCGAAAAGGCGCGGCGATCTCGTCATAGCGTGCCGTGGGGCCTCGCCCCCAGCCTTCATCGATCCTGGTCATGAACGTGCTTCCTCAAATGTCATTGATTGTTCAGGGCTGCGGTTTTTGCCGACGACTCGACGACCCCGAGCCAGTCGAGCAGTTGCATACGCAGTCGGTTGAAACTGGCCCCGCCGGCCGACCGTGGCCGCGGCAGGTCGATGATGGCCTCTTCGGCCACCACGCCGTCGCGCATCACCAGCACTCTGTCGGCAAGCAGGAGCGCCTCTTCGACGTCGTGGGTGACGAGCAGCACGGCCTGGCGGTGCTTCTGCCAGAGGTCGGCGACGAGCGCCTGCGCCTTCAGGCGGGTCAGGGCATCGAGCGCTCCGAATGGCTCGTCGAGCAACAGCAGATCCGGGTTGCGCACGAGCGCGCGGGCAAGCGACGCGCGTTGCGCCTCTCCACCCGACAGGTCCTTCGGCCATGCATCGCCGCGATGTGTCAGCCCGACCTCATCGAGTGCTGCATCTGCGCTTTGCCGGTCGGCGCCGCCCTTCAGGCCGGCGACGACGTTGCTCCAGACCCGCTTCCAAGGAAAGAGCCTGGGTGACTGGAAGGCAACGCCGCGGCGCGGCGAAACGAAGACATCGCCCTCGATCTCGTGGTCGAGATCGGCAAGGATCCGCAATAGCGTGCTCTTGCCGCAGCCGCTTGCGCCGAGCAGGGCGACGAACTCGCCGCGCCGGATGTCGAGATCGAGCCGATCGATGACGGCGCGCTGCCCGAAGCGGCGGACGAGCCCGCGCACACTGACCGAAAGACCCGTCTGCGTCGAAACCGGAAAGGTCATCGTCATGCTCCCTCGAAGCTCTGGCGCCATCTGAGCAGGACGCGCTCCAGGAGGCGGACGATGAGATCCGCGCTGAGGCCCAAAAGTGCATAGATGACGAGACAAAGGATGATGATATCGACGCGATAGACTTCGCGTGCATGCGTGATGAGATAACCGAGGCCGCCCTGGGCATTGACGGTTTCGGCAAAGACGAGTGCCAGCCAGGCCGATCCGAGGGAATAGCGCAGGCCGACGAGAAGATTGGGCAACGCTCCGGGCAGGATGACCTGAAGATCAACGCAGCGCGGCCGAAGGACAGCGTGCGCGCGGCCTCGACCAGCGTCCTGTCGACATTGCGGATGCCGGCGAATGTGTTGATGTAGAGCGGAAAGGTGACGGCAAAGGCGACGAGCGTGATCTTCGGCGTTTCGTCGATACCGAGCCAGATGATGAGGAGCGGCACGAGACCGGCCCAGGGCAACGTGCGCGCCATCTGCATCGGAGCATCGACCAGATCCTCGCCGAGGCGCAGAAGACCGGAAAGGACCGCCAAGCCGACACCGACGACGAAGCCGATGCCAAAGCCGCTGACGACACGCTGCAGCGACAGAAGCAGAGCCTCGGCAAGCTCGCCGCTGCCGATCATGTCGAGGAATGTCGCCCAGAGCGTGGCGGGGCCTGGAAACAGGTCTTCGGAAATCAGACCGTAGCGGGTACCGAGCCACCAGAGGCAGATCAGCGCCGCAGGGCCGAGGCTCTTGCCGAGGCCACGCGGGAGACGGCGTGTCTTTCTCCTGCCGACAGGAACGATCCGCTCGAGGCCTCCGATGACCGGACGCGGATCAACGGCGCCATGTTGGGGCACCAATGCCTGCGCGTCCGAAAAGCTCGTCACCGTTGCCATCAGTTGGTCTTCGCGAGCTTCTTGTTCTCGTCCCGGATCAGATCGCCGAAGTCCTTGACGACATAGTCCTCGACCTTGAAATCACGCTTGAACTGGCCGCCATCATGGAAATAGGCGACCTCCTTCTGCCAGCCGGCCAGCACGTCGCTGTCGGTCGCCGGCACATATTCCACACGCGAGCGGCTCGCCTGCAGGTTGGCCGCTTCGGGCGAGATCTGCGACAGCTTGGCGACCTGTTCTGCCCATTCGGTCGGATGGGCGTTGACCCAGGCCTGGGCCCGGATAATACGACGGGTCAGATCCTCGAGGGCGGCCTTGCGCGCCGGATCCTCGACGGACGAGGATGGTGCGTAAAGGACGCCCGCCGTATCGATCACCTTGCTCAAGGACTTGAGGATACGTGCACCATGCTGCTGCTGGGCGATAGCCGTATTCGGATCCCAGACAACGAAGGCATCGACCTGAGAATTGACCAATGCCGACAGGCCGTCGGTGGTGTTCAGATTGAGGATCAGCTTGTTGTCGAAGGCAACGCCGGCCTGCTGGAGCGCCTTGGCGAACTGATAGTGCTGCTTGGTGAAATAGGGCAAGGCTACCTTGTGCCCCTTGAGATCTGCAACATCCTTCAAAGGAGAATCGCCGCGCACCAGGATGGCGCTGCCGCTCTCCTTGCGCTCCCAGGTGCCGGCAAGGATCGTCACCTTGACGCCATTGGCGATTGCCGCAAGAACGCCGGTGTCTCCTCCAGCGGCAATGTCGACGTGACCGGCGCGAAGAGCCTCGACAAGAGGCGGAGTGGAGTCGAAATCCGCCCATTTGATCTTGTAGGGCAGGTTCTCGATCTCGCTTGCAGCGATCAACTGGCGATGCAAGCCGGTCTTGTTGGGCGTGCCGACCGTCAAGGTGAGGTTTGAGAGATCATCTGCGCTTTGCGCAAGCGACAGTGTCGAAAATGAGCCTGCAAGGGCGATGCCAAGACCGGCGCGACGAATGAGCCCGGTCAGATTGTTGAGTTTCATCATTCTTCCCTCTTGGCCGACCAGACCGGCCTCGCGTTAACGCGCGTTGCGCCTACAATAACGACAGGAAGCCTACGAGAGCGCAGAGAGGGAATTAAGAAAATAAACTCTATAGATTTTATAGATTATGAAATTGCTTTTCCCGATGGACCCGCTTCTGCGCATGGGTCGGCTTCGAATTGGCGTCTGCCGAGCGCTAGTCTTGGACATCGCCCTGAAACAATATGGAGACTGACGATGAGCCAGAAGACGATTTCCATCGATACGTTCAGAGAGTGGCTGGCCGACGGGGGCGAGCTTGCCGTCCTCGATATCCGGGCTCCCGATGTCGTCGGGTATGCCTCACCGCTATTTGCCACGAACCTGCCGGCCGAAAAGGTTGCAGGCGAACTCATCCGTTTCGTCCCGCGCAAGGTCGTGCGCACCGTTCTGGCTGACGGCGGCGACGGGCAGGCCGCGCGTCTTGTCACAGAACTTACCGCAGCCGGCTGGACGAATATCGTCGCGCTCGATGGCGGCATTCCGGCCTGGACGGCGGCCGGCGAGACGAAATCCCTCCCGACATTCGATACGCCCGGCGTCGATTTCACCCTCGCGGTGAAGGACGAAAAGGGCACGCCGGTAATTTCGGCCGAAGACTTGAAAAGCCTGCGCGATGCCGGCGAGGATCTTGTCGTCATCGACAGCCGCACCGTTGCCGAGTTTGCGCGCGATCACGTGCCGGGCGCCGTCAGCGTGCCGGGTGCGGAGCTCGTCTTGCGCTTCAAGGACGTGGTACCGTCGGAAAAGACCCATGTCGTCGTCTCCTGCGCCGGCCTGCCGCGCGCCATTCTCGGGGCGCAGACACTGATCGACGCCAAGGTGCCGAACAGGGTCTCCTATCTCCACGACGGCACCAAGGGCTGGACTGCGGCCGGCCTCGATCTGGAAACCGGCAGGACGCGGGTCTACGGTGAGCCGAGCGAGGCGGCGGTGGCGTTTGCCCGAACGCAGATCGCAATCCTGAGCAGCGGCGATCGCTTCCCCGAGGTCGATATTGTGACGGCCAAGGCATGGGCGGCCGATCCCGATCGCACCACCTATCTGCTCGACGTCAGGACGCCGGAGGAATTCGAAACAGGCCATATCGAGGGCACGCTATCCTCCGAGGGCGGACAGCTGCTCGGCGTGGCCTATCGGACGATCGCTGTTCGCGGCGCTCGCGTCGTCCTCGTCGATGACCTCCTCGGCGCCCGCGCGCGCATCGTTGCCCACTGGCTCCAGCGCCGCGGCTACGAGATCGCAATCCTGCTCGTCGATTTCGATGCTCAGAAGTTGAGCGCGGTGGCCTGACCGTTGCGCCCCATCGGTCCATCCCGATCGAATGTCTCTCGGGCCGTCCTCCGACGACCCGCGATTGCTTGCGCGACGGTCATTGCGGGCCGTCGCCGATGCGAACCAGCAGCTTGCCGAAATTCCTGCCCTGCAGCATTCCGATAAGCTGCCGGCGCATTGTCGAGGCCCTCGACGATGTCCTCGCGATAGCGAATATGTCCGGACCGGACAAGCGGCCCGATCTCCTCTTGGAAGGCTGCGTAGTGGTCGCTCACCAATTCCGACTGGATGAAGCCGCGCACCCTCAAGCTACTCCGCAGGATCGCCGACATGGCGCCGGCCAGTCGATCCTGACCTCACGTCGATTTTGCCGCCATCCAAGCCGAGATGAGACTGTGCATGATGACAATCATAATGGTTCTGCCGACAAGATCCCGTCCGCTAGGCAATGCCCAGGCCAAGATGATCGTCGAAGGTGTCTTCAGCAAAATCGCTCACGCTTGATAATAGTTGATAAACGGAATATCTTGCCTCCGTCAGAACCGATGGAGAGCAGAATGATTAGTGCCGATCTGGGAAAGCAGCTCGAAACTTATATCCAGCAACTTGTCGACACAGGTCGCTACGGTTCGAAAAGCGAAGTCCTCCGCGAAGGTGTTCGGCTGGTTCAAGACCGGGAGACCCGGCTTGCGGCACTGGATGCTTCCATCATGCGCGGCATTGCCGATGCCGAGGCGGGCCGGACTAACCCGGCGAACGAAGTCTTCGACCGGCTCGAGGCAAAGTACAGCGTGATGGCTGATCAGGCCGAAAAATAGGCATGATCCTTGATTTTTCCGAAGAGGCGGAGAACGATCTTGAGCAGATCGCCGATTACATCGCATCGGACAATCCACGCCGCGCCCTCACATTCATCCGGGATCTTCGCAGCAAGTGCGAAGACCTCGTCGACAGCCCCAACGGTTTCCCGCTCGTTCCCCGCTACGAGCACCACGGTGTCCGTCGACGCGTTCATGGCAACTATCTGATCTTCTACCGCGTCGAGAAATATTCCGGTTCCTCACATAGTATGACTGAGGGTTGGTGCGCTAACCATCGATAAGTACTGGTTATCGATGGTAGTTGATCTCGAGTCGCAAATCGGAAAGAATCGGGGCAAATCACGGCCCTGAAGGCCGCCGAATACAGCGATTTTGGAGCGCGCGTGGCCAAAGCTAAACAGTCCCTGACCGCCGTCGAGCGCCGCGCCGAAGAACTCGACACCATTGCCGCCGTGTTGCCGATGGAGCGCCGCGACGAACTGGCGGAATTGCTTACCGACCAGGATGTCGAAACGCTCAAACATCTCGTCGAGCGCGGCATGGGCGACAATACCCTGCGGGCTCTCACCTCCGATCTCGCCTATCTCGAAGCCTGGGGGCTGGCCGCGACCGGCCACTCGCTGCCCTGGCCGGCGCCCGAGGCGCTGCTGCTGAAATTCGTCGCCCATCATCTGTGGGATCCTGAGAAGCGAGCGAACGACCCCGATCATGGCATGCCGGATGATGTCGACGACAAGCTCCGGCGCCAGGGGTTTCTAAAATCCATCGGCCCGCATGCGCCGGATACGGTGCGCCGGCGGCTGGCCAGCTGGTCGACGCTGACAAAGTGGCGAGGACATTCTGGCGCCTTCGCCTCCCCTGCCCTTAAACAAGCGATCCGCCTGGCGGTGCGCGCCGTCCCGAGGCAGCGCCGTCGCAAGAGCGCGAAAGCCGTGACCGGCGATATTTTGGCAAAGCTTCTCGCCACCTGTGTGACCGACAGCCTGCGTGATGTCAGGGACCGCGCCATCCTGATGGTCGCCTTTGCCTCCGGCGGCCGCCGGCGCAGCGAAATCGCCGGACTGCGCGTCGAGCAGCTCT
>Ga0209673_1001409_pt1 | contig 23263 bp, 30 predicted proteins | sample AraplaCol_mMS_r2_2_FD_184274 | JGI IMG/M metagenome (GOLD analysis project Ga0209673, IMG submission 184274) | Arabidopsis root microbial communities from North Carolina, USA - plate scrape MF_Col_mMS_r2 (SPAdes) (version 3) | ecosystem: Host-associated > Plants > Roots > Endosphere | place... | reverse complement strand
AACTATAAAAACCGCTCAGTTGTCCCTCGCTGACTGCCAGTGTAAAGTTTGAATAGTAAATTATACTACATCGTTATATCAACTCAAACACTGTGACTTGGACTCCGGAGCTAGCTACCCAATCTTTCGACTACAACCATGGCTGCTGAACAAAATTGGGAGACTCTTTTCAAAGACGACAAATTCGTCAACAATTACAAGACTGGTGAACATATCACGGCTCAATTTGCATACTCTCTTCTAGACCAGAGTGGCTTGCTCAATACGGTCAATATTAACCAGAGCATGCCCCTTGTCATCTTAGACAATGCCTGCGGAACTGGAATTGTCTCTAGCATCCTCCATGGCAATCTAGATGATGCTATCAAATCCAATTGGAAGTTGACCTGTGGCGATATATCCCCAGGTATGGTCGAATATACTCGACGTCGGATGGCAGAGGAAGGCTGGCAAAACGCAGAGGTCAAGATCGTGGATGCACAGGACACAAAGCTCCCTTCGGACCACTTTACACACGCAGTGACTGCATTTGGTAAGTGGAATTCTGTACTACTATTGGCTCTACTACTAAAAGTAACAATATCTTCCGTGAATATGAACATGCTGATAAAGATTTAGCTTTCATGGCACTTCCAAAGGCTCTCGCTGCTCTTGACGGTCAGTAATCCTATTCGAATTCTTCCAAGCAAACCAGGAAATTCCTTTATATACTTATTGTACTAGATACGAAGAGAATCCTGCAGCCTGGTGGCACTATTGCATTTTCGACATGGATAAGCCGTAAGTGACAAAACAAATCTAGAACTTCTTTTATAAAACCAACTAACTCAAGTACAGCTGGCTGGGTCCCCGTTTTTCAGAAGGCAATGGAAACCATCCCAGGAAACCTTCCATTTCCAAGCCCAGTTGAGTTTCTCGACAAAATGGGGAATGGAAAATGGTTCTCAACATCCTGGATCGAGTCTGAGCTACAGCAGCGTGGCTTCGTCGATATCAACGTGAAGGCCGAAACTAAAAAAATTTCCCTCGAAGTTTCCAAGTTCGTGACTATGTCTATGATTATGTTTCCCATGGTTGCGAAGAACTTCTGGACGGAAGAGCAGAGGAATAATAATCTTGATAAGGTTCAGCCTGCACTGGAGAAGTATTTGGCGGGTATGTATGGGGAGAATGGCGAAATTCCTATGGAGTGGACTGCGATTCTTTCAACGGGACGCAAGGGCAATTGAATGCAGTCCGCCCAAACGGGTACACAATTGCTGATATCAGTACTACCTAGTAACATAGTAGGGATTAATCGTGTTAATATATCGAGCCAGCAAAGAAGACAAGAGCTGTCCATATGCCTATAGTAAATTTCCAGCCTCTAAAAAACTTAGCAACATCCAGACGCCCAAGGTCAGCACGAAGTACAAACCTAGTACCAAGATCCTATTTAACTATACTATCATTGACAATATCATCATTTTGATGTTTATCGCATGGCGACAAGTACTTGAATAGATGAATAAAAGCAGAAAAAATCCTTTCATAATTGTGACAAGATCATCAAGGGCATTTGATTGTAAGATAAATCCTTACATCCCACACACCATTTAATTCCGCGTAATAAATCATCGTGCCCACACTCCCAGACGGGTTTGTACTATTGACCTTCCCTTAAGCAACATAGTGTAAACTAAGAGCCCAACGCCGTTGCTCTTCAACTCAATTAAAATTCCACCACCCCGATATAGGCTTCATGAATCTATACTTATGAAGCGTGGGTTGGACCAACAGCTGGGCGACTCATTGCCCGATTGGGGTCCAGTCGGTTATCCAAGTCCTCGTATCGGAGAATAAACTCCCGCTGTAAGGAAGATTAGTAACAATTCCTCGCTGTTTGAGTATTTTGAACAGAGCCAGGTTAACTTACTCGAATCTTCTTCCAGCTAGCAGGATCCCAAAGGAGATACACCCCGCGCTCACTCACACCTCGTTCCACGTCCATCGGTCCGGGATATGTCTCATCGCGGGTTAACCAGCATCTCTCAAGCTTGTGATACCGCCACTTGCGTCCCATCAATTCCTCTGCGACCAGCTCTTGGGTAATATCTCTGGGCATGCTATAGAAGATGTAGAACAGAGTCTCGTCACTGAATCCGGGGATCCGAGACTGCAGGGGCTGGATGTTGGCGACATTATAGCAGGAAGGCAACGAGAAATCTTGTTCTAGAGGAATAGCAGACATAGACGATACAAATGGCGAGGCAAAGGAGGTGTGGAGGGGCCTGATGTAATGTGAATCGATTAGCATACACGAACAAACGCATATTGACCAGGGAAAGACATACTCAGGCTGATTCAAATCTAGGCCAAGGGTCATCAAATCTTGCCCAACTGCGAGGCTGGCCACATCGGGGCTCTCGCTGTGGATCATACGCAACAGACCAGCCAGACCAAACCGGTCCAGCTCACTCATTTGTGCTAGAGGTGGCTGCTCTGCACTCTGAGCAGCATCAGAAACTTCCTGACCCTCATTTGCCTGTTGTTGCCTTTGCTGCAATTGTTGTTGCGGGTCGCTGAAGTTGCGTTGGCCTGACATCAGGGTGTTGTTCAAGTCCTGCGGTGTCGGTGAGTGCGGGGCCTGGAAACGCTACCGCCGATCTACTTACATCTTTCTCTTGTCCCAAGATGCCATTAGGCCCTTGATTTACAGGCGATCGAGATGATCCAATACCTGGTAATCATTGTCAGCGATTGATTTCATTTTTTTCTTTTTCAGTCCACTCCGCTAGTCAACGGAAGATGCCATCCACCATACCAGAAGTGTACCCTCCAAATCCTGGAGCCTGCATTAAGGAGCTCCGGCGGTCCTGAGCCAATTCTGCTGCTGCATTTCGGCCCAGAGGTGGGAACTCATCAATGTTCCCTGTTTGGGGCTGGCTACCAGCTCCAAGTTGACTACTGATCCCTTGCCCACCGTTTCGGAAATCGTCGAGTCGATTGGCGAATTGCGCACCGGAAGGAAACATGTCATCGTGAGGAGGTTGGGATGGTTGTTGTCCAGGATGCGACGGTGTTTGAGAGGTACGAGAAGGGGGCTGTGACGTCGGCGGGTGCTGTTGTCTTTGAACTGGCGTATGTTGAGCTGCTCGTTGGCTGGCATTGGCCCAAACTTGTTGTCCGAGGTTTTGAGATTGTGACTGCTGAGGCGCACCCGATAGAGAGGGAAACTCGCTAAAAAACGTTGCTATTGTGAGCTTTTTGGGTGTCTCTTGAATTGACAAACCTGGAGGGGTGGCAGCGGAGCCAATGATGGAATTAGAAAGAGAAAAAAAGGATTACATACGAGAGGTCTAACGGTGCGGCCGTTTGGGAGCCTCCGAGACTCTGCGCAAAGCTACCCATAGTTCCCATCGTGCGTTGCTGGTTGGTTTGTAGAGAAGAAGTTCCGCCCACGGGGAGGTTGAAGTTCCAATTGGCTGCGCCACCTAGATTGTAGGCCCCAAGCATTAGCATCCACTCATGCGTCCCTTTGAAGGTCTCTCAAATTCATTAACCGGACAGTTTCCTACCTATCTTTCCATTTGGCAATCGTGCGGAAGCCAGTGTCGCGTTTCTTGCCTGAGCTTGCTGTGGCGCGGGGAATCCGGACATCCCTCGTAGCGGCGGGCCAGGTCCTAACACAAAGACACCAAATATTAGCATGATCTTCACTATCCCATATCGATTGGGCCATGCTCCAGCCCGCAAGGAATGTTGTTCAGTGATCCTTGCAAATATGTCTCGGTCGCAAATGGGAGAGCTTTCCGCATGGCCATTGCCATGGGAGAGTGAACCCCCTTTGATCTTGGGAATCTGGGACAAAAACACTCTGAGTTTGACGCCATTCCAGGAATAGGAAGATGGACTAGAACTCAATAGCGTATATCCCTTTGTTGCGACTCGACGTTCGAGTAAGGACTCGGGAAGATAATGAAGAAAATGACGAACCTGGTCGATTCATGGTTGGAGTCTCAGCGATGAGAATCAAGTTGGGATCTTCGAGACCCTCGACTATAACCCGAGTGACAAATCTCGGTTGAATATCTGATCAAGGAAGAATTCGCGGGGCGAGAGGGCAGTCCACAAAGTCCCTCTTGACCACTTGATGCGGCACTGCTCCGCTAGAAGAGTGGAGTGAATCGATTGGGCGGCTAAACGCGCGGTTGCGTAGGAGATGTACAGGCTAGCTTTGAGCTGTAGTAATGGAGACAGAATAGAAAGACCTAGCAGTTTAAGTCAATTTCCGTGACTAACCAGGCTTTTTGAAGATATTAATCCCAAGAGTGTCTCACTGTCGTCTTCGATCTAGGTTGAGCCGGAATTGTCGTCGAGGTGGATTCGAATTGCCGCCAGACGCTCATGTGACCGCCCTGCGGCCCCGAAAAAACGAGCAGCCAACAACTCCGACTGTCTCGTATCAACGTTGACATTGGACCACAATGCATCGCTCGGTCGCCTCTCGTTTAGTTCGCCATGGGGGTATGCCCCTGTTGGAGTTACCTCCTGCCTACTTGGCTCCCTCTCTCCATTTCTCGATGACGCGGACGCCGGTGCAATCCTCGAATTTCTCCACGACTCCCGTCGCCGCCGGTCGTGGACGCGACATGAACCGAGTCCGTGGTGTATCCGCTATCCACCGAACTGGTACCAGATTCAAGCTGAGCGCTGCAAAATACCCTTTGCCTCAGCCCGTTTCACCGGAGAAGATGCAATCTCGCGGTGCCACTCCTGACCACGGCCTTTGGGGATTCTTCCCTCCATCGCGTGAGGCACTGAGTGTGCCAGAATTCGATAATGATTTTGGTGAGTGGAACAGAAGTTGGATTAATCAATTGGTCTTCATCAATGATAGATGTTCAAGAAAAAATGCTGACAATCGGACTAGGCCGCCCTTGGGCCATCCAAGAGCTCCGGGAGAAGAGCTGGGATGACCTTCACAAACTTTGGTGGGTTTGCGTTAAGGAGCGCAATCGCATTGCCACATCCAACTTTGAACGATCGCGGTTGAAGCCTGGATACGGTGACCATGAGGCTCATGAGCGAGACAGAGCTGTAAGTTCGTCCTTATTCTTGTTTGCATTATAGCTACGGCTCCAGTCAATTGAGTGGACAAATGCAATGCCATTCCATGAATATCGCGTATGGATATGCAAGCATTATCGCATCGCCGATGTCAATTTTTCTATCGAACAAATCCTAACTGTTTCTCTTTATCTAGGTCCAAGTCACCCAAAAGAGCATCAAGCACGTTCTGCGTGAGCGCTGGTACGCATGGGAGGAGGCCACACGTCTGTATGAATCAGGAGTTCGCCCAGAAGGCCAGGGTTATGGGGACATGATGGAAGAAGAAGTTGTTGAATCGACCCCCGAGGCCAAGGAAGAGATTAAGGATACCAAGGCATGATTGAGCATTCATGGGCCACCGCCGGGTTTAATTTGAAACCCTCGCATTGTAGTATAGTTTCTGTTTGATTTTCTTCATCTTATTAAACCCATGTAAAATATCAATGACATGTTAGAAAACTTGAAGTTGCATTCAATCATGATGGACCTATCAGTCTTTCCAGGGGTATCACACTTAGTCTAAGTACTACAGAGGAGTACTAACTATATGTGGAGTAATCTGGACATTGGATCTCAAGTCTACTCCTTATACTCCAACCCCTTTTAAGTTAACACAAATTGGCATCTGCATCAGGGGTAATTCTAGACCAAAATTAATATAATATACAAACAGCCCCAAAAAGCAGTGACCAAGCAGTGAACCAGGAGGCAAGTTGACTAGTGGCGGGCCCGTCAAATAGTTTAGTCTCCTCCTTTACCGCTTCTCGTTGATCCGCGGGGACAAGATACCACCAGCCTAACTTTCTTCTTCTTCTTTCCCACCTTTTGCCCCTCCGGCATACTCTTCTCCCTTTATCCCCATCTCAAGTCTACCATTCTTTTATTCTTTCCCTTCTGTTTTCACTATGGATGAGATCGCTCCCGAGTACGACGTGGTGGTGCTCGGCACTGGTTTGTTGCTACCCCGCCATTCCACAGCAACGCCCGCATCAACTGACTTTCTGCAGGCCTGACTGAGTGTGTTTTGTCTGGGTACGAAGCTTCTCAAAAATGTTCCTTTGTCGATGAATGATTTCTAAACATGCTTTGATTAGTGTTCTGAGTGTTAAGGGCAACAAGGTCCTGCACATTGACCGCAATGACCACTATGGAGGGTAAGTGGATTCAGAGCTCCCTTCCACGCCACCTACAGTCCAAGCAGCTAACAATGACTTCAGAGAGGCTGCCTCCGTCAATATCGAGACTGTACGCTTATCAGACCACCCCGACGAGTCCAAGTATGGGTTTTACTAACCCCCCTGCAGCTATTCAAGAAGTATGGCAACGTCGCTCCCGGCGAGGAGCCTTGGAAGAAGTATGGCCGTGTCAACGACTGGAATATCGACCTGGTCCCCAAGCTGTTGATGGCAAATGGCGAGTTGACCAACATCCTGGTCTCAACCGACGTCACAAGATACCTGGAGTTCAAGCAGATTGCTGGCAGCTATGTCCAGCAGGGTAAGGGTCCCAAGGCGACCGTGGCCAAGGTGCCCTCCGACGCCGGCGAGGCCCTTCGCTCTTCTCTGATGGGTCTCTTCGAGAAGAGACGTGCCAAGAAGTTCCTTGAGTGGGTTGGCGAGTTCAAGGAGGAGGACCCCGCAACTCACCAGGGTAGGTGATCAACTATTCTCATATCGAATAGTGGCGATAGTTGCTAAATTTCATCACAGGTCTGAACATCAACGCTTGCACTATGAAGGAGGTCTATGACAAGTTCAGCCTCGAGGACAACACCCGCGACTTTGTCGGCCACTCTATGGCTCTTTACCCTTCAGACGAGTATATTAACAAGCCTGGTGCGGCCGTTGAGACTATCAACCGAATTCGCCTTTACGTCAACTCTATGGCTCGCTACGGCAAGTCCCCCTACATCTACCCCCTGTACGGTCTGGGTGAGCTCCCACAAGGCTTTGCCCGTCTGTCCGCTATCTACGGCGGTACCTACATGCTGAACACCGACATCGATGAGGTTCTGTACGATGGTGACAACAAGGTTGCTGGTATTAAGGCCACCATGAAGGACCGCGATGACCAATCAGCTGCTATGAAATTCGAGACCAAAACCAAGAAGATTATTGCCGATCCTTCTTACTTCCCTGGCAAGGTTAAGGTCAGCGGATACTTGCTGAAGGCTATCTGTATTCTGAAGCATCCCATCGACAAGACTGATGGCAGTGACTCGTTGCAACTTATCATTCCCCAGTCCCAAGTCGGACGCAAGCACGGTAGGTACCAATTGCCGCAAATATGGTGAAAAACAAGACTGACAATAGTAGATATCTACATCGCCATGGTCTCCTCTGCTCACAACGTCTGCCCTAAGGGATACTATGTTGCTATTGTCTCGACCATTGCCGAGAATGATGCTAACCACCACATTGAGCTGGAGCCCGGATTTGAGCGCCTCGGTCAGATCGAGGAGAAGTTCATGGGCCCTGCCATCCCCATTTATGAGCCCCTGGATGATGGCTCAAAGGATAACATTTTCATCTCGAAGAGCTACGATGCCACATCTCACTTCGAGACCACAACTAGTAAGTTCCATAGTCTACCCGGGCGTCATTTGACTAGGTGGAAACACTTGCTAATTCTACATTCAAGACGACGTGCGGGACATGTATGCTCGTGCCGCTGGCGAGGAGTTGAAGGTTGAGGGTCTTCGTGAGGGTCAGGATCTTGTCCAGGAGTAGAGGGGATGCTTGTTAAATATCTATCGCTGCTTAGAGTCGGAGCTTATCATACTTTTGTTGGACATGTTCATCACTCTCTTGTATCTGTTTTCTCCTCCTGGCTACTAGGTCCATCTGATTCTACCATGTTGTAGCGCAATATACCTGTCTCTCTTTGGTTCTATATTGTATAGTATTTCTCAAGAACGTAGACGCTAGAAATGACTGAAATCAAACGCAAAACAGAAAATCCCACAATTTACATGTATAAGTTGGCCCGCAGCTACCAACGCCTGTGCCATCGGCGACGCACGAGGGTTAGAAACTCTAGATACGCTGGTTCACCTCGGGGTCTGTATTCGCCTTCTCATGTTCACCGACAACGCAAACATCCCCAGTCTCAGCTCTTTGAATCTCAGCTCGCAATAGCGCCAATCGTTTCCCAACATGTATAACTTCACAAACGATGCGCGCTTCGATTCCTTCTGGGACAGGACGGAGATATGTGAGTTTGAGGTTCCGACTCACACCACCGAGAGCAAACTTGCCCGGTTCCGAGACACCTAGGAGGATTGTCGTTGATAATACATCGATCAGAGTCGCAGCACATCCACCGTGTAGGTTTCCCATGTAATTGCTGAGTGCTGGGGTGATTTTTAGGAGGAAAGACACTTTTGACGGAGGACCGCGGGTTGCGGACTCAAAGCGGAGGTTGCAGTTTCGGGCATCGACGTCCCAATGCTGGATAGAGTCAGCTTTTGAATCACTCATTCATTCATTCATACATTACTCTATTTAGATTGCAAATAGAGATCCGAAATGATTCCACGCAGCTGCATGCAGTATTGGCATAGAAAGACTAACCTGCTCACTGCCCAAGCCCATGCGACTTGTATATTCAAAGACGAGCTCCTCAAATTCGTCCAGCTTGCGCGTCGGTGGTTGAATACCGGGTTCAGACATGATGAATGAGTCTGAGAGAGAATTAAAGAGGTATGCGCAGAAACAAGAATGAATATAAATGGACACTTTGTATCTAAAGAATCGAGGAGATCATGTTGAAATCGCGGGTTTTCCCCACAAGAGCAGCTCGGCCAAGTTGGACCTCGGCTGAGTTTCGTGAGGAAAGCCGAATGCAAATGGTACAGTCCATCACGAAAGACTCCGAGAGAAGTAATTGATCTGGATGAGACAAGCCGAATTTCATCCCGAATTATTCCTCTAGTTCATCCTATCAATTTACCTATTTTTGTAGCGTTTCCAGTGTCGGGGAATCGTGGATTCAAGTCGGGAATATCCATCTTAGCAAGCACACGAATTCGAATCCCTTTCACTTTATGAATATTCCATTTTGTTTCTCTAGAATATACTCATATTCGACCATTCGACAAAATGTGTTTCACTCTAAAATGCGCAAGGAATTGATTTTCGGCGCAGGTGACTTTCGTGTCACGCGTTGGTGGCCTCAGGCGCGTATCTTTCGGGGAGGTTCGCAAGTGATTTTGGTGGATCGTCAACATTCAACCACTTCTCCAGTTGTGATCATTCAACTTGCGATTGACTCTGGAATTAACATTCCAGGAACATCTCAATATCTATACAGCCTTTGACTGCGACGAGCCTGACCCCTTCCAATCGAATATAATCAATGCGCTACTGATAATAACGCCCTGGCACGGCATGTCCCTTGGGGAGATATTTCTTGCCCAAAACTACCTTTAGATCCCAATTGCCGATCTGAACGTTTAGACCTGAACGGATAAACGGATAAAAAGAACTCCCACGAACTTTCCATATTTGCGAACCACCATCCTCGAACTCCTACCCCGAGCGAAACACCAGGATCGACATTCAATATGAAGGATCCTCGCGCCTTAAAGCGGAGAAGAGTATCCGAAGAACCTGCAGAGGATGATGACGGAGACATTGAAATGCAGAGTGATGCTGCTGGCTCAGATCAATCGTCCCAGGCTGCTGGTGACGACTCCGAAGAAGATGAAGACTACCGCGGACCTCGAAAATCAGCATCACGACGACAATCCACCAGAGGAAACAATAAAGTGCCAGCGGGATTAAATGGGAACGATGCACAAGATCCGGAGACTCCCTCACGGGGGACTCGTTCAAGCGGTCGTCAACGGAAGACTCCTGCTAAATACGCGGACGAAGTCCCGACTCCATCTTCGACTCGCAGAGCAGCTGCTACACCACGAAGTACTCGTGCGAGAAAGAGCACACAGAAACCAAAGCAACCGTCGCCAGATGAAGCTGAAGCTGAAGCTGAAGAAGAAGATGATGATGATGAGATGGAGATTGAGTCCCCCCAGCCGAAGCCGTCGGTCTCGAGGACTAGGTCTCGAAGAAGTACTGCGAGGGGAAGATCGCAGCGTGATGAGAACACTGAAAAATTGGAAAGGTCCCCATCACCGGAGTATCATGATGGTCTTGATGATTTAGTCACCATGCAGCTTCAACAAGATCTTCAAAATCAGCCGGAGGTACAAGAAGTCGCCGAAGTAGTCGAACCTCTCCCCGACTACGCCGAGAAGCTGCAAACTCTCTGCAATAGTGGGTATCATGACGAGATTCGTGTTCTGACGACGACTATTCTGGAGAAGCTCTCTGGCAAACGCCAAATTCCCCTCCAGGGCCTTGAGCCCGAATATAACAAAGTCAACCACTTGATCGAGCAAACAGTCACTGTTGGCGAGGGAAACTCCATGCTCCTTCTTGGCTCACGTGGTTGTGGAAAGACAGCAATGGTCGAGTCCATCATTTCTTCCCTTGCAAAGGAACATAGCAATGAGTTCCATGTCGTCCGGTTGAATGGCTTCCTTCACACCGATGACCGCCTTGCTCTCCGCGAGATGTGGCGTCAACTTGGTCGCGAAACAAATACCGAGGATGACGCTTCTAAAGTAAGCTCATATGCTGACACGATGGCTACACTTTTGGCCCTTCTGTCTCACCCTGAAGAGCTGTTCGGAGCCTCGGGTAATGGCAATGCTGTCACGGCGGCCAAATCCATCGTCATCTTGCTAGATGAGTTTGATCTTTTCGTCACGCACCCTAGGCAAACCTTGCTTTATAACCTGTTTGACATTGCTCAGGCACGAAAAGCGCCTATTGCAGTGATCGGCCTTACTACGAAGGTTGATGTAACAGAGATGTTGGAGAAGAGAGTCAAGAGTCGATTTAGTCATCGATATGTCTACATTCCGCTTCCAAGAACTTATGATATCTTCTCGGATACGTGTAAAGCCAGTTTGGATCTGAATGATCATGAATCTCGGCAGATAACAGACGTACTTTGCTCCGAAAATGCTGTTCTGAATGGTAATCGTTGGCAAACACTGCTCGAGGGATGGAAGGAATATTTGAAGGTATTTCCGTCTGCCAAACGAACCCCCCCTTTAGAATCTTGATATTAACTTTTCATCTTATAGCAAATGTGGGAAGACAAAGATTTCCAATTTCATCTCAAGAGGATATACAGTCAGACCAAATCCGTGAAAGAGTTCCTCACCAGCGCATTACTTCCTATCACCGACCTCAACCTCAGTACTGACGGAGTCGACCAACCATCCATCCAGATTCCCACACCACAAAGCTTCACTTCCCAGACACTCTCTTGTCCTGACCCTGCTCCTCTTCCATTCTCAACATCTGTATCAGCCTCAGCAAGCTCTTCCTCCCTCCCATTGGCCTTGCTCGTGGCTGCCACCCGTCTTGCAGCTCTTTTCGATCCTGGCAGCGAAGGTGTTACAGCCCAGGGCCTCGCACCACTCGCACTTTCTTTCTCTGCAGCTTACGCAGAGTATGTCCGTCTGCTGACCACCGCAAAGACTTCCGCCTCCGTCTCTGGTGCAGCTGCCACGGCGGGTCGTGTCTGGGGTCGAGACGTTTCCCGGGAAGCATGGGAGAAACTGGTGACCTGGGGACTTGTCACTCCTGTTGGCTCAGGAAACGGCACTGCTGATGGACAAATGTTCCGTGTTGAAATAAGCTTTGAGGAGGTCATTGATATGGCTGGCTCGGGCGGTTCACTGGGACAGTGGTGGCGGGATGGTTAAGCATTGAAGAGTCCTTAGCTTGTCCCGGGTCTATCTCTATAATCAGTGTTATTTTAGCAAAGCAAGATGATATCTGATCGTATACTATATTCGAATTCAAATGGCGCTTAATGACCATGTGCTACTGGACCCTTCCCAAATTTGTCTACAAAATCTTCATGATATTCCCAGAAACTCGTGGTCGGGTCCACGCAAGCCCTGGAGGGCTTTTCTCCATCTTGGGCTGCTCGCGTTGTCAAGGTATTACTAACAGCAGGGCTCTAAAGAGACCGTTGGACATGCAAAGTAGATACGCAGGAGCTCGAGCCGAGCCAAGCTGGAGTGATAAGGGCATTGAAGGTACTTGGAGTAGAGAGCTTCTCCCTTGTAGTTGTATTGTAGTAGCCCACTCCGACACTCACTCGGGTCACCTATTTGCCATTTAGAACCACTAGAGGTTTTTGCTAAATGAAGAAGGATGATATCAAGACCTCTAATTCCATTTCTGACTACCATAAATAGTGAAATTTGGGAATGAGATTACTATTTTTCAGCCCAAATATCACACAACTCACAGCTCGACCCTTTCCTACAGGGACTGACCACACCCAATCTTCCCTAGCATAGATTCCAATCATTTTACCTAATGCTCAACTAAGCAATCCATCACGATGATATATCACAAAAACGCGGCAGCCTATCAAACCGAGTCCGTGCCATTGTAATAATACTCTCCACACTCCTCGTTTAGGGCATAGATCCGATATTTCCCAGACTCCAAACCTAGATCGTGTCATCTGCTACTGACGATCACTTCTCACAGGCAATGGAAGCCAACGGTTGGTCTTACTAGTCTTCAGGTCCTTTGCTGGATAGCCTGGGCATTCTTCTGGCTCGCCCTTGCCTTGATTTTCTGCACCTTGCCGTGCTAGCCAAGCGACCCAGGCCCATGTGAGCGCCATGCTTTATGTACTCCTTGGCGGGACCCATTTTCATGAAAATCTACTTTGTACTTTCAAGTTTCTTTACAAGGGCCTTGGGCTTTAGCTGAGATTTTGCGGCTACTAGATAAAGAAGCTGGAATGGGCACTGGGTCATTGGTTGCACAATTGAGCTACGCGAAGGCACTATCAGTACTCAATTTATAGTATAGTCTAATAAGATAAACGACCTACCTTTCAAGTACTACTTGAAAGATATATCAACTTGAATGGGAAACAATGTGGCGAGAAACGAGTTATCGGGTAAAAATAAATTATAAGACATACCAAAAACGTGTATGTACAACCTACCAGCAATGTAAAGGAGATGGCTTTGACGTTTTTTTTAACAAGACCGGGGAGGACTTTTCATGCCGTGAATTTATCTGGAGAAGAGGTAGTCTACATGTAATCCGTACTTCGTACTCCATACTCCGCAAGTGATTGTTCAGCTCTGTATCTAAACATACAATTTGCCACATTTCACAGGAGCAATAAGAGTGACGCTAGAGATTGGCTGCATCAAGACTCGCGGCTTGCATATGTTCGTCCCTGCCATGTCCTCGAATAGACAGGTCAACTGCACCTCAGCATGATGCTTGCTTTTTCTCGAATCTTTACCCAGAAACGGGGAGGTGGATGGGCCGGGGGCTTGCAGGGCGATCTTTACAAGATGGCGGATTGTGCATATTACTCTGCATGCAGAACCCCGAGAACTGGGGTACCATGAATATTTCCATGTAGTTGCTAGCTAGTAATTCGTATACTCTGAGATCAACCCAGATGGTTCTGGGCAGTAAACATCGCGGCTGCTCCGTCTCCCGAGATTCAGTCTTGTACGACATTGACTTGAGAGACTCTTTTCCCGTCTTGGCCAGTTATTCTTCTATCTCGTTTTTGTTTCATATCATGTTCTGCCCTCGGCCGAGGACAGAGACAGACCTGCAACATTGAAAGAAGTACATAATCTCGTCTCATTTACCTTTTCAGTGAAGGTGCTGCATAATCGTGTGCGTATGCTGTGGGGCACACTGCCATTCTCTTTGCACTGCGTTGTTGATACTCGGTTTACAGTACGGTGTGGATTTTAGTTGTTTCTGCAAAAAAGCGACTCCACGATTCTGCAGAAGTCGCATGACTAATTCTATCATACCCACAAACCCACTCATAAAAAGTAATCATGCAGGATTTGCGTGGTAATCCTCCGTTATCTCTTCATCTGAGGGTCTTCTCGGATGAAGCTAAAGGAGCCGTTCGAAATCCACCCAGCCAGCCTGCTGATCCAGTGCCTGTCGGTCAGAATACGGCATAAAATTGAAGAGACAAGGAATGATAATGTAAAAAGCAAAAGAGTAAAGAGAAAAAGAATTACTGAAAGAGAATTGATCGAAGATTGAAGAAGAAAATATGTACAGCAAGCATCAGTACCAAGGCTTGCAAGCTGCAACAGCCCGTGAAAAACCGCTTTCCGCGTGTCAAATTTAGCCCTTTGGAAATAGACCAGCTCATAATTGGAGACCCAGAGACAATGGTCAAGATTACATTCGGACAGACCCGTGCAGAAACTAAAAGAGCGGGGACAAGCACATAAGTACATACAGTCGGCGTGGAGACATGATACAGTAGAATGTACTCTCGGTGCACCCTTGCACAGAAAAGATTGTACGTGTGCAACGTCGATGATCCCGTTAGAGGGCCTTGGTCTTTTTGAAAAACCGGGACTTGAACAGCAAATACCCTCGAATGATCGGCATACTGCAGTTGTCGCCCCTCGATGGGGCTTGTGCGGTGTGTACGGGACGAGAGTGTCTAGATCGAGAATACCCAGTCAAACTCGTGGCTCGATCGGTTCTGAACAAGCCAAAGAAAGAAAAGTATGAGTATCATGCAGTGTATCCGGGAATTGCACGAGGCAAGCGAGTGCCGAGTGATGTAAAGTATCTAGAACTGGTAAAAAGGCAAAACGTTCTCATGCTTGTGCTGCTACATTCCTGCATATCTGGACGGCGGCCACCGGCATCGCAAGCTGCCGAAGCTAAATAACCCCGCTTTCAATGTTGCAAATGAAAAGTTTCGTTTTCGTTTAAACCAGGCTTGTCCTTTGCCAGAGACGATAAAGAGAACATGCATGTATGCATGTCATTTTGGAAAGTCCGGAGTGTGCGTTCACGGATGTCCCGCGGGAAAATTGAATATTGTTTTGGATGGTATGGATTGTTGTGCAATTGTATTTGTTGGGAAGATCGTCTTGGTATCACCCCTCCACCCCCACGGCCAATGGGCTGATCTTTCCCTACAAACACGACGGCACAGGCGGGAGAGTGGAGGGGTGTGGCATGTTGATACTAAGAAAACTATTTGTTTAATTCGGGCTATCGAACCCTCGAATAGGATGTTGTGTGCAGAAAATCAATTGTAATTGGGATCATGGTCAACTTTGATTATCCTGGCTCGAACAAATGAGACATCTAGATTAGCAAGGTAGCAAGTTCAGTCGTCAGACGCGAATCCTCATTCGGGATCGTGGTGACGATCACTATTAACGTAGTGCCCTTCTCTGTTTAGCATGCATGTACCTAGTGCACACTAGATACCCAAGTAGTTCTAGTTAGTACAAACGTTTAAGCAGAATACCCAAGTCAAAGGCTGACTGACGCCACAGTGCATTGTATGAAACGGCCATTGCAGGTGTATCGAGCTCCATAGATAACCGTCAATGTCATTGTGGCGGGTGGAGAGGTAGTTGTTTCATGAAGTTGAACCTTTATGTACGTACTCCATAGTCCTCATGCTGTGGTTAGAATTGCCAAGAACTGGCATATTAAACGTATGGCGTCAAGTACCTGCAGCCTTATTCCTCATTTGAGACTTGGTGAAACTGGAGGTCTCTTAGACTGTTGAAGTAGTAGACCGTATGATTTCCAAAGCGCGAGGTTTCGAAGATATTGAGCTGATGATCGCACCATGTCGCCAATGTCTATAGTATCTTAGGACTTTCGAAGTCGGTATTATCCTCATGGGATATGTTATCCTGCACGGTATCTCGTTAAAAGAACATCAGTAGCCGACGAAGTTGAAGCGAGGTCGTTGGGTTATGGCCCCCAATTAGACGACGTGACTAACTCGATTAGGGCCATTGACCTGCAGCAAGACTGCAGCGACGAAACACCGAGTCAACGGTGGTAATCCAATGGATTGGACAGGACTGACTGAAGCTACCCATACTAAAGTGGACAATACATACACCGTACATGGGTAGATCAGAATTCTGGTGCTCACCTCATGCACTGTAACGTAAAAGGAGATTAAAATGACCTAATACTACGTGAGTGGTTGGATACCAACAACCTTTCAGACCACATGGGTGATAAGATCCACCGCAATGCAAGTAATGGAGAGAAATCACGATCATCAACGAGCACCACTAGTTGCAGGAACTTTGGCTGGTTGATTGTGTTCTGCCCAGTTCGGAAGAAAAAACTGCCCTGTCACTTTTTGGTTTTTTGTAGATCATCCGCCACGTGGACTTTGGGCTTCCCGTGTGGCCCTCCGCCGTGATCGGAGGTGGAGATGTACAGTCAACTGATTTCAAACATAAATTGCCATGTGTATACTACGTAACATGTATGTCTAGTATTAGCTATGTTCAATATATGCACAGAATATCTGAGCGAGAGTAAATTTGAGGGGCTTTAATGTACACAAATGGATTTCGAGATAGAAAGCTTAGTAGTATACATAGTACGGTCGCATTTGTGAATGACCTCGGCCAAGAGGATCGGATAATTCCGCAACTACAGAATCTAGTTTTTAAATGGTCTCCGGACTTCTCCATTGCCAAAAAAAAAATTCCGAAGAAACCTTGGCAAAAACAAGGCAGCTTTAATTGTGCGTCGCAAAATTTGGACTCAGGAACCAAACCCTATTTCTTTCATTCATTCTTTTTTTAATCTAACCCCTTTTGAGATGAAATACTTAACCATTTTGAACTAAGTGGCATACATAGTACAACTCCGTACCTTTCTTTATGATTTCCGAATGCAATTGTCTCACTTCATTCATTGCTCACTCCGAAGAAACGAACACGGCCGAATGTTTCGGTGGATCCGATGGATTACGACCTTCTTAGCGGCTTCCAGAATGCTTCTAGAAAACTTCTAGCGTGAAAATTCGCCACTTTACGGACTTCACCGTATTACACCAGTTAGCCACTGATTCAGGAGAGCTTTTGTGTCTTCTGATTTATTTATTTGATTCCAAGCTCATTATATGGTTCCGCTCGTATATTGAAACCTTACCAGATTCATAGAACGTGGTTCATTCGTACTGTATACTTCATCGAGTACCCGGGTGCCCCGCGAAAAGAGTCAATGACGTGATCTACTCTCTTGCGCTCGCAGACCTTATCTGAATTGGGCAAGACAGGTTGGAGTGGATCATTTACTCCCCGATCTGGATACCACATTACATGAGTTTGTATTATCCTTACATACTTGTTTCTTACCAGAGATTGCGGATCGTCCCGACACCGATCTACATACTGATTTACGGGATACGGACGGACTTGCAGTACTCTGTACTCCGTACTCCGTACTTAGGCCATACCCAAAGTTTAACTAGTCAGTCAGTTAGTGGTAGTTAGTTGGCTAGAGTATGATATGGATGTGGCTTCTACATCCAAGGTATGGGATACCGCAAACGCCTTGACCATATCGGTTGTTTTGGCTATTAGTGGTATTCTCCCCTTCGGTCGGACTTACCAACAAACCAAACAAACGGCACGGCGTGTCACTGTGAAAAGCTCGGCATTCGGGAAACCCTTATTTGGCGTCATCCCGTGTTTCCGAATTCTTATTCTTAGGCGCTGGTACCATGTAAATTGCATGTTTGGCTTCAGGGGGAGGACCGTGAGCTTATCTGGTGGCTACCAATTTGAAGCGGTCAGCCATTAGTTATGGATGACAACTAACAAACTAGTCATTCGATTAGTATTGAGTAACGTGTCAAAGCCATTATTAGGAGTCAACGGAGATATCTTCCAAAATTGAAGTCACCTAGAACCACCGCCATGGAAATACTGCCAATGTTGGCCTCCCAGGGATAATCCTTTCTGTCCAACAAATGATGACTGCCCTGCCAGACGTTGGTCTGACTCAGATACTGTAGAGTTTAAGTTACCGAGCGTTCAAGCCACATGGCCTTCCAATACGAAAAAAGACACCAAGTATACCCAGTATGGAATAGTATCTATCTAGCTCGAAACTCTGCTCAACAAAAAAGTTTGGGTCTATTCTGATCTTCCTCTCGCGAGTTAGTTTAGGCGATGCAAGGCCCTCCCCAGTCATTCCCACGTGGAAAACACCCCACATGGAATCCTTTTTGGACTTGATCGACCGAGGTCTTGTTTTACATACATAGACTCGAGTCCATCCCATGGATTCAAGTTGAGCGATTGCTTGATCCTATGTACTACTGACCTGGATGGTGGAGGCTGTCTCACGCACAGGGGTAGTAAACAGCCAGAGGGTAATCTATTTAGTTCATACTCTCCAATTTTTTTCTAATAGTTTAATATCGAATTTACGTCGACGCGTCGCTGGGATCCATGTTGGAAGGATCATCCCAACACTTAAATTAACGAAAAAGTATAAAAACCAAATACCGAGGGAATTCTCGGGCCGCCCGCGTCGGTGTCGGTAGTTGCAGTAAGACTAGGCCCAAACCTCAACGCCATATTGTCGATACGTAGAAACTATCAGAAGGGATCCGCGTTCGCGTCTGGGGCTGGGCTGAAAATTCTACGAAGCCACATTGTCTGCGAGGGGAAGGATTGCAGTGCGGCTGTTGTCTAGGTTGCATGATGAATAGAAGCATGGACCCTGCGCTGCGTCCCCTCCCAGCTAAAGGTAAGGGAGTTGAAGCGGTGACTGGTCGGGATGGAGTTTCCAGTACGACCACGCGAGCAGGACGCGCACGTACTCTCAAAATCGTACTGCGTACTGCGTACTCGGCGGCTATCTCGATACTTACTTTCGGCCGATGTGAAGAATGGAGAGGATGGAGCTTTGTCGGAGTATTGCACGGAGTACGGAGTACAGTACGCATAACTACCCACAATACTGTACATACTCTCTAGCAGTGCTGAACCAAGGTTCTAAGGCATTTGGAATTCCAGGTGTAGATCATCTAGCCATCAAAGTATAATATGAGATGAAGCTACATGCGACTATGTAGTGACTAGTTGTAGTTCGTACTGACAAGAGACATGACTCGCTAGGCCCGATACATTCAGCCTCCTCAAGCCTCCTGAAGCCTTCCAGGGCTATTCTAGAGTTCTAGAATCCCGTATCGCCGGGGTGATAGCCTCTTTTTTCCTTTGGAATTTTTTTTTCTTATTTTATTCTGGGCAGTGAGGCGTGCTGTCATTGTTGGCCCACTAGTCAACCCCTGAACCACTCGGGTCGCAGGTGGTGACCTGCATGAAAGCTCCTCGCGTGGCGGTCAGGGATGATGAATACAGACTAAAAGAATGTAGTATGTACAATACAAGAAGCATGAGAACTTGGTAAATACAGCTACGATTACTAGTGCTTGTACAAATTGTACAGGGTAAAATACAAGTGGCCTTCTTAGTCACAGCACTTACAAGAGGATATCTCCAGTAATAAGTGGTGCCAAGAGATTAATCAATTCTCCAGACGAACGATCGTCGCTTGCGAGGATCACTGGGCCTTTGACTTTCGACTTGATGCCGTTGGACTATCTGACCGCAACTCCCGTCCATGGAGAATTATCCTGAATTGGGCTAGCGGGCCTCAATTTTCGATTATCCAAGGCCCACCACTACGGAGTGTTCTATGTACAATACATATAGTTGTTGTTAGATTACTTGCGATATCGCCTAGCTGAGAACAAGCGATAGGGGATGGTATTTGCTGAACGCTATCCTCTCCACCATTCTGTATTTTGTGGTATTATTTAATGCCAAGCCTACTCTAGTTTGTATTAGGCTCCCCTCTCCAGGTCTTTCAACCATGGTACATTCCAATGTACTGAAGGTTCATTCGCTAATCATGGACGGAGTATGTACGGAATTCTTCTCCTTCTTGATCGTCTTCGCTTTGTTTCTCGGCGTTGTTTCGGGCTTAAGGCTGGCATTTGACAGCTAGGCAGGATGTTTGAGAATTTGGGGGCCAATCATTCTCTTTCAATGAGGCTGTCATGACAGGGCTGAACTACAACTCCATGACAGCGCATGGCTTGCATCCTTTACTCCATGTAGTCCGCCCCCCAAATATGTGAGCGAGGTGATTTATTCCTAGTAATACTGTACTCTTCTGGCATAGATTGCTGCCCTTTGATAGCCTTGTAGCGATCGACTTGCTCGGGGGCTGATCTCGCAAATGGGTTTCCACATGTCATCAGCTCCTGGGATAATATCGATAGATCGCGAGGAGGCTGTGATGTATCCAAATGCCAGATCTGCATGGAACATTCTACGTAAAGTAGGAGTCTCATCCCAGAGGATTTATCCCATAAAAGGTAATATGTGCAGAGCTGATGCGGCGTTTGTCCAAGCGCGGTTTTTCTAGCCAATCCTTGATAGCGTCGGCCCCTGGCGGAGGAAGTTGGAACCTTTTATGGTGCAATGCGCGAGATAATGAGCTTTGGATGCTTGGTTGGTTGGTTGGTTTGTTCGCTGTGCAAGCACAGCCTGCGAAGGATCTAGCTGACGTGTTCTGACAGATCGAGCGATCTAGCATGCTGTACAATTATTGTGTCCGAGGGTTCTACTGTACAGCTGTATACCAGTGTGGAGAATCTGACCTGTAGACTTCTGGGCGAGCTGAAGTCAATCACGCCATGGTAACCTAGGACCTCAACAGGAAATGAGGCTCTGGATCGATAGGAGGCTTAGATGTCTTTGAGATTGGGGTCTGAAAGTCAGTCTCGCAGGCCGGGGTTTGAAAGGGCGTTGCGTAGTTCTACACCATACTCTTTGTACCCTGGGTTAGCGGGAGGTGCGATCGACGGCAAGGTTATTGGTCAGAACCCTTGTCCGTCGTATTCATTAAGATGATCCGAGTCTGGGGGAAATTAGACAGCCTGGTTCTTCGTCTTTAGTGTCTGTGCGCAGACACATCATTTCTCCTAACTGGAAGAACCTAAGGGCGGAAATGAATGAGAGAACAAAGAGCTTCCGAGCTGCCGAGCTGACCCCTGACGCTAGCCCAAGGTGTCGAAAAGTACTGTAGTGCTGTAGCTATCCGAATGGAACAAAACGGTTGGGGCGCTGAAACAAACGGCTTTGTCTAAGCACGAACCATGGTCTAGAAGGGCGGAAATCAGGAACGAAGAATATCCCAACAAGCAAGGCAATGAAAGGCACCAGGCTACGCTGGGCAGAAAGAAGCGAAAGGGCCTCAACCTCAAGCGCACAGGCGCCAAACCGACTTTCTTTCTCCACGTGTGTCCACGTGGACCACATGGGGCCATGGCGAAAGCATCTGGAAAGGTCGTGGAAACGTGGCAGTAGAATGTACAGCATACATACATACTGTACGTACATACACTCCGTACGGAGTGCACACAGCTAAACTGACTGAAAGGATTGTACTCAGCCACGCGGGGCCACTTGGTTTCAAGGCCGAAACGCCGGTCGCTCGAACTGGGGGAAAACAAAAAGAACAAGTGGAGCCTCCGATCGGATATGATTGTGAAAAAGGCGTCGTCTATTGCGGCCGTGAAACGTGTGCCGCCTAATCAGGACGGCATCAAGCCCGCAGAGTCGGCAATTTCTGATGAGGGGTATTTACCGTGTGAATCATGACGGAAAATAATCGGAGGATAATGTAGTCAATATTGCCCATTCACAGACTCTGTACTGTCAGTACGATCGAATGTAACCTGTGATAAGAGAGATCGAATCGAGAGAACCAAACTCTTCATTGTGTACATACTGTATATTGTATACCCTTGCCACCACCACCACCACCTCCTCCTCCTCCTCCCCGATAGAGTTTGTGTATTCAAACGGTGTCATGACCGAGGGGTGATTTCCCACGTGGGCTTTCAAGCTTTGAGTGTTGGCAAAAAGGCACCTTTACTCGATTTGGGGTCTGGGGCCGAAAAACGAGGTGGAAGTGGGGAAGAAGTGGATGGAGGACGGAGGGAAAAAGAGAAGCAGAGTCCGGAGTAGGTGGAGTAGGTCGGAAGATGAACCAATGGAGGATGAGCAGCCCTGAAGATTTGGATCATCATTGTGATATCTGCCAGTAATATGATAGGACACACTTACTATATCCGGTCAAGTGAAGTTAAAAACATTTACATAGTATAACTACTGATGTTGTGCTAACGTGGTGTTCATACTATGTATATAGTATTTATACTGACAAATATGTGCTTGATACGATACTCAGGACAGCAACGGTGTGGGTATAACTATTGAGAATAACTGGAGGTACTGCATACAGATCAATTCATCCGAGTACAATAGTTTACCTCGCTAGCCACTCCCGCATGTGTATTTATGGTAATACCAATACACTAGGATCGGCGGATCTGTTCGGCCTCGCGTGTTTCCTTGGGTCGGCCGTGGATGGGTCCAGGGATTTGGTGATATCATGGACTGTGGAGGCAGAAATTTCCTTTTTTTTTTTTTTTTTTTCCTCGCTTTCTTTCTTCGCTTTCCATCGGCTGGCTTTAGTGGAGGGGCAAATGATCACCGCGTATTTGGAATGATCCGATAGATCTGGTAACTATTGGGCAATTAATGGATAAAGTATACAGTATGTATGTACATAGCCAATGTTCCAAGGGAGAGGAATTGGTATGCACGGGGAATGATTCAAGGTATGCAACTAATGCCATGCGTAGTAGCAACTATGTGTCATACTACAATGCAAAGGATACATGAGGACAGTATACTTACTGCACTGATAATACTCATTCTCTTTACAAAAGAAAAATAATCATGTACGGAGTACGGAGTACGCACAGGATAATACCAAAGATCCTCAGAGTAATAAAACAGCAGGTAGCCGCAGTGTAATACGAAAACCTCTGCACGAAACAAGGAACCCACCGATCTTCACCATGAGGCAATCCCTTCCCTTGGCCCACGTTGCGACGATGCAGCACACCAAACTCTTTCCGGCCGAGCTCACGCGTGGGCTGTGGGTCAATGGTTGACAGGCCGAATGGTGGTGATTCTTCACAAGGGGGTCTCCGACGAAAGAGTCTGAGAGGGGGGCAAGCATATCACAATGGATTTTTTCCCTTTTATTACCCTTTCCGTTTTTATTTACTGTATTATTTAAAATCATTTATTCTGGATTATGATCATGTTATTCTCTTGTATTATGTTATCTGTCCGTGTCTTGACTTCCCCTAGGCTCGTTTCAACCCACCCCCCATCCCCTCTTGGTTT
>Ga0209673_1001408_pt1 | contig 23287 bp, 20 predicted proteins | sample AraplaCol_mMS_r2_2_FD_184274 | JGI IMG/M metagenome (GOLD analysis project Ga0209673, IMG submission 184274) | Arabidopsis root microbial communities from North Carolina, USA - plate scrape MF_Col_mMS_r2 (SPAdes) (version 3) | ecosystem: Host-associated > Plants > Roots > Endosphere | place... | reverse complement strand
GGGGGGGGGGGGGGGGGGGGGGTCACGTTATTACGGGGGAATACTCGTACTGTAATTTACCATATTTTATAACTATATCATACAATTATACAGTTGAGTAATACAGTTCTCAACTACTATATACTGTAGATAATAATATAACATAGAATGAATATTCATTCATGATTATACATAGGAGTTGAAGTACTCTGTATACCTCCCTCTATTATCCTGTAATTCTGTTTATTCTCCGTGCTCGTGGAATGCAGACGATAGAGATCGACAACCAACCTGCTGGATCGAATCGACCAGCTGGCTTGTTCGATCTGTCTATTCTAAGTTCTATCTCCGCGGCCTATTATAGTGATGATGATCCTTCAGCGTACTGTACAGTGTTAAAATAATGCTGTTCATCCACTCCAATATACTGTATGTAACTTTGGCTATCGGAGTCTTCCGTACGGAGTCCAGAGATCATCGGGACCGTCTGGACGATCAACATTGTACTGTAGATAATGATATACATAGTATCTACAGTATATCTATAGTACTACTTGTAATATAAAGTACCAGCTAATTATCAGGTGATAAGTTCCGGGCCTTCAAGGAGGGCATCATGATGATGCGCGGATATCAAGTTGATAACGTCATTAAATACCTAGCTCAATTGTATACTATATACTATATACTATATATCTGTATATTCTAGTGCTGTTAAATGGTTAGTCATTCATGACCTAGAATGTAATTGCATCATGTATAATATACTCAGTGTCAACATGCTACACAATGTATATAGACATGTGTATAGATAGATAATGTAGTAATATGTACTGAAATGTATTGTCCTTACATTACATCGTCGTACAGGAAATGATCTGAAGTCGATCGCCCTGGCGTCCAACCGCCTCGACCAACAAGAATCCACCCGGAGGCCCCAGAGTGGCCAGCTTCATCTCCACCGACGCGTGTCCTTCAGGGCTCCCCTTCAAACGACTCTCTCGCCTGGTGGAACGATGTGTCTGCGTGGCCATGAATTGAGAGACCCTGAAAGCTTATCAGACGGAGTTGTCCATTGCCATTTGCCATCTCATCTCTCTTTACTGTGCTGTACATCCACTCACCTCAGGAGTACTTCGTACCCAGGTCAGCTCCTCTCCAGTGGCGACTCTTCAGCCGTGGTCTTGGTCTTACTGTACTTGTTGGGTGGGCCGCGATCGACACAGGAACCATTTCACTCCCTGGGCTCAGGCCATGAGACCCTTGGCCTCATTGCCATTGAGACAGCTGCGTCATGGGCGTCGTGGTCACGCTGTTCTATATATATTAAACCTGGTGGCGGCTCGTTTCACAGGCTAGATCCTTCAGTCTTCCCTATTATATACATACTATACTTGAATAAGATGAAGGACTAGATTGAATACTGTACTAACAGACTGGAAGATTCACTATTCCCTTTCCATACTAGAGTCGTCCGAGAGTCTAAGCGACGTTTAACCTTAACGACTGCACGATGCAGGCGTCACTGGCCACTTCATCCAGCCAAGTGGCCAAGTAATTAGACCACTTGGCAGTTCTGTCTACTATTTTGAAGGAAATTATCATGGAAATACCTCAAAAATACCAACCACTACATCACTCTTTTAACAGAGCACATATATTTCCAACTTGAAATGCACTACATGGATCATTAGTATAGTACAATCCTGATCTCTGTATTACTATGTACATAGTCTCCCGGACCACACGCTGAACGGTGCGAAGGAAAGTTAAGCTCGAAGCGCCGCGGTTCTTGGCAATGCTGTCAGTGTGGAAAGAAAGGAGAAAAAAAGGAAATTAAAGATACACAGAATCTATGGTACAGTGCACATTTACTAGGGGAAAAAAAAAGGAATTTAAGGGGGTTTAGCGGCGACGACCCGCTTGAAACGGCAGAGAAGATTCGGTCAGACCCTGAAAAAGTCCACGACTAAGTGGACCTCAACCCCTGATCGTCAGTCCCCTTCCTTTGCCCTTCGAATATTCCAGGGCTGATGCCAGTGGTTGGGTCGGAGCCGACATGTGGATCTGTCTGATCAGTATTCTTGTGTACATATGTACAGCAAGGGTTGGCGAGGTAGTTAGTATACATAAATTTAGTGTACTATGTAGACGATATCGGTAGAATACTCCGACAATCATTTCGGCACTGATGGCTGCTTTACAGAAGCCAAGCAAATGATAGTGGGATCATTCGAAATTGGTCCAATCAATGATGCCATCCGTCGCCAACTGACGCCTTTATCACGCACATCCGTTTGTGCATGGGCGATTTCAGGGCTTTTAACCCGCTTAGGTCTGGTGCTTACAGGAAAGCCCCCACTTGGATGTTCGTTGATACCAGAAATAAACTACTGTATTGTACATAGTATGTGCGATGGCTATGCAAATACTGCATGGTACACATAGTATATGATACAGAAGGACAAATAAATTCATCCCAAACTACATATATAGTATACCTACTATATATGTAGTTTGGGATGAATGACTCGCACGAATGTGTAGACACAGACTGGAAAATATTACCAAGAAGTATTCAGAAGGATAAATTTCAAACTAGTCTACTGTATTCCCAGAGTCCGTTGCCTGCAGTTAATAAAACATCCATCCATTCCAAAATGTCGGGGAACCATCAGCGTTCGTCAGTCCCACCATGGTCCGGGTAGATGAAAGACTCCGAGATTATCATTGGTGCTCACCCTATCACCGGAAATGAAGCTTTGCCCATTGTCCCACTGTGCGGCGGAGCCTGCTGCTGCTGCTGCTGCTGCTTCGGCAGTCATTTATATCTGATGATTGGTGCGGGCGGGTGTTTCAGTTGAGGAGGGTTTTCTTCAATCGCAGTTGGCGTGGGGGGGATTTTGCAGATTTGAGGATTGATCTTATTGGATTTAGCGCAGTTCATTCTTAAGTGATATCAGAATATTCCAAGGTTCAGATGGTATATAGTACAGTGCCACTACTATGTACAAATAATTCAACAGGATTTGGACGTTAACATTTACTAGTAAATTCCCTTAGTCTACAGTGCAACGCAGTGCTAAAGATATAGTCATGATCACGAAGGGACTTTCATCTTCCAAGACACGACCCATGAGGAAACTTCCTCACGGGTCGTGTCTTTGCCGCTATATCCATGTGGCCTATGTATATATTTTAGATAGACAGATTACTTTAATGCAAGGAAACTCACTGGTCAGCTCTGAATGAAGGGACTCCCTTTGACTGTAAGAATTCTATTGTATTTTCAGTACGATCGCATCTCAACATCCTTAAATAAGCCATTGGGTATCTCAATTGCCTAGTACAATACGTTCTAGTAATATATACAACATATACAACTACTAGTTGTACATAATATAATCTCCAATATTTTCTAGATAGTGTCCATCTTATAGTACTCCGACTCGGTGTGGTATTCATAGCTTCAAACTAGTTCCCTTTCTATTTATTGATCTGAGAGTATTCTCGCATTATATCAATATCTTCATATATTGCTCGATATTGTAAAAACTCAACTTGAATCATACATGTATTCTATGTATATGCATGTGCATCCACCACACTCAAGCTCGGTCCGCTCGGATGAATGTATAATTTTGCCTCGGCCATGCGATATCAACTCCTCTTTTACTATACACGATAATGAATGAGATATCTATGCAAATTATATCCAATGAGTACATACACCGGATATCATGTATACTAGTACTATGTACTACTAAGAAGCGTCCCCTCATTTATGGCTCCTTCCATCGACTACGTAGTACCTTCTTCAACTTCCACTAACATCTCAAACTTAACAATTTTGCAATCCTTTGATCAACATGGGCTTCAGCACAGTAGAGGAATTTGATCAAGTGAGCGCGATAGCTTCGAAGTCCCCAAATCCACAAGTTGACTCTACCAGGCCTATAAAAGTGTACACGACGCATTCGCAACAGGAGCGACTAAAAACAAAAACTGGAGACGACAACAGCTCAAACGCACCTGGTGGATGATTGAAGATAACAAAGACGAGATCTGCAACGCTCTCTATACCGACCTCCATCGACACCGACAAGAAAGCTTCCTCTCAGACCTCGCCATGGCCCAAGCCGATATCCTGCATACCCTCGACCAACTCGACGAATGGACCAAGGATGAAAAGCCAACAAGGCGAGACTTGATCAATTTCATGGGTGGAACAGTCATACGTCAAGAACCGAAAGGAGTTGCTCTCATTATCGGTGCTTGGAATTTCCCCATCTTGCTTCTCCTACAGCCGATGGTTGCCGCCATCGCCGCGGGCTGTGCTGTGATTCTGAAGCCTTCAGATATGGCACCTGCCACGCAAGACTTGCTTATGAAGATCATTCCACAGTTCCTGGACCGTGACACTATTCGCTGTATTAGTGCTGGACCACAAGAGATGCAGCATATACTGGAGCAGCGTTACGACCATATATTCTATACAGGCTCGGCCAACGTAGGCAAGATTGTGCATGCAGCAGCTGCAAAGCATCTTACTTCGACTACACTCGAGCTGGGAGGCCTTGCACCGGCAATTGTCACAGCATCCGCCGACGTCGAATTATCAGCCAAGCATATCGCAGCCACAAAATTTACCAATGCTGGACAGGTATGCACAACATGTCCCCAGAGCTCATTGAAGATATATCTGATTAGCTTCGAATATGGCAGATCTGCCTCAACGTCAATCATGTTCTCGTCGATCCTGCCATTAAAGAGGCCTTGATAACCAGCTTGATCAAGCATTTCACCGTGTTCATGGGCAGTAAACCGCAGCCGGAATACTACACTCATATCATAAACACACGTAACTTCGATCGCCTCGACACTCTTCTCAACGAGACAAATGGCAAAATAGTATATGGCGGACATCGAAATCGCGAAACTCGCTTCTTCGCTCCGACGATAGTTATAAACCTTCAACCGAATGATCCTCTCCTCACAACAGAACTATTCGGCCCTATCCTCCCAATTCTGGAATCAACCCTTGACCAGGCAATCAGCTTCACAAAACAAACAGAGACTCCCCTCGCAATCTACGGCTTCACTCAAGAGGAAACAGAGAAGCAACGCATCCTCTCCGAGACCCAGTCTGGCGGCGTGACATTCAATGATTGTACATTGCATGTTATTGCCAAGGACGCACCATTCGGAGGCACAGGTGGTAGTGGTCATGGATATTATCACGGTCCGTATGGCATTAGAGAATTCTCACATTTGAGAACGTACACGAATGCTCTTCCTGCTTGGATGGAGGGTGTGATGGCGGCGAGATATCCGCCTTATTCAGACAAGAAGTTGGAGAAATTATTCCCGCCTGTTAGACCTGATTTTGATCGTGAGGGTAACGATTTATCTATTCGTAGTTGGAAGAAATGGGGAATCGAACTGGGTTTTGTCGTCCTTTTATTGGGAATTGCCCTGAGCGATCAGAGTCAAGGATTCATTTCGGGGGTGTTTGGGAACGTGCAGGTTTTTTGATTCATGGGTAGCGAGACTTGCTTATCAAGGAATTGCTAGAGGATTACTTGATTGGACAATGCATCAAATTATAGTCTTATCATGTTTAGGTATCATTGTGTACAAGCCGTCAAGATGACAGTGAAACTATGGAACTATGCTATAATTAATCGTCAGAGGTACCTTCACGATCCTCAAATATCATAAAATCATCATGATCCACCTCATCCCCTACGATCTTAATCCAAGCTTCCTTAACCATATCAATAACCTCATCCTCCCATGAAAGGTCAAGGTTGGATGACGGAAAACTGTAGACATGAGCAGAGTGTTTGTGAATGGTAGGCAATGATCCATCATTACTGAATCGACCTGATTGAGTGTATCGCATAGACCAGAGGATCATAGACTGGGAACCCTCGGCGCGGAGAAGTCGGTCTACTGCACATTCAAGGAGAGTATGACCTTCTGGTCCTGGAAGGGCGACACTGCCGTAGATAACACCTAATGACTTGCGTTAGTCATAAACCAAAACGATAAATTATGTAGTGATGATGTGGTAATGGGTGGGCTCGTGATCAGTTGATGATAGATTGGTTTCATCAATGCAATTACAGGCAATGTAGATAAGTAAAAGGTAGTCATCATACGAGCTGAGTATGAGGTGGAAGGTAATGGTGAAGAATGGTTCGACTGCGAGGGGACTGGAGACTTACTCTGTTGACGGGGACAGTCGCCCGTGTCACTCGAGTTGATCTGGAGGTACACTGGAGGCGACTGTGGATGGCTTAATGTATCGCCAGGGAACATGAGGATGGTACTGGCTGGAAGAGGTTGACCCTCGGTAGTAATAGGAAGCAGTGATGTGAAGCTCGAAGAGACAATAGTAATCGAGCGGGCCACTTGAGCACTAGGAAGTGATTGTTCTTGACCGGGGAGATCCCAGACAGAGCCAACGACAATTTTACTCCGTACTGATTCTCCGGTGGTGAGCTGCACCTCGACTGGGTGCTCTTCATCAGCCGAGGCCTCATCTTTCAAAGATTGAATTCCAATGGCTAGGGCAACGGCACCTCCGCCAACGGCACAAGCACGACAAGCAACCTGAAGAATCTCGGAAGCACCACCGTATTTTGAAACCACACCTCCAAAGCCAGGTCCCATAGTTCCTATAGATGACAGATGTCGCTGTACTCGAGGGACAGCATATTCTGCAGGTGTATCCTGGGCAGATCTCTGAGATAGCGACAACGAATGCAGTGCATGAAGTAGATCACCCGGAACGCTGAACTTAGAAGACAGATATTCGCTAAACGGTACCGACAATTCCTCGGCCGAGTCACGTTCGCCATCATCTGGGGACCTGCTGATGTGTCGTAAGAACCGCATCAAGGTCCTCTTGGACTTCATACTGATATGTGTATCAGCAAAGACATCCTCCCGATTACCAGGAACACGGTGAAAGATGCTTGTGGCACCGGACTCATTCGAATCAGCAGCCTGAATGCCAGTGTGAATCCACCAACTACCCAGTGCAACGAATTCGAGCTGGCGGTAGACCTTAGAGGAAATCAGGATGGAGATTAGTGCCGAGCGGGTGTAGAGGAAATAGGGGGACAAGGAAAGTGTATAGGTCCGACTGGCAGCCAGCTTGGGGCGAATATCTGGTGTGCCTGCTGGACTTTCACTCCCCTCCGAATCATTCTGCGATTGAGGCGAACGCGGAGAATCCGGGGGGTGTTGATATGTGAATATCTTGGCATCTTCAAACGGAGACCGACCCAGATCTACATCAGAGGACAGAAATCAGCGACAGGCCGAGATGAAAGACACATTAGGTAGTTTACCCACGTTGATTGACGCTGGTCACCCACTCTTGAGCCTCATCCAGACTGAACGCCGCGTCCGGTCCTCCATAGTGTGGATTCTGGTCCAATTGAAGAACTTTCTTCCCAGATCTCGAGAGTGCCCTGAGCGGAGTCAGTAGCTGTGAATTTTCACCTCAACAGGAAGATGAGAATCTCACAGTGCCAGCAGGGACTGGGACAGCCCAGTGCCTGCAATTATGACATCCCAAGTGGTGTCAGCCAGAGACTCCATTATGGCGGAGTATCACGATTCAGGGCTTGAGCTGTACCAGGTCAATAAGAGATCTACAGTGTTCTTCACCATCTATCTCATGATCTTCAGAAAATGATGATCCAAGCCCTGACGAGCAACCCCAAGTTCCGATGAGAAAAAGGGAAGCTGTTTGGCAGTGAGTGGAGGAAAAAAAGGAAAGAAAAATCGAGGCGGAGCTCTTTTGTGCGGGAAAGCGGTGAGGACAGCGGTGGAGTAAACAAACGAGATATTCACTTCATCTAACATCTACACATCTACAGACAGAATTGCTAATGGATAGTTGATTTATTGACTAGAAATTGGTGAGTCAAATATGTTGTAATTAATGTTCTGATGCCAATCAATATGTGCAGCCAGAATATTGATGTTGTCTACATCTGAGTCGGTAACATAAGGGGATCAGATGATGCAAAGATCGTGAAAATTGCCATGCTGGGTATCACATAGTAGTAAGCAAATGCTATTATATACAAGATGAAAGTTCATGAAAACAGAGAAGAGAAAAGCTTATACTGCCAAGGTCTAAGCTCGCTTCTCTGAATTGGACTCTTCCCATTCGTTGAGCAACTTGGTGACTTGTTTGAATGTCACCGGCTTCGTCAAAAACAGATCCATCCCGGACTCTAAAGCGGCAGATTCGTCCTTCTCGCTGCTTAAACCCGTCAAAGCAATGATGGTGGCAGGTTTTTCACCATCATTACGCGCTTTTTCGATTGCTCGGATGTTGCGTGTTGCTTCAAACCCGTCCATCACAGGCATCGAAATATCTGTTCATGGAATGATTAGCTTTAGCTTTCCATTGCCTTTCCTTCCCTGGCATTGGTGAGCAAGACTTACCCATGAAGATGATATCATAGTTTTGAAAATCCTTCTTTACAGCTGCAACGGCCATTTCACCATTCTCAGCCGAGTCGAGAGTCGGGATCTTGCGTTTTTGGAGGAAGGTGAGCATTAATTTGAGATTGACCATATTGTCCTCAACAACAAGGATACGTGCTTCAGGTTTGGTTTCCGAGTCTTTGGTTGGTCCATTCGATTTATCGCTGTCAGTGGGAGGTGTGAGAGGTGCGGTGTTGTTGCTAGCTTCTGATTGTGTGATGACGCTGTGATTTGTCTCGTCTTGCTCGTGAGTTTGCGGCCTTTCTGGTAATTCGGACACATGAGATGATTCGGCATCAATAGGAGGCAAGGCTTGTTCCTCGAGGCATTTTCGAAGAATCTTTCCTAATTTGTTAGGACCAAAAGGACGGTGGATGATGTTCACAGATTTGGTGGCTGGTAGCCAATTGACCCTCATAGTTTCGTGTCCAGCCCCATTACTACTCATAACCAAGACCGAGGGTTTACAAGCGAGATGTTCGTTAAAATCATTCTCCGAAGGAACATCCTCGGCCAAGAGGAGGTCAATAGTCTCTCCCGATGATAGCGAGACTACTTCCAGACCGTACCAATCGGTCAAATAGAAGTATATAGCTGACCAGAACGGGTGCTTTGAAGCATTTTCAGGCTCTTGTCCCCAAATTGCAATCTTGCGTCCGGGAAAATCCCTTCCAATGTGTCTCAAATCGTTCGTCGTAGACTGTTTCTCCATCGGTTCCACCGAGCTTTGATTATCTGCACAATCCTCTGGCTCTGCACGGGACAGTGGAATTGTCACTTTGACAGTAGTCCCATTACCTGGTTGCGATTGAACCTTGATATTTCCTCCCAATGATTTGAGAAGACTGCGAACAATAGAAAGACCAAGACCAGAGCCACTGGCAAGTGTATTCTCCTGCGCAAACGGGACAAATAGTCTCCCGCGTAGGAAATCATCAGAGATACCCTTGCCAGTATCAGATACCGTCAAAGTCACCAGATCAGTCTTTTGACCTTGCTGATATTCACTTTCAAAAGACTCTTTCACGTCGAGCCGGAGTGATATTTGACCTTCGGTAGTATATTTCATTGAGTTGCTGAATATGTTCATTATTATACGTCGGAGAGCCCCCGGCGCAGTTGGATAGACCCAATCGTGATTTGCAAAATTGAGATCTACCTTGACTGGAGGGAGAGAATGATCACGATCATTGTTTTCGTTAGGAAGAGGTGTCTGGAAACCCAGAGGTTTCGCCATTTGAAGATGCCCAAGGCACACGCCTTCTACCACCTCTTCAGCCAGGACTGACACGTCAGTCGCCTTATATGCATCGAGATGAGCAGCAGAGCGATGCTTGTATTGACGCTTGGGAGAACGGTCTCCTCGTTTCTTGTTCAAGGATCGAAATTGTCTTTCGAGTGACACAATCTTGCTATAGTCCAGGACTTGGTTCATCGTGTCGAGAAGGGTTCGACCGCACGCATCGATGGTTTCCATAAGTGAAGCTTGAAATGGGGTTAACTCCGTGCCTTGCATGATCTCTGCTGCAGCTAATACGCCATGGAGAGGACTCCGTAATTCGTGGCTGCAAGTTCAAATTAGTTTATATTATAAAGGGGGTGTGACGATGATCAGTCATACGAAATATTGCCCAGGAAGTCACCCTTCTGTCGGTCAGCGATGAGGGAATCGACCCTATTGCATTCTGACATGATCGAAGACCCAAATCCTAACAAAGAACTGAGTTCGACGGATGGGTTGAACACATTGCTTTCCACCGTGTTCCAACAGAAAAAGCCTCCAAACCATTGCGAACTGGCAGAATTCCATAAAGGCACAAAAAGAACTTGAGTTGCTCCTGGGAAACATTTGTTGAGCATAGAGGTCTCCCTGGTTTTCCTCCTGTTCAGCTTGTTCTGTCTTGACGATGAACTCTTCGTTTCCTGACCATCCGGTAGCGCGTCTGTCTCTTCACTGTCCGAGCTGGACAACATGCCATCCCGATGTAAGGACCAGATACGGCCTTTGTTGTATCGATGAAGCAAAATGCGTAGAAAGTCCTCATCAAGATTGGAAATGGAGCGGTGAACTGGAGATTTACTCTTCATCCCATCAAAGTTGTTCTCCGATTCTGTTGATAATGCTAAAACATGGACAGCCTTGTTCGTGTCGGCCGAGTCAAACGAGCTGGAAGGGTCGCTGTCAGATCCGTTATGAGGTATAGGATCATTGCCGGCTTCCACGAAGACAACTCCATCATTCCCATCGAGTTCGAGACTTTCGCGAATCAAATTAGCTGCTCGTCGAAATGTCCAGGTATTTCCTCGCTGAGTTTCTCGGTTTAATTTCGCTTTTGATTGATGTGACCTGTTCTCATGTGTGGAAGTCAAGCTGGGCACCGTTGATTCTTCGTTTTCCTGTCCAGAGGCGAAGTCAAAGGACTTGATACCATTGCTTCGAGAAGGAGATCGACTGGATGAGGTATCGCTGGTCTGAGATCGATTCCTGGGGCTGCGACTTGTATTCTTCTCAGATAGTGATGTCTGATCGGCATTTTCAGTAACTGGACTTTGTGAATCATCTGCGAAGGCTGAGCGACCCTCCACAAATAGACTTAAGCCATGAGATAATCGCGTAGCTCGGTGACCTTCTGCAGCCAACCGACTAGTCTTGAGGAAGTCCATAATGAGCATACCCATGTGTCCCATGGTCTCTCTTTCGAGAAAGGTGAATTCATCATGGGGTTTAGTATCTAGTACAAAAAAGCAGCCCATATTGATGTTGTTTTCTGTAGTAAGTGGTGTTCCGGCGTAGAAACGGAACTTTGGCTCTTCTTGAACAAAAGATAGATCTTTATAGCGATCATCTTGGCTAAGGTCGTTTGATACCAGGAAATTGTATTCGCCGCTTAATCGATTAGATGGAGCCAGTGCAATAGTATCCTATGAATACTTAGCAGGTGTTACACCGCAAAGAGGAACAACGTCTTTTGAAAACTGTAAGGTTCAATAAAGAAGAAATAATACTCACTCTGCACATGCTCCATGAGCTAGCGTCAAGTGTCGAGCAACCATTATAAACTCCATCACCAAGGAAATCATATTTGTCATGTCCTGATTTCTGTGCAGCTTGAGCTACTATGAACTGAGAATCACGATCAGAGACACTAAATCAATTTTTAGTTAGTACACAATCTGCCATTATCTGAGCTCACATTCTTCCATGATATTTCTTACCTAATGAAGACGCGATCGACATCCAATCGAAGTGCAGCTAATTGAGCAAATGAATTTAATGTCGAACTAGGATCTCCCAAAGTCATCGACTCCCCGAGAGGTTCTAATGGAGCACATGTCGTGGAATCTTGCGAGTTCAGTGAGGTGCTTGGCTGTGGTGACACAGAGGGAACATTGCGCTGATGGGTAGCAAAGCTCCCGCGAGAATCTCGTCCCCGCCGAGAACTTGATGTACCGCTAGATGGAGAAGCATCACCGTAGCTGGCGGACAGCCGCTCGGGCTTAAAGTACCGATATACCTCACGAGCCCGACGACCTGCGCTGTGATCGGTCTCAATGATCGCCGGAGGGGAAACTTCTTCCATCCTGGGTTATTGTATGCCCGAGGACAATCGTGTTCAAATAGAAGAGTAAATCCCTATACAACACTAGTGTAATAAGCCCCAGGTCCATGCCAAGGTCGAAGATGTAAGTAGTTAAAATGTATAAAATAGCAAATACTCCGTAAAGAAGGAGGGGTATGTAACAAGTGAGATTTGCCGATCTGATCGGGCGATCAGAATGGATTGACGTAGGGAAAGGAATTAGAAGCAAGATTTAAAAAGCGGTTGAAAGAGAGGGCTAGAACCGAGGGGCTAAATTAACGGTCAAAAATTATGATAAAGGAGAATCCGGAGAAAGTAGACGGAGTCTTCTGTTAGGGTACTAATGGAACTGTTCTCCCAAATGGAACCCTAAATGTACTGTAGTCAATTTTATTCCTACAAATACATACTGTACAGGACCAATGGCAAAGTCTCCAGCCACTCAGGGGTCTGTGGCGGTTATTGAGGTACTCCATATGTATTATAACATCATAAAATCCTCCGAACTGGGGAAGAAATTTTGCAGGATTGAACGCGATGGTTCTCGGTACTACTCGGTACATGGAGACGGAAAACCACATTCACAAAATCTGATTCGTGGGTTCAGCTCAGCATATAAGAGGAACGCCTCAAAGGGGGCTGGTGTACAGACGACCCAAGAATCGGAATGGAAGGGGGGTTTGAACCAAGGAATATGACGAAACCCGTGGAGATGCCATGTCTCAGTGTAGTTTGGCGCATCGGCGATCTCCACGTCGGCGTTGAACAGTGCTGGACGGCCGGGCTGACATTCCGCCAATAAGAGTAGAGTATTGAACGATCTAGAGAAGCTCAAGTGGACAATGGAATATAACAGAATCAGTGTTAGTATGTTTCTATTGTTTACTACAATATCCTGTAAAGAAGATATTCATTTTAATTCGAAAGGGAAACGGAACGAGAAGAGAAATTGAAGAATTATATAGAATGATTGTTCGTGGATCCCGGAAGATTCGGAAGGGTCAGGACCTTTTTATTAGTTACCCTCTTCGGAGTTCTAGATCATCATTTGATTCACAAGGAATATGGAGCTAACGTTGCGGCATGCCGATCATGTTGTCTGACTTCATCATCACATCGAAAATAGCAATTGGGGTATTCTCTATGGAGTATGGGTATTGTATCTGTCAAATTCATGAACCCCATGGGTTCTCGCTCGAATCTCGGCTTTGCCACTCATTCGGGACGGCTCTGGTTGGCCTGAACCACCGGAAATAGGAAGGGAAGACAAATGACTGTGGCGATAGAGGGGGGAGCATTGTCTGATATCAATACGGTGGCTGAATCTACGCAGCGGAAGTACTAGTCTGCAGCTTCAGCAATAGTAGAAGTCCTGTATGGTTAGAATCGTGCACTTCGTCATGTCTACATGTATTCTGTAATTTGAACCTGTAGAAGTGCCATTGATTAACTCAAATCATTTCAAACTGACGAGCGAGAGCTTAGAAGTTCATAGAATAACCTTTGTACGACATGCAAGCTCATTAGCTGAATCCAATGCCAGTCCAATGGGCTAGAAGGTGGTTAGGGCCTAGGGCATACCGGGGCCTGCAACAAGCTTGTGAGTCTGGGCTCCGCTGCAACCTCCTCTCTCCGTTCCAGCCCCTCTCCCTTTTGCACTCCTAAGCTCTTTTGCTCTTTGATCGTCATTCATTCTAGCTTCTTTTTTCACATTTCTTAATCTTCTAATCTTACGTTGTCGTTGTGAGGCTTTGATCAGAGGGTGGCTAATTGTCTTTCCCCCCTCCCAAAATGGCCGATTTTACCAACTCCCAGGTAATGGGTGTATCATTTGACATCCCGACCAGGTAATACCATGATTGACGAGCCATTTTCGCGTATTTTTGTTATCTTTATATGGAAAACATTAACTCGGTCGCAGATATGTTGAACCGCAGGCGGTTGAACTGGATGCAGATGGTCTTGTATGGTATGTGCAGTCCTTGCGTTCGAAGAGGAGAAAAAAAATCAAATCAAATGAAAAAGAAGCAGAGAATAAAATGAGCAGAAAACTAACAAGGCTACTTTTAGCTCAGCGGAAGACTCTATTTTACGAAGTGTGGTCGCTGTTCGCAAGGTCACAAAACCTTTTGGTTCTTCCAATCTTGCAAAGCGAGCCCTTCGTGAAATTAAGTTACTTCGATATTTGCGACATGAAAATGTTCGAGATCCCAAATATTATTACACTAAGTTTATCGAAAACTGACCAGCAATTAGGTTGTCGGGTTGAACGATATTTTCATATCTCCCGCGGAAGACCTGTACGTGAACAAGAAAACCAAGCCTTTCTCATTTTCCAGTTTCACCTTTTGACTCCGTTGCTAATACTGATTCTCAGTTATATTGTGACAGAACTCATGTGGACAAACTTACAAAGGCTCATCGAACGAGGTCCCATGGAAGACGCCTTTGCGAGGTACTTCAGCTATCAGATTCTTGTGCGTCCTCCACTCTAATAAATAAAGTGATTTACATGTTACTGATCATTCTCACAGCGAGGACTGAAATATGTCCATTCGGCGGGGATCATTCATCGAGACCTTAAGCCAAGCACTATACTAGTCAATGAAAATTGCGATTTGAAAATAAGTGGCTTCGAACATGCAAGATTGCAAGGGCCACAGATGACCGGATATGTCGTGACAAGATTGTATCGCGCACCCGAGATTATGCTTACTTGGCAGAAGTACTCCGCCAAGGTGGATGTTTGGAGTTCAGCTTGTATTATCGCCGAAATGCTACTAGGGAAACCGATCTTCCCTGCTACTAGTCATGCGGAACAGTTTCAGCAGATTGTGAAGCTTTTGGGAAGTCCGCCTGTGTGGATTAGGAATATGGTTACGAACTCCAACGTAAGTCTTAAATTGAGGTCTCGGAAGAGACCAGATCCCCGTCAAAATTGAGTACAAGACTAATGGGCATATAGACAAGGGGATTCATTGATTGTTTACCAAAATGTCCGCGTAGGTCATTTGCGGATGTTTTCCCCAATTTTGCCAAGGATGGTATGTACCCTGGAATCACCATATCCAAAATGAAATTGGAATTGACAAATTATCTGAAAAGCCAACGATCTACTTGAGAGGATGCTCGTCTTTGATGTGAATGAAAGAATTAACGCAAGAGACGCTCTGTCGCATCCATACCTGAGACTATATCACGATCCCACCGATGAGCCAGTCGTCAAGGAAACTTTCGATTGGTCCTTCGACAATACGCAAACAACTGTTGAAAATTGGAAGCGGATTGTGTGAGTGGCCCGAGTCATTAGCAGAAATACACTTCATAAAGATAAACCAGCTAACTCGAACTGATAGATACAAGGAGGTCTGGAAATTCAGGACATTAGAGGTGAAGACTGGAAATGAAATGAATCTACACATGGGTGGTAAGCCTAAAGAAGCAACTGTGCCTATCAACATTGTCTCAACATCAGATCCTGATGGACATGTTATGTCAGGCACAGAGGAATTCGATGATATATTATCTTCATTTTGTCAAAATTTTGATTCCGGGGAGATTGCTACACCATATCAGGCAGAGAGTGTTACAACATCTTCTTGATTTACGATTCTTGTCATTGAGAGGATTGGAAAATTGAATGATCACACGATCAATATTTGAGGCTCGCTTCAGCATGCATTAGATACATTGATTGGCGAAAGCGAGTCAATTAGTTGAATGGACCTAATTAATATGCATTTTCACCAAAAAAGGCCGAGAAAGATCTTGTTGTAGTCTTGTAGTCTTTGAAAAGAGTAGGTAACAACTTGGCATGCCCTACGGTGGCTTCCATCTGCGCCGCTGACTACGGGAATGGTCCGAAATCATTAGAATCTGCTTACTATATGGCTCTCCTACTCTAGAGACACGGAGTGTATAAAATCCAAGAAACTTCTACTTGAATCAAGACTGTCGCAGTCTATAGATACCACGTGACCGATTACTCAGCAACACGTGGAGCGCGGCTTAAAACGAAATTTTGCAGCGCGACAACTTTTCTTCTCCACGCCACCCCCAGTGCTTGCACAGCCTGACTGTCATTTCATAACAGACTTAGGTTTCATGACGGGAACCTTCACTGGTAACCGTTATGGGGGTGACAGAAGAATAATCACTCTGTATCTGCTGCTCTAGATGGTTTCATTTGATAGAAGCGGTTCGTTTTGTAGTGATACATTCCTTCGTCTATTATGATATTGGTATTGGTTATAGTTGGATCTATATCGGTGTCGCTTTAGTTCGATCAACTTCGTAAGCTATAATTAATGGGCATAGCCCCGAGTCATACTTGATGATGCTCTTGAGGGCGTGAGAGCGATGCCTCCTGCTCGAGAACGCGCCAGCTCAAGTCTTGCTGAAGGTGGAGGGACAGATATTGCTGTTCCTGGGCCAAACCCTCGCTTTGATTCCTTTTATATAAAAGAGGAATTGCAAATCCGATGGTGGCAAGCCCGTAGAGACGTCGAAGTACATGCGAGCCTTAACGCTGTACTATGTACGGCTTCATGTGTGCTTCACTCCTCACTACCTTCCACCACCCTAGCACGAATGATCTTAACTTCGTCCATTGGGCGGTCCTCCCCATTAGTCTTGACCAGACCCATCCTTTGAATGACTCGCATTCCACTCTTGACACGCCCGAATATCGTGTGCTTTCCATCCAACCAAGGTGTAGGTGCAAGGGTCACGAAAAATTGACTGCCGTTTGTATTGGGACCACTGTTCGCCATGCTCAGAACACCCGCACCAGTATGCTTCAGTTCGTCACGGATCTCGTCTTCGAACTTTTCGCCGTAGATGGAGCTTCCTCCTCGACCGGTGCCGGTAGGATCGCCGGTTTGAACCATAAAGTTGGGGATGATACGATGGAAGACAACGTCATTGTAGTAACCTCTCTGTGCCAGAGTCGCGAAGTTCTTGCAGGTCTAAACAATCAAGTATCAGTACATAGCAGGCCGGTGGTTATTTGAAAGGGTAATGGCTTACCTTGGGCGCATGAGTGTTGTAGAGCTCAACTGTAAAGGAGCCCTGCGAAAGTTAGAAGCGTGAACCTCGAGACGGAGCCAAAACAAGAAGTTCTTACCATAGAGGTATCAAATGCCACGTCAGTCGCCATTTTCAAAGAATCTTGCCGTATTTAAATTGCTGACGCGTGCTTCTTTTTGCTGTTGAAGAGGAAGTTCGCGGGGAAAGAAAAGAACGAAAGGAAAGGCGGAAGAACAAAGCTTGGCACGGCAGCTTCCATGTTGGACATTTCAACCTCAATCATTTTTCAATCACCTTTTGATCAACTTCTTTCATTTTTGTTCCGTTCGCCATGGACTAAATTGCTACTTTTTCCTTCATCCCAATTCATTCATTTTGGCTATTTGAATCAATTCGCTTGTACACAAAGCTATTCACTCGCGTGACAAAAACAACATGGCTGATGTCCATGATGTGAGCCCCCTCGCAGAGGTCTTGGGTGAAGCACTCTATCATTTCGACCGCATGAGACCTCTTCTCCCAACATACGGCCATTTACTTGTATCCGCTCTTTTCCCCATCTGGATCGGCGCACATGCTTCCCTCCAAAGACCCTCATCTGCCGCCAAACCGCCGAAGAAAGACGAAGACAAAGAAGATGACACTGAAGACGAGGATGATGAGGAGGAGGCAGGACCTGCTCAGAAGATGGAGGGTCTAGAGCCATCGGATGCCCTGATGTTTCCCTTGACCGCTGGTCTGACGCTTGGTGGATTGTATTTGGTGATCAAATGGTTGGAAGATCCCGCCATCTTGAACAAGATTCTCAGCTTCTACTTCTCGCAGATGGGCATTTTTTTCGCCGTTGCGTTTTTGAAGGATGCTCTGTTAATATTTCGATCATTTGTTTTTCCGAGATATTATCGGTCTGGTGGAAAGGTCTGGCGTGTTAACCAATCTAAGCGTGTTTTCCAGGCCGATGGCCAAGTCCGACACTCACCACTTCCTGGTATCTTTGGGCGGATCCCGCTACCAGGCAAGATTCTGTCCTTGTTGTGGTCTACTCGAAATGCCTCCTATCAACGACTCCAGTTGCGTCTTCATGTTCGGGGCATCATTGACGGCAAGGGGCTTATTGGCCTTCTCGACTTGTTTAGTGGACTCTTTGCTCTAGGCGCTGTCGGCTATTTTGCATTCATTACAAAGCCATGGTGGCTAACCAACTTCCTTGGGTTCTGCTTCAGCTACGGCGCTCTGCAGTTTATGTCTCCATCGACATTTTGGACTGGAACTTTAATTCTAGGATCACTCTTCTTCTATGACATCTATTTTGTATTCTTTACTCCATTGATGGTTACAGTCGCAACAAAATTGGATGTCCCCATCAAGTTGCTTTTCCCGCGTCCAGCTGGGCCAAATGATGACCCTGCCGTTCAAGCCTTGGCAATGCTGGGACTTGGAGACATTGTCATTCCTGGGATGATGGCGGGGCTGGCGCTACGATTTGACCTTTTCCTCTATTATCATCGAAAGGGGATCCAGAAGGCTCAAATCGAAGAGAGTGAGTCAATCGTGAAGCCTCAATATCAGGCTGCGACTGGTTCCTGGGGCGAGCGTTTCTGGGCACCAACCAGGGCATCACAGATACCGGAAGTCCAGCCTCCCTATCATGATGCTCGAGCTTTCTCCAAGACGTACTTCAAAGCAAGTATTGTCGGATACGTGCTTGGAATGGTAACCACCCTGCTCGCCATGCAGTATTCCAATCATGCCCAACCAGCCCTCCTTTACCTAGTCCCTGGTGTCTTGATCTCTCTCTGGGGCACTGCCCTCTTTAAGGGTGAACTCCATCTGATGTGGGGCTTTTCTGACGCAGAGGAGGATGAAGATGAAGATGAAGAAAAGTCCACGAATGAAAAAGATGCTCAATCGGACGAGGAGAAGAAAAACGAACCTGCTCAAGAGAACAAGAGCCTGTTCATGCGGATCCTATCTGGGGACCTCAAGGCACTCAAAGATGGAGGTTCTTCATCGAATACTCAGGACACACATCAGAAAACAAAACAAGATACACCCTCCGAGGACGAAGGCACACAGGCTTCTAGTTCCGAGAAGGACGGGGCGGAAAAGAAGGATGGTGATGACAAAAAAGAGAAGCAAGAAAAGAAGGAAGACGATCTCGACTTGGTCACATTCTCGTTATCATTCCGACGCAGTGCTGCCTCTAAGAAGGATTCTCAAATCGATTCCACAATCCCTCAGAAGGACGAGATTTCCATCACTCCGGTTGATGGAGGAGATGAGGAACCGCCAGCCAAAAGACGACGTGGCTCTCCTCGAAAGAAATAAATTATTGTGAAGAAATCATAGCTATGAACGAAACTATTCAATGAACAATCTCTTACATGAAATCTGCACGGCCAAGCAATATCTATGGCCATTCAATCAAACTCCTTCCAATGCTAGAGCTATAAATATGACCTCTAGAGACTTACAACTTGTTATCTTTGTAGTATCTATCGAGACTAGTAGAGCAACATTGGACTCCAATGTTGCTGGATGGATTTACTAGGCAGTGCACCCTGCAGTCGAACTTCATAAACATTTCCAAGTGGTATCATATTCTCGTACTACTGTTAACATTGATCCAATATCCGCTTCATCTCCTCCCATCTCGAAGCAGAAACATCGACTAATTGTCGGAGGTCATCACTATCGACCGTCCAACCACCATGCTTCTCCATCTTCACAACAACCATCTTTCCCTCACCATTCTTCTCTTTATCCACAACAATGCAAACCCGCTCCTGACTCAACCCTTCTTCATAACCATCTGGATCAGCAAGAATCCACTTTTGCTGCGACCCCTTCTTCTCTTGGACCTTTTGCTCCTCAGCATCGGGAATGACAACGGCACGCCAGCCCGCCGCAGCGTCCGCCTCAAAAACACAAAATGAACTGGCAATAGGTAGACCACGTAAAGAGAGCTTGCGAGATTCCGAAATCTTATCCGAGCAGATAATTGTTTCATTATCGACATCCCACCAAGCACGTGGAAGCTTTGTATCACGCAAAGCAGCCAGGACAGCCGCCCAGGCTGCGTCGAATGGGTTACCGGCTAACGAGATAAGCATGATATCGATGTAGAGGACCCAGAAAGCCTTGATCTCGGCAGGTTTGCTTTCCTCCTCGACACCTGATCCAGCGTCCACATCCATTTGTTCCTCCTCATTATGCCGTTCCAATTCTTCCGGGCCCAGGTTTGGCGGTTGATACCAGATACGCAGATCTTCTGCCCGAACCATACGGGTAGTGTGCAAGAGGGAGAGGATTTGGTGGGAAAGTGATTGGGCGAGCGAAGAAGGTGGTGCACTGGGAATAAAGCCAGGCGCACACCCGGTACTCAACGAGATATTCGGGACAAGTAAGTTCAAATCTTCAACGTGAGCACTATCATCCTCATCCTCGTCTTGAGATTCATCACTCGGTTTCTCGGAGTCTGCAAGACGTCGTCGTTTATTGGCATTTTCAGATTGCGAAACACTCCACGAGGCAATATCATCGGTATGAAGAATTTCGGCCCGAACGCCACAGACAGCGGTCGTATCTCCGAGACGAACAACAGCACTACCATTTGTATGAGTCAGGGAACCTGCATTCGCAGATGTGACTCGGAATTGAGAGGCGGCACGACCATTGGCGCGAATGGAGGTTTGATTGGTTGCGGGTGGAGGGGAAAGGTGGGCGAGAAGGTAGGCGTGTGGTTGAAGACGGGCGAATTGTGATGGTGGAAGGGAAAGTGAGTTTGGAGCAGCTGGGGGAGCAGCTGTAGAAGCCATGGTTAAGAACTTCTAGAGAAACTTTTGTAAATTGAGAAGATTGGAAGATCGGCAGGTTCTTCGAAAAGACCAATTGACCGGCAGAATATTTTCCATTATCGGGCGGTGAGAATTGATGCCTAGGGTACAAGGCATTTAATAATTGACCCAATTAGGTAAGTAGCTTAGGGCTTGGATGTAGATTGTAGATATTCTAATGCAGCACTGCATCACAACGTTAAGTGACGGTCAATCGAACCACCAAAAAAAAGCCCCTATACTTGACGCCATTTGAAACGTTCATTTTACCAAGTGCTTAGTCATATTTTGATTGTGTGATCGAAATCGAATATTTGCTCCCGGAGCCCTCCCTGGAGTTTTTATCCTGGCTATGTATGTATATTATGTAATTCTTTTGAGCAATGAATTTCGTTCCTGTATATATTGGGTTGACCTATTCTCGAGCGAAGAAAGTAGATCAGGCAACATTTGTTATTGATAAATTATATCCAAAGGGGCTTCTAAAGAAATCGAAGATCGCGATAATATCTGTGAATAGAAAGTCAAAGACAATTTTAGAACATATTTGCTGGCAGCCAAACAGGAGTAAAACGTCGGAATCATGTCCAAATCGATAGGTGGAAGGATAGGGATGGTTAAATGACACATGTGAGTTATTTCATTTTCATTCCCTCCTTTCCCTGAAAGATCCACGTTCAGCTTTTTCCAAGAGACATGTGATGGTTTTGAATTCAGATAATTTGAAAGCCTTTTGCACTAGTCCACGTTTGGAATTCAATGAAAGCCCCGGGTACATCTTCGGGATACCCTTCCATGGCATAGTAGATAAAAAGGTCAAGGAGAGAATGTCTCTCTTCACATTCAACAGCCGAGGGAGTTCTGCTCCGGCCTTAGATTTGACTTCCAATACCAAGCTCACAGCCGTTGCCTCCGGTGGAGACGGAATTGTCTCTCTGGAATCAAAAACAAATGTTGGTGGCTGATATGCTGTAACTTATATTGTGCCCAATTTTGATATACCAAATTTACTTCGTAAACTTGATACTTTGACCCTGGGATCTTGAGATTGGGGGATTGGAAGAGTGTATCGTATAGGAACCACAGTAATTGAGCGACGATCCACAAACTGTGTAGCAACAGAACTATCATTGCTAAGTAAGTCCATAGTCCAAGGAGCAAAAGAGATGGTCCATTTAGCAGAACTTTGGTTAGTTTCAATCTCATAGTTGACCTCGTAAATTTTATTTCTACTAGATTTTTTCTGGCTCGGTCTGTCATTTACTACCCGTAGTTATACATAGATGTACTGACTAACTAGTGATGAGCTGTGCTCATACCAAAGCTTTATATGTACTCCATGGCGTATTCCAGGAGTTCAAATTTGCCTTGTTTATGATGGAGATCCCTCAATATTTGAATTATTCAAGTTATAATACACCATAGTCATTGCAAAAGTCCAGCGAATATCTAATTTTATCAAATTCCAGCCTGTGGCTGGCGAAGGCGCTCTTCCTGCTTCTCGCTCGTCTTCATCACATCGTCACACCGTCAAGGATTTTCACCGAGGTACTTTGCCCATCAACTCTCAAGAACGAGGAACCAAATACAGCATAAATTTTATCTGCGGATCCCTTCGAGAAGATGTCGGGCAGATATTCCCGAGCGATCGAAACTAATCCAAGTACCGGCCGAACCTTGGAACTCTACTTTTCATGGGAACTTCATGGTGATACTAATAATAATTCAGCATTAACAAAATGTTGCAATGTTTTGACTACTTCTTCAATTGTCCCCACCACGCTAATGCGGCCCGATCACCCCCAGTCACCGCGATGGCTTCTACGATTGGTGCAGATCAGTCCAGACGGCGTTAATTCATCACACTTCACTGGGGAAATCCCTCCGCACCACCACTTATTACGGTCGTCCTGGCGAGACGCTGCTTGCTGAGCTCTTGAAGACCGTCGATTGGTTCGTTAGGAGAGGGAATGGCTAATCAGTGCAGCTGGTCACAGCGTGAGAGCACATTTAGTGTGATCCCCACTGGCTGTGGTTCCATACATGTAGTCCAGATTACCCCCCTCGTGATTTATTTCTCGCCTTGCTTTCAATTTGATGACACTCATACTGTACAAGCTCAAGCTAAAGGTCCTGGGGAAGAGATGAGCTCTTTGCTGGTTTAATATCTACGAGGGTGTGCATTTATTGAATCGCAGCGCGATCTTGGAGTCAATAACATAGTAAGTCCATCTTCTGTGGGATATTACAAAACAATGGGAGCTCAGCTCACAAGATTACTTGAAGAAAGGGAACGAAAGAAAACCACCAAGTCTCCATCGATTAATCCGTCATCATGCGGAATCCAAT
>Ga0209673_1001400_pt1 | contig 23490 bp, 36 predicted proteins | sample AraplaCol_mMS_r2_2_FD_184274 | JGI IMG/M metagenome (GOLD analysis project Ga0209673, IMG submission 184274) | Arabidopsis root microbial communities from North Carolina, USA - plate scrape MF_Col_mMS_r2 (SPAdes) (version 3) | ecosystem: Host-associated > Plants > Roots > Endosphere | place... | reverse complement strand
GACCCGGTCTGTGGTCGCGGATGGGCAGCACTTGGCTCCGCTGGACGCCTTGTCGGGCATATCTATATCCACAACGGAGACGATTCCGGCTTCGTCTGCGAACGCGACTGACTTCTTCAACACCCTGCTAGGCCGCCCGAGGATCCGGTCAACGCGATTTTCATGAAATGATCACTCCTCGAAAAGCAAAGCTATCATACAGGTAGACAGGACAAATCCATGGTGATAGCAATTGCCAAGACTGCGACAAGGCGCAGCCTAGGCGACAAGGAGGTCGCAGCGAGAGGAATATAAAGCTCGGACGGGACATGCCTTTCAGCGCCGCGGTCTGGGTGGTGCGCGGCGGAGCCGTGGCTACTTACGGCACGGCTTTCTTCCCCATGCATGCTTGGAACGGATCGGGTGTCCGCCGCTGACACCGCTTTTCACGAAGGAAAAAATGACTGATTCAATCAAGACGGCTGGCATCATTCGACCGCCACGAGACATCGTTGTCGCGCTGAGGGAAATCGGTGCGGCGACGGTCGCAGGAGCGCTCGGACATCTGGGCATCCGCAACCCGCATATCCGAGGGCCTGTCAGTCAGAAGGCCGGCGCGTCTGTCGCCGGGCCGGCCTTGACGCTGCAGATGATGCCGAAGCGCGAGGACCTGTACGACGAGGACGAATATTCCGATCAGGAAAAGCAGCTTCATCGCCACGTTCTCTATCATGTCGAGGAGGGCGACATGGTAGTGGTTGATGCGCGCGGGGATATGGAATCAGGGATTTTCGGCGACATGATGTCGACCTACTTCAAGGGTCGAGGCGGCGCAGGGATGATCGTCGATGGTTGTCTACGGGATCGACCGAACCTGAGCAAGCTTAATATTCCGCTTTGGCTGCGTGGTTGGACGCCGAACTTTCACACGCAGTGCGGGCTGATGCCATTTGCCGTGAACGTGCCGATCGCGTGCGGTGGTGTCACAGTCATGCCCGGAGACATCATTGTCGCTGACGACGACGGAGCTGTCGTGGTGCCCGTGGCGCTCGCTGAGAAGGTAATTGCTGACAGCCAGAGCCATCACGACTGGGAAGAATTTTCTCGTATGAAACTGAAGCAGGGGGCGTCGCTGCAGCGCTACTATCCGCTTCATCCCGATGCGCGCAGCGAGTTCGAGGAATGGAAGAAGATCTCTGACGGCGGCTTGCCGCAGGATTGAGTCTGGCGGCGAACAAAGGACCGTCAGCGTTGTGAGGACGATATGAAAATACTAGATTTGAAATGTGCAATCATTGCCGAGAGCCCGGTGATCCGCGTCACGACTGACGAGGGAATTACCGGCTTTAGCCAGATTGAAACGCCCAAGCCCTTTTTGAAGGATCTGGTGCTGCAGCTCAGGGAGTGGGTGGTAGAACAGGATCCTCGCGACGTTGAGCGTGTGATACGTCGCATCCGACATCGGGGGGCCTTCAAGCCATATGGCGCTGCAGTCAGTGCCATTGAACATGCATTGTGGGATATTGCGGGCAAGGCAGCCAATTCACCTGTGTACAGACTTCTCGGCGGCAAGGTTCGCGACAGGGTGCGGACCTACCGGACGCTCTATCATGCAGAGGTGCCGGGCGGTGCGGCTCACAGCCCGGAAGGGTACCGGCGATGGGCGGAATACGGAAAGTCTTTGAAGGGCGAATTCACGCTGTTCAAGCTTCCGACCTCGTTTCATTCCTCTATGGTCAGCGAGCACCCTAACTTCTTCTATGGTGAGGCCCAGGACCCCTGGCCCTATCTTTATCCGCACAGAGGGTTGAAAACCCCCGAAGGCCTGGAGCATCTTGTCGACTGCATCACTGCCGCCAAGGAAGCTCTCGGGAGGGGCTACAATACAGCGGTCGATGCCGGGCCTGGCTACCTGCAGCACGATGCCCTTCGCTTCGCGAGAGCCGTCGAGCACCTCAATCTTCTGTGGGTTGAAGACATGATCACAGGCGACTATTCCCCCTTCGTCAATCACGACGTCTACAGGGAGGTGACACGCGCGACCACGACCCCAATCCATACCGGTGAGCAGATCTATCTGCGTCAGAATTTCAAGCATCTGATCGAAAGCCATGCGGTCAACGTGGTTGGCCCAGATCCATGTGATGTCGGCGGCCTCGCCGAAATCAAGTGGATCGCTGAGCACGCTGATCTGCACGGCATCGCGATTGCCCCGCACGCGACGGCCAACGGCATTCTCGGTCTTGCCGCAGTGATTCAGGTCTGTGCGACGATGCCGGACAATTTGATCGCGTTCGAATATCCGGCCCGTTTCGAGCCGTTTTGGTACGACATCACGGAGGGATTTAACGAAATGCCTGTGAAGGGCGGAATGGTCGATGTACCCGACAGGCCCGGCCTTGGCGTCGAACTGATAGCGAAGGAAGCCAGGAAATATCTCACCGAAGCGGATTCCGGCTTTTTTGACTGAGGCGCTGGCGGGGTCAGTCCTGCGATCAGACGTGACCCTGCTTCTTCTCTTTTGCTTTCACCGGCGGCGGCTCGCGGGTTCGCACGTTCTCGCTTGAGTCATCGAAATGCTTGGCCATGCATCGTTCGGCCCCCTGCACGTCACGGTCTTCTATAAGCTTGACCAGCTGGACATGCCCGGCACGCACGTCATCCCAGTCATAGGCGTGTCTGTGCCGCAGCAATCCAGCCCGCATGGTATCGCGCAGGGCGGACCGTATCGAGTCAATCAGATAGAATATCATTCTGTTCTTTGCTGCAGCGACGACAGCCAGATGCAGTCGCACGTCGACATCCAGAAATCGATCGACGTCGCCCGTCGCCGCGCCCATGGCGTCGATGAGCTGCCATAAGTCTTTCAGATCATCGTCGGTACGCCGCGCTGCAGCCATGCCTGCGGCCTGGACCTCGATCCCGCGCCGAAGCTCGAGAAGCTCAAGCACCGCTTCCTTGTGAGGTCCTGCAAAGCGGTCGAAGAAGTCAGTCAAGACGCCGCTGCCCACGGGTTTGACCGTTGCTCGCTTCCCGTTCGCAATCTCGATCAGGCCCTTGGCCTGCAATGATTTCAGAGCTTCTCGCACGATCGTGCGGCTGACGCCGAACTCTTCGGCCAGATCTATCGACGATGGGATCATATCACCAGGCTCGAACTCCCTTCCGACGATTCGATCCCGCAGATGCGTTTCGATCTGCTCCGCCAGGGTTGCTCTTTGCAGGGAAACACGGCCCGTCAGGCCTCCGTTCTTGCCAGTCATATGGTCATCTCCGAACAATCGCAGCGCACCACTATCACACCCTCTTCTACTGCATCAAACAGTTGCCACCGTGGCCACGGTTGCTGATCGGCTAAGAAAGCTAATGTCCCCCTCAGCTGTCAGACAGGATGACAGCTGTCAAGGTAAAGATTTTTCGGGATTAGGCAAGTGTTATCAAGGCTTGCTTAGGCTGCATCATGCTCAGCGCCAATCGCACCACGTGCGCTTCAGGTTGGTAGGTGGCGGCAGGTGCGCACGCGACATCGATACGCTGCGGCGAGTTCGCATTGGCCCCGATGGCAGCTCAAATCTAGTTTAAAAAAGTCGGTTGCTAGAAAGCCCGTTTAAACTAGCGAACTCTGGGCGAGCAGATTACTTTTACTAACGGCTTACGGCATCCGTTAATATGATCGATACCGGATAGGTTCCATAATTATGCCTATGCCGCTGATCTAACGATTTTAACGACTTGCGTGCTTTGTGAATTTATAGGTCGAAGGTTCAAATCCGCTCAAGAGCGCTGATCCGCGACCTTTATTTTCCAACTCTCCCAAGGGTTCACCATCCTAGATCAACCCGAGCTTTCCTATGGACTTCTTTATTTGCCCGATCGCGAAACATCCGGGGGCTGAACGTGGTATAACAGGTTGCGGCACGATCAGGTGCCCATGGAGATGGCCATGACCAAATTCGCACTCTACGTTCCGCTTGAAGCAAAACCCGGCAAGGAACAGGAGGTCGCCGATTTCCTGAGATCAGCCATACCTCTCGTCAACGCGGAGCCGGGCACGATTTCCTGGTATGCGATACAGGAAGGCCCAAGCTCGTTTGCAATCTTCGATACGTTCGACGATGAGGACGGAAGGGATGTCCACCTCAATGGCCAGGTCGCTGCGGCTTTGATGGCGAAGGCCGCCGAAGGCGACTTATTCGCCAAGGCGCCACAGATCCACAAGTTATCCATTATCGCCGATAAGCGGTCGTAAGTGTCGGCCTGTTGTCGCGGTCATTCGTGGGGGCGCTTTTCTTCGCCGGAGAAGGCAGAAAGATTGAGCGCCCTAGCCGATCCCTTCAGTTCAGTTTGAAGCGCTATTGTCCGATGCTGCTCGTGGCAGCGCCGTTGAGAAGAGTGGTCAGTGCTGTGACGAGCTGGGCATGGACGAAAGGCTTCTGAAGCAGAACGCTATTGGGAACGCCCTGAGCTGCCCACTCCTTGGCGCTGTCCCCGGTCATATAGATCACTGGCATGAGCGGCTGCAATTCACGCGCCCGGCGCGCCAAATCCCACCCGTCTGCTTCTCCTGGCATCCTTACGTCCGTTATCAGGGCGCAGAAACGAGCCGAATCCTCTTCCAAAGCACGGATCGCATCGTCCGCGTTCGATACTGAAAAGTGCTCGAAGCCCGCTTCCGCCACGACATCTTCGAGATTTGCTTGGATGAGGGGTTCATCTTCAGCGATCAGAACAAACAGCTTGCTCCCGTCGGCGCTGATGATTTTCTGAGATGTCTCGGCGGAATCATCGACCATGAGCACGTCCTGCATTGGCAGGCGGGAGCTCTCAGCCCTCAGCCGCCAGCGCCTACGAATTCGTTTGCTGACGATAATTGACAGATAGAGCATTGCAGTGATTTGTCCATCCTCGCCCACAGCAGAAAGTGAGAAGTGGTCGGAGACCCCGTAGCGTCATGATCCATCATTCGTGGGGCTTCATCGTTGCTTGACTGCGAGATCGGACGGGCTAGCAGCACCGATGTAAGCTGTCGGTGTCAATCAGACTTCCAGGTGCTCCCTGCGCCCGCAGATCTCGGCTTCTTTCCGGTCGAACTCATCTGTGTGTCCGTCACCCAACGATCCGTCGCGACTATGGCTGGGGTTGCTGACCAACGATGAGGTAAAGGAACTAAGTCTTCCCAATCGAGAAGGCCGTTTCGGTGGGCAATGATTTTCAGAGCGTGGGGTGCAGGACGCGCGTTGAGCTAACGCTCTCCAGCAGTGAGGCGACATGAAGGATGGTCGACTCTGCCTGCCACGCGCCGACGATCTGGACGTTGCTCGGCAGGCCTTCGCCGCTGGTGCCGAACCGCATCGAGACACCGGCAAGGCCAGTGACGTTCAGCTGCACGGTCGCGCCCTGCAGGTATGTCGCATCGACCTTCTGTCCGTCGATCACGAACTGTTCAACCCTGTGCTTGTGGGCAGGGATCGGCAGCACGTGGGTGATCAAGGCGTTGTAGCGGGAAAAGTAGTCGGCGTAGCCGTCACGTAGCCGTTCGGCGGCATGCCGGCCTCGACATAGTCCGCCATCGAGGTGTCTGGCAGTGACAGCATCGTCTTCGGCATCTTGTAGAGCTCGTCCTCTCGACGACCTGCGGTCGCTTCGCGGAAGGCGGGCTTCATCTCCATGACATGCAGACGGTTGAAGAGGTCGAGGGCAAAATCCTTCTCGAGTGCTGGGATGCCGACATGCTCGACTGAAAGGCCGATGTCCCGCAGTGCCACGGCTGCCGCCTTGACGGTAGCGACGACTTCCGGATCAACGGGGCCGAAGCCCGGTCCGACCATCCATCCGACGCGAAGCTGCCGGAAGGGCTGTCTACCGATCCCGGCATCGCATGGAACCGTGCTCGACGAGAAGGCGTCTTCGCCGTCTGTTCCCGGCCCAGGGCGACGTCGCGCACCGACCGCGCCATAGGACCGACGTGCCAGAAACGACGCGGCGCACGCGGCCAGATGCCTGTCATCGGCACGCGGCTATGCGTCACCTTCATCGAGGTGATCCCCGGCTGCACGGCAGGCCCACGCACCGAGATCGCAAGATCGGTCCTAAGACCGAGTGGCGACATGCCAGCGGCGATGGCGGCAGATTCACCGCCGCTCGATCCACCCGGCGTCCGCTCCAAATCCTACGGATTGTTGGAGTGCACGGACAGCAGATTGTTACTCTCGATCCAGTAGGAGAACTCCGGCAGGTTGGTCATGGCGAGCAGAATGCCGCCTGCCTTCTTCAGCCGGGCCACGCTGGTCGCGTCGCGGTCGGGCAAACGCCCCTTGAAGATTGGCGAGCCGCGCTGCGTCATTACTCCTTCAGTATCGATGGATACCTTTGGCTATGAATCGCACGCCATGCAACGGACCAAGCTCGTCGCTCGCAAGCACAGCAGCTTCAGCCTCTCGCGCTGCATCCAGCGCTGCATCGGCGACGGTAACGGTCGCATTGACCTTGGGATCGATCACTTCGATGCGATCGAGATGCGCCTGTACCCCCTCGACGGGCAATATCTCCTTGCCGCGGATGAATTGGGCAAGGGTGGTGGCGTCGGAACAGATCAGTAGTTCGTTGCTCATGGTGCTCTCACTAACTAAACAGAGCTGGGATTGATTAATTCGGCCGCGGACTGACTATGAGATGTCTATTTCGGTTTCTGCACAGCGCTAAAAAGTCGGCAGCTGGAACCCAAATATGCCCGGAGACGTTCAAGATATTGGACGGAGGTGATATTGGATAACCAGCCATACGAGAGGGAAGGTGGACAACACACGAGCCGTTTCTCGGGCCTCCCGATTTCGAACTGGGCCATCAAAGGGCTCTTTATATATTCCTCCGTCCTTTGCCTAAGCCTCGGCAAGGATTTCTTCGTGCCTATTGTGTTCGCTTTCCTACTGGCGCAGGTTTTTAGTCCGATCCGCCGTTTCTTTGATCGTATCGGTATACATCCCGCCTTGACGTCCGTCATCATTGTGGGCCTACTTGTCATCGGGATAACTGCCATCACCGGCGCAATCATCGTGCCGGTCAGCGGATATCTCCATAATCTACCTCGCATAGAGGAAGACCTGCAGACAAAGCTTTCCGGCATTTCCCAAGCGCTCTCCGGCGCGTTCAGAGCAAGTCGGCAGGTGACAGATCTCTTGAAAAGCCATGCAGCTGATGTTCAACAAGTTGAGCTGAGAGGCAACGGTCCCCTGACAAGCGCTGCACTGATTGTTCCAGCAATGCTGGCACAAGTGCTTCTAACGCTCATCCTTTTGCTGTTTCTGCTGGCGTCTGGAGATCTCTTTTACGAAAAACTCGTCGAGGCTATGCCAACGGTGCAGGACAAGCGCCGAGCTATGCAGATCGCCAGTGACATCGAAAGGCGCCTGTCGCGATATCTGCTTACGATTACGGTAATCAACGCGTCACTCGGCCTATTCATCGGAATTTTGCTTTGGCTGATGGGAATGCCGAATCCAATTCTCTTCGGTGTTATCGCATTCGCTTGCAATTTCGTTCCCTACCTCGGGCCCTTCACCAGCCTTATGGCGGGGACAGCAGTGGCGCTGATTTCTTTCGACGGTATCGGCTTCTCCGCCGCCGTGGCAGGGATGTATCTGGTTGTCATGGCCTTTGAAGGCCATATCGTCACGCCGTATTTCATCGGGCGGCGTTTGCAACTCAACACCGTTGTGGTGCTGATCGCAGTCTCGTTTTGGGCATGGTTGTGGTCGGTCATAGGCATGCTGTTGGCCGTTCCCCTCCTCGTGACCTTGAACGTTTTTTGTACTCATATTGCCGGTCTGCACGGGCTTGGCAATTTTTTGTCCGCCGGAGTTGACGAGTCGGGCAACTGAGATGATGCGCCGACATGCCTTTGCCTTCGCCGCTCGGGCCGCCGGGAAACGAAGATTTCAATCACATGGAGCATAGCGTGAACCTGCCGGCGACAAAGTTCGACGCACTGGTGAAGAACGTATTTTGAGCTTTCCCAACCTCACACCGCGGGAAGAGGTCGCACCGAATATGTTGCACGGCGTCTGCGTGAATTATGCCCGAAACCTAGCCTATCGGGTGATAGGGGTTCTATGGAGCATCTTCTGCATAAAAAGGGTTGAACCGCTAGGACTCCATGATTTATATCACGGCATGATACTGTTGTGATCGGAGCTCGACGTCATCGTGTCAAATCAGACCAGATGCCTCCCAAGTGACGAGGTCCTTGCGGACCGCTTGGGTCTATCGACCAAAGAATTCCAGCGCTACCGTCTGCAGAACCTCGTTTCGGTTTCCACGACCTCCGCCACCGCGAACGACGGGCTCCTGGTCACCTGCTAGCTTGGAAACAGGGTGTGGGAAGGTTTTGTCGTGGATGGAAGCGTCACGTCCGAACGGGTCAGGTTTCTGCGCGTAAAGCGGGCGGGCATTTCACCTTCCACGGTGCGTCGTGAACCTTGATCCGAATTGAAGAAAGGAAAACAATGAAGAAGCTCGTCGGCCTCCTAGTCGCTTTATCGATTCCCTTCACCGCCCACGCTGCGGCCAGAATGGTTTCCCGGACTGGCGACTGGGGCGTCTACTCCTTTAAAAGAGATGGAAAGCTCGTGTGCTACGCGCTGTCGATTCCCAAACAATCCAGACCCTCTGACGTCGATCACGGGAAGAACTACTTTCTGATTGCTCCAGCGGCAAATGGCGGCGGCAACGAGCCAGAGGCGGTCCTTGGCTACAAAGTGCAGGCCGGCTCGCTAGTGCATGTTTCAGTTGGCGAGAAGAAGTTCGAAATGTTCGTAAAGGACAATACCGCCTGGGTCGCGGAGGCGGCGCGCGAGCCTGAATTCATCAATGCGCTTCGATCCGGAAACAACATGACCTTACAGGCGACATCGGCGAGAGGAACGCGTACCAGCTACGACTATTCGCTGTCAGGGGTAACGGCAGCTTTGGAGCGAGTCGCGCACTGCAAGTGAAGCGGCGCTCAGCCGATCCCGAACGCCGCTTTGTTATCGGGCGTCGCGAGTTCTCGATGACGGTGCGACGGGGTTCGCCCCTTGCCCGATAGCAGCAGGTCCAGTTCGCGCTTCGAATTCCCAAACCTCTGCAGAAGGCGCACGTCGAGCGCGTCTGGGTGTCATAGGCAGCTACCGACCAGAAATCCTTCACGGGGACGTCTGCCGGGACATGGAGCGGGCCGGCTTCAAACGGCTTGCATCTCGGGCCGCGGAACCTTATATGTAGGTACGTTCCTACATGGAGGTTGCTTTGGGCACTATCAGTCTAACTAGTCGTGAATTGAATCACGATGTCAGCCGCGCAAAAAAGGCTGCTGAGGCCGGCCCGGTTGTCATTACAGATCGAGGCAGACCATCGCATGTCTTAATGACGTTCGGCGACTACGAGCGCCTGACCGGCAAGAGCCATAACCTTGTCGATGCGCTCTCAATGCCTGGCTTGTCGACTATCGAGTTCGATCTACCACGGGCGGTCATCACCACTCGAGAGGTCGATTTTTCTTGAACTATCTGCTCGACACTAATGTCATTTCAGAACTGCGCAAAGTCGGCGACGGTAAAGCTGATCCGAATGTGGCTGCGTGGATCGGTGCACAGGACTCTCGTGACCTGTTTTTGTCCGCGATAACAATTCTAGAACTTGAGCGGGGAATACTCAGCATTCAGCGGCGAGATGGGGTACAGGGTTCACGCTTGCGGAAATGGATGGACAGTCGGGTTCGCCCGGAGTTTGCAGAGCGGGTCATATCTGTCGATGACGCCATCGCGACGCGGTGTGCTCACTTACATATTCCGGACCGCCGCAATGAGGCCGATGCGATCATTGCCGCGACGGCGCTTGTGCACGGTTTCACAGTCGTGACGCGCAATATTCAAGATTTTCAAGGCACTGGCGTTGTCCTCGTGGATCCATGGAGCGCGTGAGCTTCGCCATATTGAACGACGGCAACCGTCCTTCGTTTGATCCTCCTGCTCCCGGCAAATGCTCTCCACTAGGTCCTGGAAAACCTTCGCTCTCTCCTCCGTCGGCAACCCTCAGTCCGACGCCCATTGGGAGCAGATAGGTCGCTTTTTCCAAGGTGGGCGCGACGTCCGCTTCGATCTGATCGCCTCTTACCGAGCGGATGAGATGATCGTTCTCGTCGCGAACGAATACGCACATGTCGCGGTGGGCTCGCTGCCCGCGCAGGACTGGACATTGCGCGCGTGACGCTCGTCTTCCGGCGCGACGCGGACCGCTGGCTCCTGGCGCACCGCCATGCCGATCCGCTGGCGCCGGGCATCGGCCTGAAGGACGCCGGCCAGATCACGCTTGGCAGCTGGGCGTCGAAGTCGGGTCTGGAGGACGGTCGATGACAGCGTCCCAGGCTTTTGCCCTCGTGGCCTTTGCGGTCGCGACCTGGTCATCGGCACAGCTCTGGTACGCCCAGCTCGTCATCTATCCGCTATTCGCGAAGGTCGGTGCAGATGACTATGTCGCCTACCACCGATTCTATACGCGCCGGATACCGCTGCCAGTCATCCTGCCGGGCTTTGCGAGCTTCCTGATGCCGCTGCTCCTCGCGGGGCTTGGGCCCTCCGCGCCGCATTGGCTCACAGCCCTCAATATCGCCTCCGGTCTGGTCGGACTGGTGGTCACTGTGGTGCTTGAGATTCCCCGCCATACGCGGCTGGAGAAGGATGGCCACGACGATATCGTGATCGCAGAGCTCGTTCGGTTCAACTGGCCTCGCACCCGTGCGATGACCGTCTCGGCAGTGTGCTGCATAGTCATACTCAGCCTGGGAATGATGTTGTGAAAGCAGCCCATCGCCCCGCCGGAAGGTAGAGCGATGGGTCTGGCAAATCTGATTATCGTCCAGCTTCATTCATTTTGAACTGAGTGAACGGCTCGCTACTAGCTCCGATGAGAGGCATTTCATTTGACGAAAAATCGTTTCCCGATCCCATACAAGATGATCGCGGCAGCACCGATGAGAATGCCGAGGATAGCCTGCAGAAAAGACGTTGCGAACCAGGTTGTTATCTGGGGAAGAACGACGAGCGTGTGTTCGGCGAAGTGTGCAAAACCGTCGATCAAATGTTCCGGCTGATGGAGCCCCATCTCTGCAAGGCTGTGGACGATAATGCTGCCTCCCACCCACAACATCGCCGCCGTACCCACCATCGCAAGAATTGTCAGGAGCACGGGCACGCCTTTGACGAGGCCCGTTCCGATGACTCTTCCGACCACACCTCCACTTCGCGTCAGGTATAAGCCGATATCGTCAGCTTTGACGATCAAGGCGACGACACCGTAGACTGCTCCGGTGATCAGAACGCCGACAGCCGCCAGAACTGCGGCTTGAGAGTAGACGGTTGACGTCGAAACCCCTGCAAGCGTCAGCGCCATGATCTCAGCCGAGAGGATGAAGTCGGTGCGGATCGCTCCCGCGACCTTGTCGTTCTCCAGCTTGACCGGGTCGGGCGACGCTGCTGGATCCGAAGCATGACCTGAGGCATGCGGAAAGAGGGCCTTGTGAAGCTTCTCCGCACCTTCAAAGCAGGGGTAGATACCGCCGATCATCAGCAGCGGCGTGATCAGCCACGGCGCGAAATATCCCAGGATCAGGCAGATCGGCAGAAGGAATATCAGCTTGTTCTTCAACGACCCGAGCGCAATTTTGCCGATGATCGGCAGTTCGCGGGCAGGGGACAAGCCGAACGACATATGTCGGCGTGACAGCCGTATCATCGATAACGACACCCGCTGCCTTCACGCTGGCTTTGGCGGTCTGCGCCGCGACGTCGTCGACTGAAGCAGCGGCGGCTTTTGCAATTGCTGCAACATCATCAAGCAGTGCAATCAACCCGGTTGCCAATGTCTCCTATCCGTCTTCAAGTCGAGGCGGCTTACATAGCGCCCATCGCTGCAACGGGAAGGGATAGTTCAGGCGGCTAGAGCCACCCCGTCCTTTTGAACCGGTAATAAAGGATCGCGCAGAGGGTCATGATAACCACGAGCACGACATAATAGCCATATTCCGTTTTCAGCTCCGGCATATGCTCAAAGTTCATCCCATAGATACCGGCGATTGCTGTCGGTACGGCAAGGATCGCGGCCCAAGCGGCGAGCTGGCGGGTGATGGTACCCTGCCGCTGCTGTTCGAGAAGGTTTGACGCCTCGAACACTGACGTTATGACTTCCCTCAGGCCCGACATCATGAACTCCACGCGGCGCACATGATCGAGGATGTCACGGAAATAGGCTTTTGCATTGTCGTCGATGCAAGGGAGCTCCAGGTTTGCCAGCTTGCCGACAACCTCGCCCATCGGGCCTAGAATGCGCTGGAACTTGATGACCTGCCGCCTCATCCGGAACAGCCGTCTGATTTGCTCGCGTTCCAGGAAGGAGATCAGCATGTGCTTTTCCATCTCCAGCACCTTGTCTTCCAACGTCTCGACCATTGGAAGGTAACCGTCGACCACAAAGTCGATGATCCCATGCAAGACGTAATCAGGCCCATGGTCCAGCAGTTTTGGCGAGTGCTCAAGCTGCTCGCGCAGTTCCTTGTGAGACTTTGCCGAACCTTGGCGTACGGAGACGATGTAATGTCGGCCGACGAAGATGCAGGTTTCGCCATCGGCGATCTTGTCGCCCTCGAGGTGGGCCGTCTTGATGATGACGAACAGCTGATCCGTAAACCTCGACCTTCGGCACCTGCTTGCCGTTCAAGGCATCCTCCACCGCGAGTGGATGCAGCCCAAACATCGCTTCCAGGTTGGTCATCTCCTCGAGCGTCGGCTCGGCAACCCCGATCCAGGCGAATTCACCATCGACCTCTTGGAACGGTTTGTCGCTGAGGGCCAGTTCCTCGGCACGTTCGCCGCCGCGGTAGATAAAGGATGCGATAACGGTCATGGAGGCTCACTTAGGCGAAGGTTTTGGGAGAAGGCGGCGAGTTGGGACCTTGCCGCTGGGGTGGACGCTTGCGCAGGTCGCGTCACCGTGGATCAGTTGGTGAGTTTAAAAATCTGAGGCAGGGACCGTCGAAAATACCGAGGCTGGTTTTTCCTTACAGACGGACAACCAATCTCGCTTGATCTATATCGGAACCATGTTGGGAGTATGACGCCTGAGTGATTCAGCGCTATCAGCTTGATCGCCGCTTGATGATCACACTGGGGCTACATTCTCGCCCTCGATTTCGCGGTTTTGCGGTCCTGGCCAATCTCATAACTAACCTTCTGCCCATCCTGTAACGGCCCGCCCCTGGTCACAGCGGAGATATGGACGAATACATCAGCACCGCCGTTGTCGGGCATTATGAAGCCGAAGCCCTTATCCTGGTTGAAGAACTTGACGGATCCTGTCGGCATGTCCCTCATCGTCCTTTGCCTTCCATTACAGCCTTTTACTCCTGCTTCAGAGAGATGGAGCGGCGCCGGCGATAAAACAAGCTCGTCTTTGAACACCCGGCGGAGCCAAACACGGGGGTGAAATCGGTTGCCAACTCTATCTCGAAATCGTCTGGCTCCGACGCTCGGGCTTCGGAGAAGACGTTGATCGGCGCTCAGCCCGCAATCTTAATCCTCCAGCAAGCAGCTTCGGCCTAGCATTAGAAGATGAGAATAAGCACGATCACCAACTGGGCCTACGGGGTCACAGTCGTCTTGACGGCTTTGTCCGGCGGGGCCTTCATCATGTCATCCCGCAGCGCCGTCGAAGAGCGCGTCGCGGTCGAAGAACACCTGACCCTGGATAGTACGGCAGAAGAGCTCGCACTCGGCGCGGAGGTCCGATCCGACGAGGCGAGGCTGTTCGTAATGCGTGGCGAAGAACGTCATCTCAAGGCATTCCGCGCCGAAGAGGCAAGCGAGCGGCGCCGGGAAATGGCGGCGGAGCAGCTTTTGTCAAAAGGCCTGCCAAAGGCCGAGGCCGAGGTTTTGAGTAAAGTCGAGGCGGATGCCGACGAACTCGACAAGCTCGAGATCGCAGCCGTCGAAGCGTTTCAGCGCGGAGATAGAGATGCTGCGCGGACCACGCTGTTTGGCCCCGAGCACGAAAGGCTGCAAGGAGATCTTCTAGCGATCGTTGCCCACTTTCGAGATTTAACAGTCGCGAGAACCGGATCTCAGCTGGACGCCGCGCGCGAGAGCAGCGACTGGTGGAGCCTCATCGCAAAGATCATGCTGGGACTGACCGGGGGGCTGTTCCTGGCTGTGCTTTACTTCATCTTGAGACGCCGGGTTGCCATGCCATTGGTGCGCATGACGGGAATTGTCGGGAGGCTTGCGAAGCAGGACTAGACCGTTGAGGTGCTGACCGACAGCCGGCGGGACGAGATCGGTGAGATGAACACCGCGATCGAAATCTTCCGGGCAAATGGCATCGAGCGCGATCGTCTGGACGCGGAGCGGCGGGCAGACCAACAGACCAAGGACTCATTCTGCAGATGATGCACCGCCTGCAGGCATGTCAGAACCAGAATGAGCTTGCCGGCATCGTGGCGCGTTTCGCGCCGCAGATCTTCCATGAGATCGCTGGCGGCCTCTATATACTCAATGACAGCAAGACAACGCTGAGCCGATTGTCAGGATGGCTGTCGCATGATCATTCGCCTCAGACCTTTTCGGCGTCGTCCTGTTGGGGCCTGCGACGCGGTCGCCTTCACACCAGCGGGTTCAATGATGGCGATGTTCCGTGCCAGCATCTGGACGGAATGGGTGCGAATGCGATTTGCGTTCCGCTGACGGCTCAAGGCGAGATGATCGGGCTTCTTTATCTTGAGAGAAGAGAAGGGCAGGCCTTCGATTTCGACAGATCGAAGCTCTACCTCGAACTGATCGCCGAAAATCTGGGGCTGGCCATTGCTAATCTTCAGCTTCGGGAGAAACTGACGTTACTGGCGATCCGCGACCCCCTCACCGGGCTGTTCAATCGCCGACATCTCGACGAAACACTGCAGCGCCACACCAGTGATCGTGGCATGGAGCCGCTCACCTGCCTGATGATCGACATCGACCACTTCAAACGGTTCAACGATGAATACGGCCATGACGCCGGCGACATGGTGATGCAACATGTCGGCCAGAGCCTTCGGAATGTTGTGGGGGATGAAGGTGTGGCTTACCGCTACGGAGGCGAGGAGTTCACGGTGCTTCTGCCCGGCAAAAACCGAGAGGATGGCGCCGCACTGGCGGAAAAGATCCGCGCCACGATCAGCAGCGCGGCTCTATCGCATGCCGGGAAGCTGCTCGGCACCGTAACGGTTTCGCTCGGCGTCGCATCGTCACCGGAAGAAGGCTCTCTGGAAACGCTGCTGTCGCGCGCAGATGCTGCTCTTCTGCAAGCCAAGGCGGAGGGGCGCAACAGAGTGGTCTTTAACCAGTTTCGGCCCTGACTCGGATTGCCGGAGCGACAGCTTTCATATCCGGTCAACCCAGCGTCACGACTGTCAAGCGCGTGGCGCGACCAACGCGTGCCGTCATCCTCACCGAGATCTCCACGGCTGTACGAGGATTTCGGTCAATTCCTCTTACCTCGGCCACCCGTCACGGCCCCGCTGACGCCGCTCACGTGCGATCGCGCCTGAGAGAGCCTAGCGGTCGAAGCAGGATGTATGGGAAATGAGCGTCACGCTGCTGGCAACGGGAACGTCTTCCACAAACTCATTGCATTTAGGGCGAACCATAGAAACGTTCGTGCATTATGCATGCATGGTCGGAGGGGTATTTCGAATGATGAACATCAGTATGTCAGATCAGGTCGCCAAGCTTGCATTCGATCCGTCCGTTCGCCGCGCCGTGCAAAGCCTGCCACAGCACCAGCTCATCACGTCCGACGACCGCTTCAATGACCTGCTCGACCGCCTCGCCCAATCTGAACGTGACAGCGCATCAATGGACGCTCCTGAGCTTTTTCCCAATACGACCGCAGCACCGCCTAGGGTGGTAACTCCATCTCCTTTCGAGTGCTGAACCTCTCCGAAGCGCCTCTCGTTGCCGCATGGCCGGTGGATATAACGTTTGAACCTGCCGTTCGCCGCAATACACACAAATATGTTGTAACAACAGAGACTTCGTCTGCGCGAAGGTGACACCGCCGGACTTCACGTTGATGTACGCTACCGTACGGAGTTCCCCACGCTTCCGGCAGTTAGACCTCTGTTAAATCATCTTTGCGCATGTTTCCGTGGTTATGTGGCGGGAGCCAGCCGGAGAGACGGAAAACAAAGCATGGCGACCAAAGCCGATCGACACGGATTGATGACAGCAGCCAAGTTTGCGGAAGTGACCAAACTTTCGCTGATTTCCATCGACAGTCGCGGCAACATTGAATTCGTCAATTCCGCCGCGTGCGCGCTGTTCGGTTACACGCGCGACCAGATGGTTGGTCAGTCAATCACCATCATTATCCCCGAACGCATGCGTGGCGCCCATACTGCCGGTCTGCAACGCGCGGCGGACGGTCATAAACCAAACTTGGGTGGCAGGACCGTCGAAGTCTCCGCAATCAAGAAAGACGGCTCGGAATTTCCGATCGAGATTACCCTGTCGATGTGGGAGGGTAAACACGGGATTAGCGCCGGCGCGGTTATCACTGACATTTCCGAGCGGCGCGAGAAGGAAAGCAGGCTTCATCGCCTCGCAAGCCAGGACACGCTGACAGGCCTCCTCAATCGGCATAAATTCATCGGTATTTTGGCCGAAGCCTTAGCCGCAGACCAGCCAACAACCGTGCTTCTTCTGGACCTTGACGGATTCAAGGATGTCAACGACACCCACGGACACGTCGTTGGGGACTCGTTGTTACAGGCTATCGGTGTGAGACTACCCTATCTCCTTGGTCCGGCCGCTGCAATTGCCCGAATAGGTGGCGACGAATTTGCGTTCCTGCGCCCCTGCATGGGACCGAAGCGGAGGAACTGATCGCCAGCGCCGACTTCGCGCTCTACCGGGCTAAGAACGATGGCGGCCACACCGTCCGCATGTACGATCCCTCGATGCGCAGCGAAACATTGACCAAGCGGGCGCTCAGAGACGAGCTGCTCAACGGGCTTCGTCGGGATGAGCTGGAGCTTTTCTATCAGCCGCAGGTCAATTTGAAGACAGGAGCTGTCATCGGACTCGAGGCGCTGCTGCGCTGGCATCACCCCACGCGCGGCCTGCTTCTTCCGAACGCGTTCCTGACCGCGCTCGACCAGAGCGCACTCGCGTTAGAAATCGGTTGGTGGACCCTCGATCAGGCTGCAAAGCGCGCCGGTGAGTTAAAGGCGGCCGGCTATGATATCAAAGTCGGCGTCAACCTGTTCCCCGGTCAGTTGCGTGCGCCCAACTTGATTCACAAGGTTTCGAACGCCCTTCAACGACATTTGCTGGAGCCGCATCGGCTGGAACTGGAAGTAACCGAAACCATAGCGCTTGCCGATGACGGTCGTTCGTTCGAAGCAATGACCGCACTTGGCAAACTGGGTGTCGGCATCGCCTTCGACGATTTCGGTACCGGTTTTGCCTCCTTGAGCTCGCTGCAGCGCTATCCGCTGACGACCCTCAAGATCGACCGGCAGTTTATCCAGAACATGCATAATGCGCGCAGCAACGCGGCCATCACGCGGGCACTGGTGAATTTGAGCCGTGATATGGGCTTGGAGACTATCGCCGAAGGCGTCGAGACGAAGGAGCAGGAGCAAGCGCTTATAGAGCTGGGCTGCCCATGTGCCCAGGGGTATCGTTACGGTAAGGCAGTTCCGTTTAGCACGATCGTTTGCAGACTGGAGGCATCGCCGCCGCCACCGCAGATCGCGCAGGCTTGAGCCAATCCTCCAAAGCCGGATTGCACGGGTACCAGAAATAGATGATCTAGACCGATGGGCCCGCGGCATGTCATCGGCAGTGCTCTCAATGAAGGCGGGCTTACCGGAGCAGGGGTCGCGTCTAGCAAGCCGGCGACAGCGGGACGGAAGGCACGGCTACCCGCGTCCATGTGCCATCGGTCGATCGCTTTGGAGAGCAGGAACTTGGATACGCCAGCATTGACTCCCCCATTCGACGAACTTTAAAGTGGTGGCTTACATCGAGTCCAATGCTTTGACTTCTGCGGTCACCTCCATCGACTGGAAGGCGTCCGCCGCGCGGGCGAAACTCCCTGAGGCCGGGACGGCCTGGCGATGGCGCGGCTCACAGCAACCGGAACCAGGTTGGCGCCGCCCATGCCGCGGTCGAATCTGATCCAGACAGCGCCTGGAACGAAGACCTCTGCCCAAGCGTGCGTTGATCCATGGTCCGTCGAACTAATGAGTGAACTGTCCGGATTGAACAGATAGCCCGAGACGATCCGGGCGCCAAGGCCCAGGCTGCGCGCTGCCCACGCGAGCAATGCAAATCCCTACAAGAGCAGTCAATGGAATCAAGGTACTCTTGGCGTGGAGGCGCGGTCAACCAGCTCCGTATTAAGCACTATTTTACGGGCCGCCGAAGCTTCGCCACTCAGTCGATCGACCATCAATTCGGCTGCTTTTGCTCCGAGATCGTAGACCGGCTGGCGCACAACAGTAACAGGGGGCGTCGTCACGGATGTCCAGTCCGCATCGTGGAACGAAACCAACGATACATCGTCTGGGATGCCAAGCCCCAATTGACGGTTAACCTCGACACCTCCAGGGCAATGATACTGTCCGATGCAATGATTGCCGTCGGACGCTGCGCCGATTGTAGCATTTCGCTGACGATGCGGTGCGTCTTTTCAGGCGTCACGGCACCAACCTGGACCCATTTCTCCATGCCGATCAAGCCAGCCTGGCAACAGACAGCGAGATAGCCTTCGATGCGCTGCGAAGAGAGCCGGTATTGATGTCTGCCACCGTACGGAAACTATGGTCCGGCGTGTCACAGGCGGTAAGATAGGCGATGCGGCGGTGGCCGAGCGCAATGAGCCGACGCGTGATGTTCTCCGCGGCACGCCGGTCGTCGGCAATCACGTTATCGACGTCGAGTGTGTCGCTTGCGCGGTCGAGCAATACCAGGGGCAGTCCGGATAGCCTCATCCGCGTTCGATACGGCCATATGCTCGAAGCCTGCTTCCGTCACGACCTCTTCAAGGTTTGCTTTGATGAGGAATTCGTCTTCGGCGATGAGAACAAGCAGCTTGCTCCCGCCGCCGCTGACGATTTTCTGAGATGTCTCGGCGGAATCATCGACCATGGGCACGTCCTGCACTGGCGGGCGGGGAGCTCTAAGCCCTCAGTGGCCAGCGCCTACGAATTCGTTTGCTGACGATGACGAAGAGATAGAGCTTTGATGTGAAAGTCCATCCTCAATCCCACGGAGCTTGGGGGTATTGGCCAAGGCATCGGGCAGCGTCCTGAGCCGCCCGTTCTTCCGGCACCAGTTTTCGACAACGCGCGTGAACAGGGGCGACGTTCACCAAGGAGGCGGCTGATGGTTCTCGTCCCTTCGAGATCGAAGAAGCGCCACAACGTGACAATCGAGGCCACGTCAGTCCGACCGTTCTATAGCCGCGCGGCTGCGGCTCGGTCCGTTACTTTGACTTCTACAGCTACGTTCATCGATAGGAAGGCGTCCGTCCCGCCCACGAAGCCTCCTGAAATCGGAACGGCTTGGGCGATATCGCGGGTCACAGCAATTGGGATGAGGTTGGCGCCGCCCATGCTGCGGTTTGTCGGATCGAATGTGATCCAGCCAGCACCCGGAACGAAGACCTCTGCCCAGGCATGGGTCGATCCATGGTCCGTCGAGCCAATGAGTGAACTGTCCGGATTGAACAGATAGCCTGAGACGATCCGGGCACCGAAGCCCAGACTGCGCACCGCCTCCACGAACAGTTCGGCAAAGTCTCTGCAGGAGCCCCAACCCCGATCGAGAGTGGTCAACGGCGCCTGCGTGCCTTCCTCGTCCCGGCTCTGGTAAGAAATAGATGAGGTAATACCAAGGCTGATATCCTTGAGGAGGGACAGCGTGTCGGTCGGCGTGCCAGCGACGAAACCGCGAGCCCATGTCGCAAGCCGGCCGTCGACATCTTCGTACTGCCGAACCGCAAGCGCACCGAGATCAGTCCAATCACTGTCGGAGTACAGGAAAGGATAGTTGATTGCCGACACCGCAATGTCGAAGACGGGCCATGCCGATGCCGTCAAATCCACGGTCGCCATGCTTTCCACCACCAAACTATCGCTGGGGATCCGGAATGTCGCTGAGGCAATCGCATTGCCGAATACGTCGTGCGACCAGCTTAGCTCAGCCTGGGGGGAGATGGAAATCTCATGGCTCAGCAGCCTGAGCTCGCGGCCTTCACGTGGCCTGAGCATAAGGCGGTGCGGCGACAGCGACACCTTCTCTCGAAATGTGTAAGTCGTACGATGATGAATGTTGAGCACCGGCATAGCAACGAACCCTAAAAGCATTTCTGAAGACGTCCGTCGCCAGCCTATACGGGCCTCCCGTGACGGACGATGTCGTTTTTGTGGAGCAGGAGTCGCCCTTCGCGCGGACCTGAAATCAGACGATGGGGGAAAGTTGAAACAGCGATAGCTAGAAGTCGTTCGGTGTCGTATGGAACGCTTCGGCATGCCCTCTGCTTGCCAGCGCCACGTGACTGCAACCAATCGACTCTATCACACCCACGCTGGCCAAGTGCCCACGGCTCTGCATGGCTCGCTGCCCAGCCCCGAAACTCATCAAAACACCCGATTGCCCTTCGGATCAGTCATCGCTGATTGATGGGAGATGCAGCTTGACTTCGCGGCGCTGCTTTTCGTCCAGAGGCTCGATATGTTCTCTCCAGAATGACGATGCCATGGCTGGTTCACCGTCCCACTTTCGCGTGCTGACGATGTTGTCGTCGACTTTCACTCGCCGACGCCCGCCGAGGCGCAGGTACTCCTCCGCCAGCCGCAGGGATGGCGTCTCAGCATCGTCGCGAATGCCGGTATCTTCGCTGTTTTTAGTCTCCTCCAGGAACACGACCAGCGCCTCACACTCGGGACCGAACGGCCGCTGGTTGAGGAACGCATCGATCGACGACCTTGTCTCGTGGCCGCCAGAGGATGCGTTCCCCCGGTGGAGGACGAAAAGCCTGCTGGTCGCAGCGTCCTTTCCAACGAACCACTTGTCTCCATTCGAACTCGAAGCAAATTCTTGCAGATCGGTCATGTCATAGTCCTCTTTTCAGCTGTCAGTTCATGAGACGCGGAAAGCCACAGCCTATCGGATAAGCCTGGTCGCGACGGGGATCCAGGATCTCTGAGCGTCGCAGATCAAAGCTTATGCGGCGTCCCAAGAGTCCGTCAGACCCGTCGCCAATCAGGCGAGCCGGCGTGAAAGTGGGTAGCCTGGCGCGTCATAGAGCGCGCGTATCTGGTTCTGATCAAAGCGCGCCTCGTCAATCTCCAACATAGAGCCACGCTGCTGACTGTTTGGCATGTCCTCTACGGCGAAGCGGAGGGCTTCGGCAGCCGTCTCGAACCGCCGATAGCGAGGGCCATTTGTTCCAGCTTTCGACTTGCCGGCGTAAAGTCCAGCTCCACCCGTATAATCGAACCGGGTCACATTTGCGCCCTCGCGGTTGCGACCGGATGACGGAGGCGACAGGCGGCATCTCGGACGGTTCGTTCGCTGTCGCGCAGTTCGCGCTTCCGCAGTTGCATCCGTTTTCGAAGGTTCAAGAGCTTTTCGGCATTGGAACCAACTTCGGCGACAGGTGCGCGAAACAGCGCCTCCGCGCATCTTGGAGTGGTGTAGTCTGTCATTTTGTCCTCGAATAATGAGCGCGGTATCGCGCCCGCTGCGATGATATTAGGGGCGACAGCGCCGAGCTATTTTTTGGTGACACTCGCCGTGTGGCCGCCCGTGAGCTTGACCTGCGAGCCAGATGACGCGGGTGCCGCTGCTGCGGATTTGTCTTTTTTCGGTTTACGGATCTCGCGGTTGCTACGCGTCTGGCCTTTGGCCATGGGTTTATCCTTCGGCGCCCGAAAAATGTCGGCGCTGTTTGAGCTGGAGTGATTTGGGTCGGCGTTCGTCTCGAAGGAAATTTGCTACACTGGGAGGAGCGTTGTGCCCTGTAGGATCGTCCTCATGCGGGTTTTTCCGCCGACGCCGAAATTGGGAAAGGCTCTCATCGCCGCCAAGGGCAGATTTCGCGGAGCGTTGCCGGTGAGCGGGCTTGTGAGAAGCGCGCGAAGGGCCGTTTGTTCATGATATCCGAACGTACTGGAACGAGCCAGATTTTGTGAAACGTAGCCGGAATACTCGTTGGAAGACATCGCGTCCTCCTCTCGGTTGGGTGAAGCCATCGGAAAGACAGCGATACCTATGACACGGCGACTGCGTCTGCCACATGCCTGCCTCGCCGTTTGAGCAGGCTATTGTCATTTACTGCCTGCGATGCCGCCTGGGGAGCGGTCGGAACTGGACCCGTCCTTGCGGGTACTTCAGAGATTAAAATTGCCGATCTCTGCGGCGGGAAAAACAAAAAGGCCGGGCATGAACCCGACCTCTCACAGTCATTCAGCTTTGCTGCCAGTACATCCGTGGTCAGCGGTGCGAATGACCTTATTACGCCGCCTGAAGGTTGTCGGCAGAGTTCTTGCCAGACTTGCGGTCCTGGACGATGTCATAAGTGATCTTCTGACCATCCGAGAGTGAACGCATTCCGGCGCGCTCGACGGCAGACACGTGCACGAAGACATCCGTGCTGCCATTGTCAGGCTGAATGAAGCCGAAGCCTTTGGTAGAGTTAAACCACTTTACGGTACCAGTGTTCATAACGATTTCCTTTCGAAGCAATCGTTGTGGTTCCCGCGATGCCTTGCGGGATAAGATCGATTATTTGAGAGGAAATCCGACGGGAGCATGAAGCTCTGGAACGACGTCACAAGCATTGGTCGATAAACAATATATAGGCTCAATTTTTGGTTTTGCAATGCCTATCTCGTTTTTGTTCTAAGCTCCTGCTGTGTTGGTCGTATCGAACCTGTGTCGCGCAACTAGCCTCTCGTCCGGTCGACGGAATTCCGTCCTCCAGTATGCCGCCCTGAATTTTCCAAAGCAGCTTTCGCTGTTTACGGAGAGGGTACACGCTGGGCTATGCCCTTGATAAGATTGATCCCAATGACGGGTTTGTCGCTCTCATTGAGCTAGAAGGTCTGACGACTATCGCCATTGACGGCTCCAATCACATCCGGTGCGTCGGAGACCTAGCAGGCCGTTGAAAAAGGCGCTGGCACATATGCTGTTGTCGTGATTCACTCGCTGTATGGCGATTTGGAGCTGATGGATGCGCGGCGGCGATGTGAGGACAGGCGAACTCTTCAGCTATGTGGATCTGGAGGCTCGTGTTCGAAAAGATCATCCCCTACGGGCCATCCGGCAGATCGTGAACGAAGCGCTCGTTTTATTGGAACAAGATTTTGCAGCGCTTTATTCACCGATCGGGCGACCGTCGATCGCGCCAGAAAAGCTTCTGCGCGCCATGCTTTTG
>Ga0209673_1001397_pt1 | contig 23528 bp, 11 predicted proteins | sample AraplaCol_mMS_r2_2_FD_184274 | JGI IMG/M metagenome (GOLD analysis project Ga0209673, IMG submission 184274) | Arabidopsis root microbial communities from North Carolina, USA - plate scrape MF_Col_mMS_r2 (SPAdes) (version 3) | ecosystem: Host-associated > Plants > Roots > Endosphere | place... | reverse complement strand
AAATTTTTTTTTTTTTCTATTTCAATATTTTTATCCGATTTTAATTAGCTATTTTTTTCAAAAAAATTTTTCAACCGAATCTATTCAATTTCCAAATAAACAATTATATCTAGAATATATATTAGAATAGAATAAACAGTCAATCAATCTGTATTAGATTAGATTCTAGAATCTATCAAAAAAAAAATCAGAAAATCCAAATAGAAAAATTCCAATCAATTGTCAGTTTTTTTTTTGAATTTCTGTATTGCTGATTGATATCGAATTGGAATATATATAGAAAAACTGAACAAAAAATAATCTGAATTAATTTTTTCGAACTGAATTAGCAGAAAATCGGAAAAATTTATTCAAAAACTACAATAAATCAATTCGATATTGAATATACAGTTGAAACAGAAATTTCTGAAAAATATATTTTTGTTTACTACTATTGCAATATAACTACCGAAAAAACTATAACTATTGCTATAAAATATATAAATATATCCGGAAAAAACTACTATTCCAATATATTGTACAAAAATTATATATAGTTATTGAGATTTTCTGCAATTTTTTGGATCCGAATATTAATCGATTATCCGAAAAAAATCTATAATCAATAGATTATAATTCAATTCGATCAAAAAAATAGAAATTACAAAATTGTATAAAATATCCAAATTTATATCTGTAATCAGATATTAATATAAAAAAATAAAATAAAAATTATAGAAATTTATATTTAGTTATTTAATAACTAATTAAAAACAATATTACTGTACAGTAAACAGAAATTATCGATCTATAGAAATTTATTACTAATTATAAAATCGGAATCTGACTAAACTATAATTATTTCGAAATAGAAAATACTGATTAAAAACTGTTAATACTAAAATATTGTATTAGATTGAATACAAATTTATCTATTTTAAAAAAAATAACAAATATTAAAAAAATAGAAAATCTCTATCCGGAATAATATAAATTCTGACAAAAAATAGTAAAATTTGATTGAAAAAAACTATCAAATTAATTAATATATACAAAAATATACAGATATAGTAAAATTTATCTGATTTGAGAAATTCAGCAAATAATAATAAAATAGAAATTTTCGACCAAAATATCGGATAAAAAAAAAATAGTAAAAAAAAAAATCTGTAGAAAACAGAAAAAATATATATATACAATTCCGAATTTAAAAATAAACAGATTCAATCTGGAACAAAAAAAAAATTTCCGGATAGTATAATATAATAATTTTCGGTAAATAGTACAGTCGGCAGTAAATAGAATTTATTAAACAATATAAACTGATTGTTCTGAACTATTCCGGTTTATTTATTTTTTTAGAAAATAATAAAATTATTTCGACCGACAAAAACCGGCCAGAATTACTATTTTATATCTACTATATTTATTATTACCGATTTTTATTGATATATTTAGAAAATTGTCTACAATTGTAGTAAATTGTATCTAAATAGCTATATTGTATATATACAGTTACAGAATAAAATATATAGATATATTTCAAACCAAATAGAGAAAAATAAAATTCCGGAATTACTATTTTGATAAATTACAATTACTGTATAGATATTCTGAATATCAGAATATCTGTATATAACCGAACGGATATATATTTATCTATTTGTATATAATACTGCTAGCCGAATACAATATCAAAATATACAATTTTATTTCTTAGATCTCAATATTATTAGATTGAATATCCGAGAAGATAATTCTGTATAAAGATATTCAATCCGAAGATTTGTATAATATTCTGTATAGAATACTGTATAATCTCAAAATCACCAGTTTGATAGAGAACAAACTATCGGTATATACAATAGAAATATTATATTCTGAAAGACTGCTGATATAAATTTAGATTGAATAAAATATTCTTTTCTATTTTTTTCCAGAGTTTGGAAAATATACCGAGAATACAAACAATTCGGACTGTATTCTATATCAGTATATCTGTTTACTTATCGACTATCTCAAACAAATATATTCGGTTATTTTCCAGTAGTTTGAATCAATACTGCAGTACAGTTATATTATATACAATCTTCTCTAGATATTTTTCAAACCAGATTCCCAAATTTTCGCGATATATTTTGGTACAAAAAAACTGCAATATATTATATTCAATACAGATAAAAAAATAATACAGAATAACAAAATATAGTTCAATCTCGAATATCGATTTTTTGATAATAATAGAATCAAATTTGGCAAAACAGATATATTTCTATATATAGCAAAATTCTACGGATCAAAACCGGTCGAAAATTTTGAAATCTTTTTTTTCTGCTACTATCCGAAATACAAACAAATCCGGAATAATTTGATCGAAAAAGATCGAAAATTTCGGGATTTGGCCGGTTTGTATATACAGTACTGTAAAGATAGTATATTTTTTATAAATAAAAAAAAATCTATTAAATTCAAGATCGACAATCGAATCGGAATAGATACTGTATTTTTTTATAAAATACAGTCAAACTATTTCCGGCTGTTTTTTTGTAATATAGAAATAAAAAACAAAGACAGTATTATTTTTTTTGATATAGATACAATATTTATAGAAAACTGTAAACAAAAAAAAAATATAAAAGAATAGTATAGATATACAAATACTAAACAAAACAGATTTATTAATTATATATTCAACAGTCTGCTGTTTCAGTTTCAAAAAAAAAATATTCTGTATTGATATAAAAAACAATATTTTGAAAACCAGCTAATATATTTCTAGTAGAATATACAGTAAATATTTTCAGAGATATAAACTGATTATCTGAATTATTTGACTGTCTATAAATTCTGTCAGAAAACAAAATTTTTTTTTATCAATAATAAAAATTTATTTAGATATAATATCAACAATATTTTTTGACAATATAATTGATAAAAAAGATCAAAAATTTAATATATTTTTAGAATATATCAGCAAACTGTTTATATTCAATTTTAAATCTTCTGTTCTAATCCAAACTAGTAGTCTATCCGATATCGGAAAAATATTTACAATTAAAATAATTTCAGAATATTTCAAACTGTTTTTTTATTCGATATAAACCAGTTGTAGTACTAATTTTTTTCTGGCTGATTTTTCCAGATATCTGCAGATAAATTTATTATCGACTACAGAAATTTCAATATATTTGAACAACAATTTAAAACTATATTCAAAATCGCTAAATATTTCAAAATTGTATTTTTTTGGATAAAACAGATATATTTATAGATTAGTATATATTTTACTATAATATTTATAATTGTCTAGTTACCGTTTTTTTTTAAAAATTTGAATATTATCAAGAAATTTTTTTTTTGATTTCGAATTGTAGTATTCAGTTTGATAATACAATTATCAGCCGAATTTATTTGATTATCAAATATAAAAATTTGAACAAAAGATTTCGAAGAAATCTCTAGTCAATTTTTCTGGCTAGAATATATATATTTCAAAAATCTGCTATAACCGAAAAATACAATCTCCAACAATTGGAGTATTTAGAACTCAATAGACGAGAGATAGATTCTAAAAGACTGAATACTGTTTGTTTACTAATAAAAATAGATTAGATCAAAAATATTGCAGCAATTGTATATACTCTCGCCGAGACGAATACAAACCAAATAAACTATAAGTATCTGGAGTTAGCCGCCGAATCAAATCAGAAATTTTCGAAGGAATTTGGAAGACAGAAGCCATTACAAGAAATATATCTCTAACAGCAAAGACTGCAATCCTCGGCAGACTATTCCGTTTTTCGTCAGCGGTCTCGAGTCTATATAGTAACAATTTCGGTTAGTACACGATAGTCTTAGATATTGGAATTTATTTAGTCTGCTATTGTCTTATAATGATCCTAAAAATGGTATACCATTTCGGAAACCCTTTAGTTTGAAAGCCAAAGATAGGAAAATAACTCGTAATTGGTGGTGTCGAAGTATATGAGTAAAGAGCGCACTCTGGAATAATAGGCGAAAATGGAAATTTGGGTATCAAGAACAAAATCGCTAGTTTAACAGATACGGAGCCGCTCGAAATCAGCTTCACCTGGATTTTCTCTTCAAAAATTTTTGTAAACTTTATCTTGCATAAAATTATACTTAGACTACCCCTGACCCGGTAATTTTCCGTATTTCATGACACTTCTAGCTATACGGATAAAAATAAGAATGTAAAACATAGCACAAATCCCTTGATATTGATTGGACTGCAGTAGAAGAACAATTACTTGCAGGGGCCAAGCTCTGTATTAGAGGCAAGGGACTCAGTGTCACGATCATCTTCAACTGTATTGAGGACGATAGTTATGGCAGAAACGCGGCTCGAAGGGGCGAGAAACGAGGCGAAAGTGCAGGTGTGAATCAAGGACCAGTGACATCACGAGAGACAAGGCATGCCTTCCGATGCATAGGGTAGACTTGCGAGAAGAAAAATCGGAAATCATCTCGCGACAGACAGTCAAAGGCATTGCAGTGTGTGGAGCAAGACAAGCGTTCAAATTACTATGCTAAATACAATATAAGCATCAATCATAGGCTAGGTATGGGATAGTGCTTTGAAAGTATAAGAAATACGACACGGTTTGATAAACAGACAAAAACGATTTTAGTTTCATGTGAAGGAAAAATAGAAACACGAAGGGAGCGATATTCTGAGGGTAGCCATAAGACATTGAGTCCATTATAGATTATCCAGGAACGGTCATCGCTAAGTCTATATCCATATCTCTTAGGCGAGTGGGTAGAACTGTTAGGTACAGACACCGTAGCTTCCACTGGGCCTATAGAAAAGGTACCAGCGTCAGTATACAGACAATTCGAATCGGGGATATTAAATTCGACAAAACTAATAGAACCGGTAGAGAGGATTGATACATTCTCGCCAGTGGCTGGATCCCAAATCCGGATTGTTTTATTCTGGGATCTTGATACAAATTGGTTTCCATCTGGCGACCAGATAATCGACCGGATCAAATCGCTATATCTCTCGAGAATAAGTATACTCTGGTCTGTGTCTGGATTCCAGATCCGGACTGTATTATCCAGAGATTCTGATATAAATCGATTTCTGTCTGGCGACCAGACAACCGATTCAATTAAATCGGTATACTCTTCGAAAGAAAATATATTCTGGCCGGTATCTGGATTCCAGATTCGGATTGTTATATCAAAAAACTATAATACAAATTGGTTTCTATCTGGTAATCAGACAATCGATTTAATCGATTTACTGTATCTTTCGAGAATAGATATATTTTTAACAGTAGATAGATTCCAGATCCGGACTGTATTATTATAAAATTCTGATACAAATCGGTTTCTATCTGGCAATCAAATAATTGATCCGATCGAATTACTATATCTTTCAAAAATAGATATATTCTGACCGGTGGCTGGATTCCAGATCCGGATTGTCTTATTTTGGAATCCCGATACAAATCGGTTTCTATCTGGTAATCAGACAATCGATCAGACTGGATTAATATATCTTTTGAAAATAGATATATTTTTACTGTTGGATGGATTCCAGATCCGGACTGTATAATTATAAGATCCTGATACAAATCGGTTTCTATCTGGCGACCAGAAAATCGATTCTACTAAATAAATATATTTTTCAAGAATAGATAAACTCTCGACAGTAGCTGGATCCCAAACCCGGATTGTTTTATCCGGAGAATCCGATACAATTCGGTTTCTATCTGGCGATCAGACAATCGACTATACCGGATTACTATATCCCTCGAGAATAGAAATACTCTGGCCGGTAACTAGATCCCAGACCCGAATTGTTTTATTTTGGAAATCTGATATAAATCGGTTTCTATCTGGCGACCAGAAAATTATCCGGACCGAATCAATATATTTCTCGAGAATATAAATATTCTGACTGATATCTGAATTCCAGATCCGGATTGTTTTATCCGAAAATCCCGATACAAATCGATTTCTATCTGACAACCAGATAATCGACTATACTGGATTACTATATCTCTCGAGAATATAAATATTCTGGTCTGTATCTAGATTCCAGATCCGGATTGTTTTATCCGAAGATTCCGATATAAATCGATTTCTATCTGATAACCAGATAATCGACTGAACCGATTTACTATATCTCTCGAGAATAAATATATTCTGGCCGGTATCTGAATTCTAGATCCGGACTGTATTATTTCAAGATTCTGATACAAATCGGTTTCTATCTGGCAATCAAACAATCGATTCAAACAAATTATTATACCCCGCGAAAATAGATATATTTTTCCCGCTAGATGGATCCCAGATCCGGACTGTTTTATTCCAAAATCCTGATACAATTCGGCTTCTATCTGGCGATCAGACAATTGACCAAATCAAATCTCTATATTCCTCGAGAGTAGATATACTCTGGCCGGTGGCTGGATTCCAGATACGGACTGTGTTATTATCCGATCCTGATACAAATCGGTTTCCATCTGGCGACCAGGCAATGGAGATAACCGAATTTGTATATCTCTCTATAGTTTGAAGACAAGTACGCCAGTCTTTCTCCACTGTAGGATAGTTCAAAACCCAATCGGGTCTATACTCTTGGAAGACTATTCTAGTGAGGCTCTTTGGCGGGCTGAAGACGAGGGGTGAGCAATATATCTGGAGTGGGCTGTTCTCGATTCCTCTTTTATGATAGTAAAGGAATCTGAGGGTGTCGTGAGCTCGCTCCAAGAGGCCGTCTGACCCACTTTCTTTCTGCCAGAAGAGAATGAATCTTATGTTAGTAGACTAATCCATTTCGGTACCGGTTTGGCAATATACCACAATCAAATTTTCTAGCCTTTTTATAGCGCGTATGCTATCTGAAAGTCTTTCTAATATGCTCAAAGCCTCAAGCCAATGAATATATTTCCGCTGTAGAAACTTATCCACCATATTACTATTGCTCGAACTCAGTCTCCACGTTGTGCTATTCTTGCAAGCGTCAATATGGTCCACCCAATGGATATATGCGTACTCAACGGTTGCCAGTGGATTTGGGCTAGGTATGCTGATATCCTTTGTGGATATGCCTGGCAATTTGAGGTGAAGAATGTCCCGTCGAAGTGTCTTGCAAAGAATATCCAGACATTGGGAGAAGATAGTGTGATGTTTACTGTCTAGGCCGTCAGGGAATATCTCAGCGAATGTCTCTCTATTCAAGAAGTCTTTTGCAGACTGATGAACAAAACTGACGGTCTGGTCTTGTAATATTACGAAAGATCCACAGAAGCTGATGATCCGACGAAGTATGGCAGGATTGATAGAGTGACGTATTCGCCTTTCAATAAACGTGCCTAGCTCGCTCAGAGTGATGGGGCGGTAGACTAATGATACGATACTCAGAATTTGCTTGCAAATATTTGCGTCCCTTGTTCCACGAATCTGATCTAGCATTCGGCGGTAGAGGGCACTGAGTCCAGGGGGAAACGTTCGAACAATTTCTTCGGTATGCCACCACTCTGTTTTCTCTAGTTCTTTGCAGACCAGGGCTATCCATAGAAAAGTACCCCGCGAGTTTAACAACAAATAATCTTTGACTATTTCGCACGTTTCTGGATCATATTCTTCTGCACCTGCGATATCGTTCACCCTTTGATTAATAAACAGTCTCACGGCCTGAGATACAGATGCCTTATTTAGTTCCAATGGGATTGGAGCTATCTGAGTAGCAGAATTGAGGCGCTTGGTAATATTGGCATGATTTCGGCTAGATACGATCTATTTGATGTGTGGATAAGCTGCTGCCTTCTGGACAGTCAACTTGAGAAGTATATCGAGACCGCTTGTGCACTCGTCCAGTGTATCAACCACGATATTGGCAGTTTTTGAGGACGAGTCTTCGAGGATACTCGTGAAGATGCTAGTCAGCGTACTCCATGCGTTTACATCCTCAAAGAGGGCCTTTCCAGTATTTTCGTACTGAGATCGCATATATGACAGAAGGGACGGGTTCTCCTCGATGAGCAAATATATCAGTCTACGTACGACGGATGTAGCGCTATTAATTCGTGTATCGGTGGCTTGGCAAAAGAAGAAAGTGGTCGTCGTAGTGTTTCCGTGCAATCTTTGCAACTCTTCGATGATTCCATACAGAAGTATCGTCTTGCCTTTACCGGGATCACCCCTGATCCAGAGGAGACGATTGCTTTGACTTTTTTTCCATTCTTTGAATGCCTGACTATCAAGAATCCATCGATAGCAATCTTCAAGAAGTCCACCCTTGCTATCCTTGATGCGCTCTTTGTCGTGGCGAGGATCGGTCGTTCGTAGAGCCCGCAGATATTCTTTATCTAAGGATGCCGTTTGACCTAGGGCGTTTCATAGTTAAGTTGAATTCTCTGGTGATAACCAATTTGCTTACTGATCGTCACACTCCCAATATTGCCATTTACCACTCCTGCTTGGAATCCATCATTAATACCGTTGTGGGAGATGTTCGTCGTCATCAATGTTGTTCGATGGTTTTGAGAAGGTTCAAGTCGGAGTTGGATCCGAGGTTCCAGTCTACCCCGCTCTCAGGTGATGGCCAATCTCAAGTAGACAGGCCCCTCTCCCCCATTTTTTTTTTCTAGATTGTTGAGATGAGATGACTGTTTTCTAACTGTCACTTTCCAGAGTAATTAATGTGCTAATACACCGCGACGCTTTCCTTTGCCTCTAGCGGGAGGAAACAACCTTTGGACAAGCCTGCCAAACTAGTTGTGTTCAATTTTCAGGAAAATTACCGACTCACCAAGCAATTATTTAACGATTACGAAAAGTTTCAAGTGCTTGAAGTAGGCTAGATAAAATAGGGATAGTGTGTTTCAGAATAGAGTTCAAGAACAAAATGAAAGAAAACAAGAGGTGAATCTGATTTCGAGCGGCCCTGTAGAAGACGGATTTCCTTCTCACGAAATCTTTAGACGTTTTGTATGTCCTGTATCCACTTGACAAAGTTGTCGTTTTCCTGGTCCCAGGCGTTGCGTAGCTGGTCGGCATCTTAGAGTTGAACAGTGAAAGTCAATAATCAAAGTATATCCGAGCTCTTTACACCAAAAAACATTGTCTGGTTTGAGGTCTTTATAGATAATATCCAAGGTTTTAACTTCTTTTTTCGATCTATGAATCTCTCGGCGGAGATATAGAATCAGTTCTATTGTATCTGTGCTTTTACCGTCCCAATCTATAACGAATATATAGTGGATTTGTCCAGCGCTATAAAGAAAATAGATTTTCGCCAAATCAATCGTTTCCAAAAAGACCGGTACAGCAGATTCTTGAATTTTGTGCAGAATCTGATAAATCTGTATTTCGTGTAATATTTCTTTCCACAATTCTGAAGTAGTATCTTTACCAATAACCGTATAACTATATTTTGTATAAATCAGTTTGAACGGAATACTGTAGAAACTATAAATATTAAGAGAAATATAATGATCAATATTTTTGTCTATTTGGTCTTTGAATAAAATCAGTAAATTTTCAGCCGAGATAGAATACTGAGCCGGATTGTTTTGATTCCGGCGATGGTAATCTATATTTGAACAAAATTTGTCCAGATTTTTTCTGGTTTGCAGACTGTATAAATATTGTTATATACAGAATTGTACAGTACAATATCGGTAATAATTTTCTCGATTATATTCTGAATTTTGCTGGCAATCTAAATACTGAGTAGACAGTAAAAATATAATTTAACTGATTTTCTGTTTATATCCAGCTGTTTAATTTATATTGGAATCGGAAGAATTAGATAACTGCGAATACAGTTGAATCTCCGAAAATATACAGCTGGTTTGAGATTGTATAGATATCTGACAACTATCTGAAAAAAACAGCAATAGAGATAATAATAATAGTCTATAGAATAAATCTGAATCTGGATTTGAAAATTCTGGATTTGTACTATCAGAATAGAAAATCTGCTGTAATTCTTTTTTCGGAATCTGCGAATATATATAGTCAAAACTGGTTTTCCAAATCGGAATATTTGAATATACAAGATTTCTCTATTTTTGTCTACAGACAGATAAATAGAATACTATTAAACAGAAATACAGTATTTTTGCAACAGATATTTTCGATATATTAAAAATATAATTATTTTCCGGATCTATTTCGCTGTTCGGATTACAGAAAAAGTAGTAAAATATATTCGGATTGTTACGGAGAATTCGAAATAGAATCCGGATAATTCCGTTTGTAATATAGAAATATTCGAGATTTTTTTGAATTATTATATAATATTCTTGGACAATAGCGGAATAGACAAACCGTTCTATATTATATTTCAGTTTCGTTTTCTGGTCTGTAAAAATTTTATTGGATCTGACCAAATCTTTTTATAAATCTATCGGTCGAAAATCTATACAAAGAATTGCAACAGAAAATTTATACAGCAGTTTATATTCAACAGATATAAAAAAAATATTAGTATTTCTGTCGATACAGTAGATACAGAACTGATCAGACTGTAGATAATATATATTTGATATTTGGTTTTTATTTGTTTCGGTTGTTTGATTTTTGTTTAGAATATTTATATAGTTGCTGAACTGTATTCCGTTACCGAGACCGAACTCGTTTCGAACCGCCGGTATCTTGTACAATTCGGTAATTATATTATAAATATATTCTTCAACGGCAAACCGTTCGTAGATCTCGAATTTCTGTTTACTATTCAGTGGTTTACGAACAAAATATCGGACTAAATTTTCTAACTCTAGTAAAAACAAGAACAAATACGGCGATTGTCTTTTTTCCGGCCGAAAGTAGCTGTAGACGGATTTGTATATTTCTGAGAATTGTTTTGAACAATCGGTCCAATATTCTAAACGAGTAGAACAGTATTTATCTGTGGGGGAAGATATTTGACCCGTTGTTGAGCGAGATAGTATTTCGACTCTCAACGGTCGGGAAAGATTGTGACAGTATTGTAGATATTCCTGAAGTATTGTACTGCGAATACACCGTTCACCCTCCTCGCGTTTCTCTTTCTCTTGTCTGCGTTTATCTTCAGCCTGTCTTTGTTGCTTTTCGGCCTTTTCGCGCCGCTGCTCCGCCTGTAGGTAGAGCGACTTGTAATCCGGTGAGCTTTTATCCGCCATCAACTTTGAGTGAGAAATGGAAAGAGAATATAGCTCGAGACAACCACCAATGGTCGATTCTTGTTCAAGGAGGCATGCTTCCGGACCCCGACCGGTGTTTGGCCTGAGGAAGTTGGAGTCAGCTGATCACGGTTTCCGGCAGAAGTATTTACCCGGATATATGTCACTGCAGCCAATGGTTTAGTGAATCTCAAAGATCAAAACATGCCAAGAGCAGTCAGTGCCCCTTCGATGATTATACCAGGTCACCTCCGATATGAGCTCTCCCCATACTCAGAAAGAAGGAATAATCCTTATGGATCTAGCTAGATCACTGAGCGCTTAATCCTAGATTTAATACAAGAGAAGTGGAGGAAGCAACTCACCGCGTGAAGCAACAAGTCAGCTATGTATTTCTAGAAACCGAGAAAGAAATTGGATGAATCTTAAATAACAATTCGTGTGACAGGCCGCGGAAAGCGGAGTCTTCACGATGTGTTTCAGAACCGCCAATTCTAAGCTGTGACTTCGAAACCGCCAACTCGGAACCGCCCACACTGTAAACTATCTATACCAGTCCTCAATGGCTTTGTCATCGGTAAGTAGAAACGAGGGGTTTCCCTACTTAATCGCTACTGTATACCTTACAGTGTTTCTACCCACGAGATAGCATATCTAGCGAGGTCAATAAAGTAGCTTGGGAGTTGCGGGCGAGTCCCCAGGTCGTCGGCGACTCTTCAATTGCAGGCGAACCCCCAGGTCGTGGGCGAACGTACATTCGCGGGGAGTATGCGCAGATCTGAGAGTATGAGCAGACTGGGGAGTCTGTAGGGCTAGAGAGGCAGTGAAATTTGCATACTGAAACGGAACAGAGGGGCGCGCTCCAGTATCGTGGGCGATCATTTCCCGATGTCATAGTGCATACTTTGCCATGCGGTCCTAGTTATTTCTTAAATGGTCTTCGGCCCTGAAAGTATTTATACGCGGGAGAGGAAAAGCTCTTTTTAGATAACTGATTCGCAGTTTAGGGCTTGCTAAAGGTCTTTATGGTATTTAAGTTTATCTCTCAGGAAGTATATTGCGTATTAACAGGGCCCGCTGAATTTCTACGTCATTTAGAGGAGCCTTTTAGTTGAAAAACTTTGCTGCGGACCCTGGGCACGAGGGTATTAGGAAATGTATGGGCCTGCGCTAATAGTGGAGAAAGTGTTGTCAGGTGGTTTATCTCCTCAGTTCTATCGTCAACCAATTTTCCGACGAGCATTTATTTGTTAAACGTTCGAAGTTTACCCTTGCTATTTTGCGTACAGGAGAATATATCAGTAAAGAATATCTCCTAGGCCGAAAAGGTCTCTAATTCGTGTATAGTGATTCGTGTATTGTGTATTGACTACTTACAAAGAAATTCAAGTATAGCAAAGCAGAAGATGTAGCTCCTACTGTAAGAACCCATACTGCGGTTCTAGCAATACCGTATAGGATTCCCAAAGCCCGGTTCTCCTAGGATCTAACGCAACGGCCCTAGGAATGGTGGCTAACAGTCCTAGGAGTTTCAACTATTGCTCCTGAGAGGATATATTCTGTGCATTGGGAAATCCTTTTATTGAGTCATCGAGCTGGATAATGAATGCTTATCTCAGGCACACTGTGCAATCTCTAGCTGTTGCGGGTATTCTTATGCTCTTCATACTATTCATGTTTTATGCCACAGGAAGTACATAAAACTATCTATTATTCCCACCAAGGTTTCTTTCCGTTTCATTCCAAAGAACATTGTCCAGTCTGAGGGCTTCGTCTGTTATTCTAAGAGCCTTGATTTCCTTGTTCGATTTGTAAATTTCACGGCAAAGTCCTTGTGTCAGTTCCATTTTGGCGGTGGTTTCACCTCCCCAACCCATTACGATCATATGGCGGATTTGTCCAGCGCCATGAAAAAAGTATATTTTTGCCAGATCTATCGTTCCCAAAAATACAGGCACGGCAGATGCTTGCGTTTTGCGCAAGATCTGATACACCTGCGCTTCGCGACAGACTTCCTTCCATAATCCCGAGGTGGTGGTACCTTTGCCGACAGCCGTGTAACCGTATATCGAGCAAGTCAATTTGAACGGGGTACCATAGGAACCGCAACAACCGAAAGGAATGCAACGGTCGATATTGTCGTCCAATTGGCTTTTCAATGAAGTGATTAAATCTCCAACTGAGATAGGATAGTGGTTCAGATCTTTCCGACTCGCACGATGATAGCTCACATTTGGACAGAGCTCGTCAAAGGGCTGCCCACTCTATAGACCGAATAAACATCGCTGCGTACAAAATTGTACAGCACGGCGTCAAGAATGATCTTCTTGGCCACTTTTCGACTCCTGTTGTCGATTCGATCGCCGCGAGGAAGGCGAAAGCGTGACTTGACTGATTTTCCGCTTGTGGCCAGCGGTTTTATTTGTGTCAGAGCCGGATGAGTTAGGTGACTGCGAGCATGGCCGAGTCTCCCAAGGCGCACAATTGCTTTATTGACGCGTCAAAATTGTAAAATGAATACAAAGTACGCGGTTCGGGAAGAAAGTGGCCGCTCGGTGTCCGATTACGTAAACTAGCGCCAACACATAAGCGAATCCCACGGCGCGAATCATTTCGACTTCAGCGACGACGAGATCTTTTCATCAAACACCACGACAAGCAACTTGAGTGACTAAAACCTGCTGAAATCTAACTACTAAAGCGAAATGGCAGGCAAAATTAGCATGTATGACCTTGTCATAGTTGGTCACGGCGTGGCCGGTCTAGCCGCCGCAGTATCGGCGGCGGAACTCGCTCCAGCAGCTCAGATTGCCGTGCTAGAGCGCGCGCCTGAGGATGCCAGCGGGGGCAACACGCGTTATAGCCCGGCCAACATGCGCATGCGATCTGTTAATGAGATATCGCCTGGTTTCATGGATGATATGATGACCATCAGTGGCGTAGACGGCGACCGCGCCTATTTCGAAAAGTTGGCCGACCAGGCACCGCAGGCCGTCCAGTGGCTCGAGAGACAAGGTGTGCAATTTCATGCCATGGACTATTTCTTGAAGTCGTGGCCAAATAGGATTCAGCCCGTCGGCAAAGGTGCCGCCATAATCGAAGCGCTGCAGCGATCTGCCAGGGTAAAAGGCATCCAGCTGGTGTACGAATGCCGCGCCAAGCAACTGCACCTTGGGAAAGAAGGGGCCACCATCGAGGCGGCAGACGGGCGGCGATTCATTGCCAAATCTGTTGTTCTCGCCAGCGGTGGATTTCAAGGTAATCCAGACCTCCTGTATACCTATTTCGGGACCGGTGCGGAGTCTCTACGACCGATATCTCCAGGCACGCGGTGGAACACAGGTGATGGGATCCAAATGGCGCTGAATAACGGAGCTGCGGTAAATGGAAATTGGAATGGCATGCATAGCGAAATAATTGATCCGCGCAGCGATATGCCTGCACCGCTCGTGCTCGTCTATCCTTATGGTATTGTGGTGAATTGCAACGGAAAGCGATTCGTTGATGAGGGCGCAGGGCTCATCCATGACACCTGGGAACAACTTTCACGAACTATCCACTTTGATGCTCCGGGCCAGTCAGCCTGGGTAGTTTGCGATTCAAGACTCTCTGAGGTGGAAGGCTATGAAGCGGCCATTCGCACCGACATCCCGCCTCTTACAGCGGACACAGTATCTGGCCTAGCAGTCCAGATGAAGGTGCCGGAACAGGCGCTCTTAGATACAATCTCAAGCTACAACGCAGCTTGTGACACAGACGTATCCCGTTTTTCTGCTGGCCGTCTTGATGGCCTTGCAACTGGGCTTAGCTTGGAACCTCCAAAGTCGAACTGGGCCCGCCCGCTCAACGCTCCGCCGTATTTAGCTTTTCCTTTAGCCGCTGCTATTGTATACACTTTTGGTGGACTTGCGACTGACACAGAAACGCGAGTATTAACCCAGCAAGGCGCCATTCCTAACCTCTACGCCGCAGGTGAGATTACCGGCCATTTCCACGACACCGCGCCAAATGCTGTTGCTGTTTTACGCGCGCTCGTCTTTGGGCGCATTGCTGGGCTCAATGCAATGAGCTCGAAGTAGATGGTGGGTTTAGTAGGCAGCACAAGCTATGTATGTCTAAAAATGGTCTAAATATCTCTGGGTTGAATAAACCTATCCCAGAGTACCGGGTGCAGTCTACTAGACTGCAAAATCGGTGAGAGACTTATATATAGACAGAATTGGACCCACTCGACCAGACTGTATACCATTTTCTCGACCAGACTGCAAATACTTTTTTTTATACAATCGTGTTCAAATTTGAATCAGTTCTAAATTGGCCAAAATTCTCTATAAATTTTTAATTTTATCTACTCTAGTTATTTATAGTATTTGTACAAAATAATTCTAAATAACCAGTTTTGCAAATATATTTTGATGGAATACAACCGGAAAAATCTATCTTTTATCTATCAGATCTATATTTGAATAGATCTAAAAAATTATTTCTGAATATAGATATTTAATAGATTTTAATTCTATCTAAATTTCTAGTTTTATCAATATAACAACCGAAATTTTTTGTACAATTGAAGAAATTTTTATTATTCTTTTTTTATATCCAATCTATCCCAGAGTACCGGGTACAGTCTACTAGACTGCAAGATCGGTAAGAGATTTATATATAGACAGAATTGGATCTACTCGACCAGACTGTATACTATTTTCTCGACCAGACTACAAATATTTTTTTTTATACAATCGTATTCAAATTTGAATCAGTTCTAAATTGGCCAAAATTCTCTATAAATTTTTAATTTTATTTATTCTAGTTATTTATAGTATTTGTACAAAATAATTTTAAATAGCCAGTTTTGCAAATATATTTTGATAGAATACAACCGGAAAAATCTATTTTTTATCTGTCAGATCTATATTTGGATAGATCTAAAAAATTATTTCTGAATATAGATATTTAATAGATTTTAATTCTATCTAAATTTCTAGTTTTATCAATATAACAATCGAAATTTTTTGTACAATTGAAAAAATTTTTACTATTCTCTTTTTATATCCAATTTTGATCTGTAAACAATATCAAATAGCTGTACAATCAATACAGATTACTATCTATTTCCGATTTATTTTTTACAAATATAATATTTTTTTTATATTATTCAGACTATTCAGAAATATATTTTGGTTTACTGACCAGAGATTGATAATAAATCTGATTATAGTAAAATAACAAACTATATAAATAATTCTATAGAATCTCTGAAAAATCTTCTGATTTTTAATAACAGTATCCGATACTATCGGAATTCTAACTACCGATATATATACTATACAATCAAAGATATCAAAAAATATTGACGGATATATTATTATTAATTTGTTTTCCAAATAATCGATTAATCTATATAATCTAAATTTAATCAATATATTCAGACAATTATCTGTTAATATCTATTTTTTTGAAAACTATATTTAAACTATTTTACAGTTCAGTCTACTGTATTAATATAAATTTTATAATCAGAGATTTTATTAGTAGATATTTTTCTGGAACAGTTTAAAATCAAATATCAGTAAATTTTTTGTCTGTTTATCTGTATAGTAGAAACTACTAAAATCAATAAAACTATTCTGTAATTCTATTATATAAAATAGATACAATATTTTGTTAACCGGCTGTTGAAGATTTTTTTATTTTTTATTCAGATACTGGATTCCGATCTGGAAAATTCAGTTTTTCAGATCTGTCAGACAGTAAATTATATAGTTTGTATAAATCAGTAGATTGTTAAACAGTATAGATATCTGATCTGTATAGAAATTATATAAACTGAAACCGATATTTTTTCCAAAATTCTACTACAAATCTATATAAATCTGAAATCAATTATTAAATATATTTATTTCTGATAGTAGATTGTTTATTTTTTTGTCTGTATATAGTAGATTTCTAATACTAATTATCTATATTACTATTTTAATTATTGTCAATATTATATCTGGAATATTTTCTGATAGTTTATTTTATCTGCTATATCAGTAATATTTATTGTAGATTTTTCCGATCTATTAGAAAAAAAAAATTTTATACTAATTCCGAATTTTTTACCAAATTCTATTATCAATTATTAAAAAATATTTATTTTGATTTTTGTTTTAAATTTCTGAATCAGCAAATTAAAATAGATAAATATAAATATAATTTGATCTGTATTTTTACTGTTTTCGGAAAATCTCGAACCGGATAACAGAATCTAGATAGTTATTTTTTTCTATTTTCAAAAATTATTAAAATTGTTCGATTTTTTATTTTTGATTATATTTTCTGACTAGATCTGTATATCAAATAGATTATCCAGAATTTTTCAGATCGATATCTATTTGATAATCAAAATTTAGTAAATCTATTCGATAATCCGGAATACTGTTTTGTATACAAAAATAAAAATTATAAAAAATTTTTATTTTCTAGTTTCTATTTTCCAAATTTTTTATTATTTTTTTTACTATTATTATTTAATCAGATTATCCAATACCAGTCTACCTATCTCAAGGGACCTGGTGCACCGGGCCTGACTGCAGGGCGGTCAGGATTTCTTAAGTATAGGCAGAATTCGCCCCATCACTCTGACTGCAAATGATTTTTTCTATCCTGACTGCAAGCAATTTTCTTTGTACGATTTTTGTAAAAATTTAATAAGATCTAAGTCTATATATATTCTCTACTATATTTAAATCTTAAAAACTTTCGATATCTGTAACAGTCGTACGAGTTAATCCTAAATTATCCCAAACTCTAGAATTTTTAAGTTGGGGTACGGTCGGAAGAATCCACCCGAGAATCTTAGATCCACTTTAGGATCTCCGCAAGAAAGTACTCTCGGATATTCGATCTCTGAATATATATCTTTACTTTACGAGTCAGATTCTGGTATTTTCTATCTATTTCTATTTTTCAATTCTACTAGTAACTATAGAAACTAATATCTCTGTTTTTATACAAAAACTTTTTACTTTATTTTGTATACTTTCTATTATTATCTGTTATAAGTATCAATATACTGTACGATTAAATCAGATTGTCGTCTATCTAATTTTCTCTGTCTATAAGATATCAGCTGGAAAGACTGCTCAGATCTATAAAGTTCTCTCCACTATCTGGCTCCAATTATTTGCTATTTTTTTGTCCGATTTTATTTTTCCTCGACCACCACGATTTAAGTATCTTCTCTTTTATTATAATGGAATTCTGTACCAGTTTATTTCTATCTGTTATTATATATATCGTACGACTAAAATTATAAAAGAGTACTGGCGGACTTACCACCAATAGTTTGTCCAAGACTCTTTACAATTCTTTTATTGTACAAACACTGCTTTTTCAATCTTTCAGTTTCTTTAGAAATATACTCAGATCGTTATCTGCCAGTATCTCTATCGCCAGGGGTCTGGTTTATACTACTTTGCGGTAGCGAACCCCGAGAAATCCAATTCGGACGAATCAGAGCTAGTTCGTATCACAATCGACCAGTTTTTTGATCAATTCGAGAAGCAGTACCAAAGAGTCTTTCAATCTTCAGATTGTACGGTTGAGACACTGGAGTTTAACAAAACTATTTTCTGGCTCCGTCGGATACGGTGGTCACAGTATTTTGCGAACCAGTATTCCGAGATTCTCTATTCTTTAATAGAGATTCCAGAGATTTATTCGTCCGATTTTCTCTGGAAAATCCACCAGACGATGATCAGTATATTTTGTACAGCACAGATAATTGCCAAATACTGTAGCTATCTGATCCGGATAGAGATTGTATGTACCGAAATTGATCAGTCTCTATATATTTTTCTCCAAGTCTATATAGATATAGAGACAATTTCGGTCTATCTGAGATTTTGGCAGCAGATAATCAGTTTCTTTGTCCGTACGCAGTATTCCGCTGAGTTTTTCTATTCTGTCTATTTTTACTACCGTTTTAACCACCGTCAATACAAGATATAGCAGTATCTCTGGTCTCTGGCTATCCATTTTCCCTCTCCAGATCCGTATAAGAATAATGAAGATTGTACGACCCCGGCTGACTCTGTGAAACTCTCTCTTTTCTATTTCCAATCTCTCGAGAGAATCTGTCTGGACTTTTGTATTGAGTTACTAAACCAGCGGATTGGCGCGGACAAATATAAGTGTATTTTAGTCTGTGTTTTTGCTGTTCTGGACCGATCTTGTACGGATTGGTATACTGCTGATTTTTTTTCTCCGATTCTATCTAAAATTATCAAACTTTTCCGTTTCTTTGTTCTTGGACAGATATTCTGGCTCGATTTCTACACTGAGCAGATTGTACAATATTTCCGTGGAGAGAGAATCAGTACTGATTTTAATCTGGACAGTTCTCTGGATAACTCCGAATATCAGTATTTGTACAAAGATAAAGAATACCAGAGTTCTTTATTACCGGCTATTCTCTTTTTTTCTAATTTCTTTTTCTCTACCCCTCTTCTATTCAGCCAGTATCTCCATAGCCGTACAGACAAAATCTTTCAGAAATGGATCCAATTAATTATAAAAAACTTTATAATCCGGAATATCAACAGTTTCTTTCAGTGGATTCTTGATCTATATATATACGGTATAAAGATTAGTTTTAGTACTATACAGCCAGAATATATTGGCTGGGTAGATCCAGATCGATTTCTCTATAAACAGCTGAGTTTTACAACTGGTAAACTCCGGAGCTGGATCTATAGTCTGATTTATACAATCCAAAATTTTCTCTTGTCCGATCTTTTTCTTTTTTCAACCACTACCGATATTTTTTCAGTATTCTGGATTTCTCTAGCCGATAATCCGTCCGAGAGAAAAACCGGCTGGAGTTTTCTTCAAAATTCTTGTACAAAATAGCCAGTTCGCGGAGATCAATAGTTGATCAACTGTCTCCGCTCAGACCAGATTCTTCAACAGCGATTTCTGGATTTTGATTATCGCTGTTTTCGGACGAATACCATTAAACGGTATCTAGTCCAGATAATTTTCTTTCGGAAAAAACTGGCGATTTTTATCTATCTCTGCGGGGGCCAGCCAATCTGTATTCCGGAGCTTCTCTCCGTACAATATCGGAATACCGCTAATATCCATCGGAATATCTTTATTGAGAATAGACAGATAGTATTTACAATACAGTATTACAAAGATTTCTATATCAACAATAACTCCAAAATTATCTATTGTTATCTTCCCCGGACGATTGGTACTTTTTTTATACACTATCTCTGGTTGGTTTTTTTTTTAGTAGAGCGGTTTGATACACTAGTCAGTTCTGCAGATAATCGGTCTATTACTGCTTATACAGTACTACTCTGGGGACCAGATTCTCTGAATCAGCGATTCTGGATTCCGGATCGTCTCCAAGAGATAATACAACAAAAATCTCGTCTTGATCTTTATAGACAGATTATCAATATTGTTTTGTGGCGGTATATTGCGATTGCTCTCAGTCGCCGATTTTTTCGTACAAATAGTATTTTTCTCCAGAATATAAATAATAACGGAGAGACCGATAAAACTGTGGATTCTGAGATATATTCTGAAAAAAATTTTCTAGATCTTCAGACTGGTTACTCTTTTTATATTGCCGGGATTGTATATATCCGCCAGTTTTATAATACTCCGGGTACTATAGTTTTTTATTGTACGATATTCCGTAATATCAGTCAGAACTGGTATTACTTCTTTGGTTTTTTTTGTACAGATATCTCTATAGCCCCAGAGTATCTAAGAAAAAAACGGAAATATACTTTCTGGGAGAATAAGCAGCAGAAAAACCAGTTGATCCGCTGCTATAAATTTGCGAATTGCAATCTAGAGACAGTTTTACAGTACTTTCTAGATAATCCCGCCGTACAATTCAAAGAGAAGCAGCTCGAGATTCTCCAGACGATCCAGTACAGATTTAGTTCTATTGTAGCGGTTATATCTACTGATAGAGAAAAAAGTTTTCTATTCCAGCTTTCCGTATAGATCTCTAAAGATCTGACGGTGGTAGTGGTTTCTTTAATCGCTCTGTACAAAAAGTTTCAGAAACAGTATACAAATTTTGGGATCAGCTGTACCGAATAGAAGAGCTACTACTCTCCGGACGAAGTTTTTATTGTTCTGGTTATCCCAGAATCTGCTCTGACTGGAATATTTTGTACGTTTCTAAACCGCCAGATAATTCTCCATTGTCTCGATCGGATTGTGATCGATAAATACTATACAGTCCTGAATCGTAGTAATATTTTTCGTCCGGAGTTTGTCCAGATCGGCTGTCTTCAGCAGATCAGTATACAAACTGTCTTTTTTATCGCTACTCTATCCCCGAATTTTTACAATATATTTTGGCGCCGTCTCCACTCTTTCTATAACAATATATTTCTGTATTATAGTTGTACAATCTGTTCTAATATTGTATATTGTTCTTTCCGGCCGGCGATCAGTCGAAACTACCAGAGTTTTGAACAGTAAATTCAGAATCCGTAGATCAGCCGTTTTATTCAGTCTCGCCGTCGCTATACGGTCTCTGGCCGGATTTTTGTCTATATCTCTCTTGTACGATATATAATTTTACTGATATCTCTTTTTGGTTGTAAGATATTCTACTTCAAGATCGTAATCGATACTGCCGGGGAATTTCAGCAGCAAATTGATCAGAAAAGAATTCTGGTCCGTTTCCGTTGTACCGATTATACAATTCTGGTAGCAACCAGTATTCTAGATATAGAGATAGATATTCCGGATATTTGTACGGTGATCTATAGTGGCTGGCCGTATAGTTTTTTTGATTACGCCCAGAAAATCGGCTGTACCGGACAAGATAGCCAGTCTCGCAAGACTGTTCTGATCCAGTCCCAGACGATAAGCAAATCACTATTTTGGATCTATTCTGAGAAAATTTTTCTGGACGAGACTACAATTGTACAGCAGTGGTTGACGACTGACCAGTTTTTTTGTCGCCGGATACTTTTAGATAGCTATCTCGATAGACAGAAACAAATCTTCTACCAGAATCGTACGGTTCCTGAGTCAGCGGCGGAGATCCTCTGCGAAGTTTGTACCGCTGATAATCCGTACAAGATCTTTATCTCCGGATCTATCTTTCCGCTGTCTTTTCTAAATCCGGTCTCTCCCCCAGTTTTTGATACCCCGGTATCTGATTCGGATAACAATTATTATATATCTGGTTTTTTACCAGTTAATAATATTCCGGCCGAAATCGATCTACCGTCTCCACTATCTCGATTATATATTTTGATCGATATCGACAAAAACTATTCGCCGGTCTATTATATATCGAGTATCTCTGAGTATATCTGCCAGCTACCGTTTGTTCCGAATTCTATCCAGTCTCTATATCTTGGATTCTCCACCGCAGAAACTCTCTCTCCGTCTGTTTTTCTTTGTACAATCTCTGTAGCCGGCCGCTATCTTCTCCGGCAACAGAATATCTCTCGTACAATACAGACGAACCAGATTTACCAGAATCGATATATCTACACTATCGCCGAGAAAAATCTCCGACAAAAATTTATACGGTGGAATCTCCGTTGCTGGGTATATATGATCAATCAGCAGTCCGATAAATATAAATTACTGTATTGTACAAGTCCCCAGAGTACGGATACGCAGGTATAGTATTCTGAATAGCGGAGACGAATTCGGTTTGCTTTTTTTTTCTGCTGTTTCGAATATAGATTTCCCGAGACGATCTGTGACCGTCGGACGAGCCAGCGACTATATATATATCCGTACGTGTTTCTGTCTATAATAGCGATGATGATATATGGGATCGCGATGTGTAGTGAGATTCAGGGGCAGATTCAGTTATTTTTTCAGATGTGGTCCCGAGAGCTCGGGCCGGATATTGATAGCAAGAAAGAGTTTGTACAATATCTTTTCCAGATAACGGATATATTTCTCAAACAGAGCCGGTTCTGCGAAATATTTTTATATCTCCGACAGCAATTCGGACGGGTAAATTTCTAGATTTTTTAGGTTGTGAATAAATTGTTCTTTCTATTCTGTTGACAGAGTATAGTCTGGAAGATCTATTTTTTTTGGGGAGTACTTCGATATTAGAGTCTTTGTCTCCGTTGCTTATATTAAGGTACTATATAGATATATACAAGCTATATATAGGCTATATAGGAGCCTGTTAAATCTGTTGAATCTGTTGAATCCGTATAAGAGCCCGTCAAGGCGGTAGAGTCCGTTGAACCCGTTAAACCCGTCCAGGCCGGCAGGGAAGCCGTAGGGAGTAAAAAGATTCGTACGAAGTTAAGGGTTTTAGTTATAGAGACCCGTGAGGGCCCCCCGGAACCCGTAAGATTAATTTAGGGTTTATTTTTAAGAGTATATATCCCGTCCGGGTAG
>Ga0209673_1001392_pt1 | contig 23627 bp, 27 predicted proteins | sample AraplaCol_mMS_r2_2_FD_184274 | JGI IMG/M metagenome (GOLD analysis project Ga0209673, IMG submission 184274) | Arabidopsis root microbial communities from North Carolina, USA - plate scrape MF_Col_mMS_r2 (SPAdes) (version 3) | ecosystem: Host-associated > Plants > Roots > Endosphere | place... | reverse complement strand
CCCCCTTTCATCCAATAACCTCGCGGACCTCGGACCCTCAGCATCCACCAAGTAATTCGATAGTTCCACCAGATCGACGCTCGTCTTTCCAACCAAGCCTTTTTGTTCCTACTGTACGTCCACCGGCTCCACTTGCATTGGATTGACAAAGTGCAATTGAATCGTGCAATTTGGACGGTCACCTCCGCTTTTCAGCCTCGATTTACATTTCGAGGGCTTTTCTTATAAGGTCTCGTAGATCCCCACGCGTCTGTCCGCTGTAGTTGATCCCTGATACTCAATCTCCCAGTCCTCTCGCTCTCTCTATTACCCTTTCGATTCGAAATGGGAACTGCGGTTTGTCTTTTTCCGCTGTCATTCGTTCTTGTATAATGTCGCTTCACGAGAAATATCCGGCCTATGGTGGTCGTGGACCGACAGATTTGCGCTTGGGAATCTCCCTCGCGGTCATTGCTACTATCTTTATGGCCATGCGTGTGTATGTCCGATTACGGGTGAATAAATTCGGTACTACTGCTTTGATATGGTCTCTCATTGCTTGGGTAAGATACTCCATACTATACATACTACGGTGGCTAGTGTGCCTAGCATCCTGCCGCCAAATTGTTGTACAATCGATTAACATATGATAGCTCTTTACTGCCATCACACAAATTTTCGGTATCCTGTCCGTTCTTCATGGCTTGGGTAACCACATCACAATCATTACAAAAGTCGGCGAACTTCACAACTTCCTTCTTTATACCTGGGTGACTGTTTTCTTCTTCAACCTGGCTATTCCAACTGGCAAAGTCGCGGTGGCTGCATTCCTTATCGAAATGAATGGACAAGGCAGTGAGTGAAACAAGATGTTGGAAGGTCTACCACAGAGTCTCAAGCTCACGCATTCCTTCTGATAGATCCCAAGATCCGAAAAAGTCTGATCGCCGTTGCGGTTCTCAACATCGTCCTCAATATACCCCAGGTTATGATGGTCTGGTTCCAATGCACACCAGTGACAGCTCTCTGGGACCCTGCTCGCCAGGACCAGTGCAACCACAAGAAAAGTGTATACTATACCTACTTTGTTGGCGCTATTGCCGCTCTGTCGGACTTTTACCTTGCTGTCATCCCCATTCAGATGCTTGTTCCATTGAAGATTGATCGGAAGCTGAAATGGGGGTTGAGTTTCCTGATGGGCTGTGGTATTTTTGCTGGTGTTGCTGCTATCGTCCGGACATGGGCTGCCAAGTTCATTCTTGACGTGGATTCTTCTTGTGAGACCACCTTTTCACCCACGAACATGAACATGAACATGAATATAAACTGGCAATACACTTTCTAGACGGAGTTGGAACATTGTTTCTTTGGGGCGAGGTCGAAGAATGGGTTGTTCTTATTACCATGTCCATCCCACCAGTTTGGCCCTTATTCCGCCCCTTTACCTCACGCTTCATTAAATCACACGTTTCGAGGACTCCCGGGCCCAGCTATCATTACAACTACAAACATCCGGGCTACAGCTCTACGGCGGTTGCTTCGCCTATGTCGCCGAATTTCCCACCTCCGATGGTTACGACGACGATTTCCATTTCATCTGCAAAAGATGGAGCAACGACTGTTGTGCCGTCTGAGACAGGGTCTAGAATTTCAGATGAACGTACACCGCATAACATTTTGGATAAGAATGAAGCTGCAGGGACTTGGGTTGAGCTTGGCAAAATCCCGGATAAATATCGGAGGACACACTCGCCTCAGTCGCCTGTTTGATGAATGTGTTTCTCTATTTCGAATATCTATAGTATTACGCTCACTATTAATTCATGACTAACGCCTTTACTTTCTCAGATACTACCATACTACCGGTACTGCTGTACTTCGAGTAGTGATAGTACAGTAGTGCATTGAAGATCCGTCCCAACACTCGACTATACTCGTAGTAGCACTCATGTGGACTATGACCGGCAGTTGATAGTAGTAATAGTGCCTATCGATGACTTTCACACACTCCTATCAACAATCCCCGCTGTTATCTTGCAGATCAGGGAGAATTACCCCAGATTCCAGTGGTTACAATGCCCAAATCCGGGGATCCCCTCTACTGTATCAACCGAGGTTTACCCGGCCATGCGGAGAAAAGTATACAATAGATTCATTGCTCATTACCGCATCAAGTCGTCTTGCTCAGTCGGAGAGTCCAGCCTGTTTATATTTGTGAAACAGTATGAATATGTCTACCTAGCAATAATGAGCGTATAGGTTTCTCACTTTAAACCCAGTCCACTTCTCCGACAGAAAACACACTCAATCAATATTATGTCGGCTACTGCATTCTCATGTGCTGTTCTTTAATTCCTGCCTTATCTATTAAACACGGACGAGGCGAATCTCGGGGGAAAAATCTGCTTCATCTTCTTTCGCCTGTCACTTCCCATGTGTGTCTATTTGTACTTCTGTCTCCCCGAGTTGAAGGGACGCACAGTGGCAGAGATTCAAGAGATGTTCCAGGCTGGACTGCCAGCTCGAAAATTCAAGGATTATGTGTGTCAGAATGAGAATGTAGTAGTGGTTGGGAAGGAAATCATCCAGGATGCTGCAGAGAAGTATTGAATAGAGGAGATATTTAAGATAGTAATGGTATAGTGTAATTATTCACCAACTGACCATATTAATACTTATTATTCAAGCCAATATTAAATTAAATCCTGTGACTTTAAGTATTCTACCATTCAATGATATCCAGGACCGAGTTGAATGAATGACTTCTTCACTGCTCGTCCTAACTTCTCCCATCACACAATTCTTTCTCTTTTTCTTCTCCTTCTTCCTCCTCTTCCCATTGCGATTAATCATACTAAAATTTGGTACACCAAATACACACCCTACACCATGGAAGACGACCGCACACCAGGAAATCTAATCGACAATTACGACCTCATCGTGAAATACGTCCACGCAATCCACCTATTGAAACTCCTCTGCATGAACGCCCACATCGAAGCCTTCGACGCGAGCCCAAACACCCCCCTCGGCCGTCGCGCTCTATTCATGGACCGTCGACCAGAACACAACGCAAGATTCTACTTCCTAACCGACTTCATGTCCGGCGTGAAATATCTCAATGATATCCTCGCCAAACTGTCTCTCGCGCCCATTCGCATTCAAGAAGGTCATGCACCGGATAACATATCCATTACTACTCAAGTGGCTAAAGTCAATAATATTCGTCGGGCATTAGGTTTACCGGTTGTTAATCTTTTGGAGGATGCGGCGGAGTATGGGAATTGGGAGATTGGTCCGGATCAACTTACCCTCAGCGAATTGTTTTTCGAATTACTCTTTCGATCTATCTATTCAAGGGCTATTTCGGAATTAGCTGATCCCGACGATCCTACTGCGATAATCTCAGATGGTGATAGTGATCTGGAGAATATTGTGAGGAGATTCAGTATTTTGGGACAGGAGGATGGAATTTCTGAGACGCGGTGTGGGAATGAACATGCTCGCAGTAGTTGTGGTTGAGCTAAGCAACTAAGGCAAAGGATCGTATGAGATTGACCTAGGCCTTTTACTATGGAGGGATTGTTTCGAATTGGTTTTACTTTCATAAAGGATAGGGGGGGGGGTTCTTGAAATGGTGTAGGCAGGCAAGAGGCTGATGAGACATGATACTTTACTAGTATTAGTATGAATTATGAGAGGGGTCAAAGATTTAAGCAATATGACGAATACACTTAGAGTATATGCAATGTCGCTTCTCCTTGTATATTCTTCATATATTGTTTCTTTCGTATACTTAGAATGCCGATGAAGCTCCGTTTTTGATAAGGTATGAGCACGCTTCTCATCAATGCTAACCCTGACAACCAACAGCATATTCCGCATTATTCTCGGAGTATTAAAGCCATTCGCAGTAGGACGCTCAGGCAAGGCAAGGCTTATAGTGGACTACAAGGCAGATTACTACTATTAGTAGGGGCATCATGTGGTGCAGAGGCTGGAAAATCCCTTTTAAGTGAAACACGTATCAGCGGAGCAATTAATCAAAATCAGATAAAATGAAACAAATGCAAGCTACTATTCTAGACTTTGGATATTATGCTCTTTACAGTCATTCTAATGGCTGCGAGGTTAGATTGTTCTATCAAAGCGTCGGTTCATTCAGCTCCCCTGTCGATCAGGGGTTCACTATTATCAGGCAAAATTGTGAATACGATGACATGAAATAATTCCTGACTTTCAATCAACAATATACTCTATTCTTACTGCTTGATATTGTTTGCTGCTGCTTATTTCCACAATAAATAAACTCATCTTGGCGTGCTTGGCATTTCTTGTTTCTTCAACTTCACCTTCAATCTTGTAACTGACAATACTATTGTCTATGTATATCCAGTGTAAACCGGTAAACAACGCTTCTTCCAGGCAACAATAAATGTATTTCTAGGACTCCGTCGGATCTCCATTTCTCTAATTTCCCATGACGCCATTCACGCAATATGTCACCTTCCTAGTTGCTTTCAACGTTGCAGTGCGAGCATCGACGGCCCCGCTGAAACCCCTCAAACAGGATGAGCCCCTCGTGTTAAGCCCGGATATCCGGTGTATCACAACGGATTCTTCCGCCACTTGTGGAGAATTTGCTCGATCTGCAGATGTATTGGCGAGGCTTGATGTTGGTGTAATCTCACAAAGAGCCATTCATTCATGTCGTTTTCAGGAACCCTAACTCCACTCTCTCCACCCCCGACTTGTCTGGAAAGTTCGTAGTACGGAGTATTTAACATGGGTATCCCCTGAAAATTGAAGACAGAGACTAGTTACTGGGATAACATTGTTACTGTTTTCACCATGCGTGTTCTCGTCTCCTTGACCACCCTGGTGGCCACGGTCGCAGCTTTGCAGAGTCCCCACCGCAAAGCGACGAAGAAGCAAACAACCGCCAATCATTTCCACAAACGAGATACCCACACAGTACATCAGGATGATTATCAATATCTGAACAAGAAGACTCAAGGTAAAATAATCCTCCTAGGAAGCTTGTAGCTAGCTTGACTTACACGGGTATCCCAGAATTCCTCGTCAACGGCAAACATTTCCCCCAGGTCCCATTTGATATTGGCGAGAGTTATTCCGGTCTCTTGTCAAACACCCCAAATGGAAACTCCAGTCTGTTTTTCTGGTTCTTCCCGTCGACAAACCCAGATGCTAAGAAAGAGGTACCTATTGGATCATCCTTGTTGAAAAATTTTTGGAGAAAAGAGAGTCGCTGATGATTGAAGATTACTATCTGGTTAAATGGTGGCCCCGGATGTAGTTCACTTGATGGTCTTCTCCAGGAAAATGGCCCGTTCTTATGGCAATCCGGCCAGTACGAGCCTGTGCGCAATCCTTACTCCTGGACAAATTTGACCAACCTTGTTTATATCGATCAACCTGCTGGAACGGGCTTTTCACCCGGACCGTCAACCGTTAAGAATGAAATCGACGTGTCAAATCAGTTCAATGACTTCTGGAGACGCTTTATCAAGACCTTTAGCATGCAAGGCTATAAGGTTTATATCACTGGAGAAAGTTATGCTGGACAGTATATCCCGTATATCGCGGCTGGCTTCCTCGATCAAAATGATACTATCCATTTCAACTTGAAGGGAATTCAAATTAATGATCCGTCTATCAATGAGGACGGTGTCATGATATATGGTAAGTCATACTATTACATCTCCATACTTGACAAGATCTAAATGACTACTAGCCCCCGCTGTGCCGGCATTGAATCACTTCTCAAGTGTCTTCGGTCTAAATGAAACTTTCACAACTGATATTAACGAGAAGGCCGAGAAATGTGGTTTCAACAAGTTCCTGGATACTGCTCTCACCTACCCACCTCCCAAGGATTTCCCTATCACGCCAGACTACACCAAGGATGGATGTGATGTATGGGACCAGATCTTGGTCGCTGCTACATATATCAACCCTTGCTTCAACATGTACCACCTGACGGATTTTTGCCCTTTCCTCTGGGATGAAATGGGCTTCCCTTCTTTGGCTGGTGGGCCGAATAACTACTTCAACCAGTCCGAAGTTCAAAAGGCCCTTCACGTCCCACCTACCAACTACGCAGTTTGCGGTGGATCAGGGCCAATATTCGGCAAAGAAGGCGACCAATCTGTTCCAAGTGCCCTCGGTCCTCTCCCAAGAGTCATCGAAGCTACAAACAACGTACTCATCGGCCACGGCTGGTACGATTATCTGCTTTTCATGAATGGATCCCTAGTTACGATTCAGAATATGACTTGGAATGGAGCACAGGGTTTCCAGAAGCCACCGACTGAACCCTTGTTCGTCCCATACACCAGTGCTCTAGACACCATCGCGAATCAAGAGGCTGGAATCCCCTGGAATAACAATGCTGGTGGTGGAATTCTGGGTACTGCGCACACTGAGCGTGGTTTGACATTCAGCTCTGTTTATGGATCTGGACATGGTAGGTCTGCACTCCTCCCTTGATATGATGCCTTACTAATGCTTGAGCAGAAATTCCTCAGTATGTCCCCGGTGCCGCTTACCGTCAGCTCGAGTTCCTCCTTGGGCGTATCAAGAATCTTCAGGAGAAGGGGCCCTACACTACATTGTAGATTTTGACTGAATTCGACGTGACAGCTCAGTGGTATCTGAATATCGTTCTGTCCTGATCTTACACATAGTAAATCGACTGCCTTTCGAAATGATTACCTATTACAGGGTCCATTGAGTACTAGAATCTGCATATGTACACCGAATCCCACTTCAGCGAACGAAATATCCCTTCGAAGCATTCCATATACCACGCGAACCCGTCGCAATTTCATGGCGTCCATCGTAGAGGGGATAAATAACCACGGCCGCAAATGCTCCAAATTGCCAGATAATAGACACAGTCACCCATCCCGAAAAGAATGACTTGGTGAAAATGTAGTCACGATAAAGTGGAAGAGGCCAGGCCACAAATGTCACCAGGACAATAACAACAAACATAATGACTGCGATTTTCAGCCATCGGTATAATTCTCTTAGGGTCTGCTGGTCAAATGGATGTTGAATATCATCTAGACTTTGCTTTTCCACCGCGATAGATTGTGGAGTCGACACCTTTTCATCAATAACATCAATGCCATCCGAGGTTTTACTGTGGACTGGATCGGATGGAGGTGTGCTATTCACTGACTTGACAGTGTCCTCGGCATTCTTGAAGCTTTCACCATTTTCATCGCCGCTTTCATTGGGCGAGGAGGAATCGGAGTCGGCGTGCAATTTGGCTTCGTCTTGCAATTCGATGCGGAGATATTCTCTCCAGTCAAACTTGTCAGGCTTGTAGAGTGAAAGAATCACGGAGTAAAGGGCCGGTGAGAACAAAGACGCAATAGCTGCATAAAGGGCCGGGTATTCGTCCGAAGTAGCAGCAATATCCACAGCACCAACGAGTGACTTGGCGCTTGCAAGCCAGACAGCGAGACCAGTAAAGAAGCCGAGAATTGGAGAGACGATAGCGGCTAGACGGGTCTGACGTGACCAGAACAGAGTAAGAATTAAGGGAATAATTCCAGGACAGGAGATGATCGGCCGCAAATAGTTTATCCAAGTCATGTTGGCTCCTCCGTAATTCATAGCAATTGAAATTCCAGTGATGAAGACACCATGTATAACCACTGTGATATGACTAACTCGGACCAGCTTTTTGTCGGTCACCTTTGGGTTTAGGTAAGTTTTATACAAATCGTAGGAAAGGATACTGCTAACGGCGATCATGGATGAGGATACTGTGCTGGTAAGTGCCATGAAAAGCAAGAAGAAGAATCCAATGATCCCCTTGCTTCCGATCAAAGCTTTCAGAACGTATGGCATCACCATTCCCATGCTGATTTCGGTTTCAGTCAGAGAACCAGGATAAGTTGGGAAAATGGAGGTGTTATGTAGCGCTCGAGCTGTCAACCCAACGACTGTACCAATTCCCCAGGGAATTCCAAAGACTGCAATGGCAGCGATGTTATAACCAGGGACTGTTGCTTTTGTCTCTGTTGCAAATGACTTTTGCCAGAATGCAGTATCCTAAAGGACCACAGTTAGACTAATGATTACAGGTTTTCATAATAGAAAATCCTCTTAGTCGCAGGGGGAGGGTTAGTGCTTACCATGACGACTAGAGCTAGGTTGCCGAACTTCAATATGAGACTCCAAATAATTGCTCCTTTAGATTTGAAGGTCATGACTGATCCAAGATAGTTCCCGGAGATATAATTTTCGCTTGCGGTCGCTTGTACCTTATCATATAGACCACTCAAACCGCCGACTGCGTCGTTGGTCAGGACAGCAATGGTGAAGTAGATGATAAGAATCAGAGCAATTGCAGTATGCAGAAAATCAGTTAGAAATGTCGCCTTCAATCCTCCCACCGCAGTGTATAGTACAACTAAGCCGTGTCAATTAAGGAACCTTGGAAAATCTGATTCCGGTAGCAGTTGATTTGCTTACCTCCAAGTGGAATGAGAATAGTCGCGGCGACAAAGTGCATTCCCGATACACCATAGATGAGCTGAGATCCAGTCATGATCATGGAAGCACAGCCAAAAACGTTGTTGACCAAATTCAGTACGATAAAGACAAGATGACCGATCTTGCCATATCTCATGCGTACAATTTCGAGGGAAGTATGGGCGTATGGAACTCGGATCTTGGCCATCACACCAAGGGCTGCCATTAAAGCAATTTGAAAACACAACCCTGATCCCCACCACTTTTTATTGTCAATTAACTTGTGATTTTTAATCGGAGATGCGGATGCTAGAGTGTTGTTCTTACCAAAGGGACTGCTAGGCCATATCTGTAGCACATCGCAGCAGCAAGTACTGTCTCATTGATCCACATCCAGGATGAAAACACCGCAGATGCAGTCAAGCCCGTTCCAACAGATCGATTGGCGACCATGAACATCTCCGATTTTCCAGAGTCTTCTGAAAGATACGCTTTCTGGATTTTGACGGCAAATAGAATGACACCGCAAAATAGCACGCTCAATCCGATCAGCAGGCCATAGGCCGCTCCCTGGGAGATCAGAGCCAGTTTGGCCGTGTCTATGGTGTTAGACGACATGGTGAGCTCCCAAGACTTCGAAAACGCAAAAGGACGCTTGATAGCGTCCAGTTGATTCTTATTTATTCACATCACGGACCATTCTCTTCTTGGCTTGTAGCTTGATGTGCTCTTTGACCAATAAAATATATCGATTGATCCTGCATAGCGAGTCAAATGGTCGGAGCTTTCTCGCGTCGTCCAAATCTGATATTGCGTTATGTGGAAATCGACTCGATTATGACGTTTCGGAATATTATTTCTGGCATTTGACAGGCCCAAATGACTTCTTTCCAGACACTCATTCAATATAATTGCATTCGATTGGTCTTTGTGTTCATGTTGGGTGAAATTAGAGATTGTTCCTCGCGATGGCGTGCCTTCATGGCGCGATAGTCACGGCATTCTTCGCTATCAACCACCAACTAAATCCTCCCAATTTCTCCACAATCACTTCAGGGTCATCCTGTCGGGCTTCATAAGCCAAGGTATCTGTCGGCCGATAGATTCATAGTATATTCGGAATCAGTTCTGGAAATAGCGAATACAATACTAGTCGATTGGGTAGATAGACCGAATGGTCTGGTCATTAAGATAAACCCATCGCATATCTCGTCCATAGAATAGTTATTCACTTCTTTTACAGTTTCACCAATTTTAATCTTTACATGACATGGCAGATACTACTTCCCCGCGGAATGGGGATATTCCTCAAGGCAAGAAGCAAATCATTCTAAATGCCTTCGTTATGAATACACCAGGTCATTTGGCCCCTGGTTTATGGAAACATCCGCGAAACCAAACAGATCAATACAAGAAACTATCATTCTGGACAAATCTCGCACAACTCCTGGACAAGGCGAACTTTCATGCCATGTTTATTGCAGATACTCTAGGCCCATACGATGTTTACAAAGGCCCGGCAAATGTCATTCCATCACTCAGCTCAGGCGCGCAGTTCCCCGTGAACGATCCTCTGTATTTGGTTCCTGCTCTGGCTGCCGTGACTAAAAATCTCATTTTTGGAGTGACTGCCAGCTTAACGTATGAAAAGCCTTATTCACTGGCGCGTCGATTGTCTACGGTGGATCATCTCAGTGAAGGGCGTTTGGCGTGGAATATCGTTACTTCATATCTGGACAGTGCTGCCAGAAATCACGGCTTGACAGAGCAGATTCCTCACGATGAGAGATATGCTATTGCCCATGAATATCTTGAAGTGTTGTACAAACTTTGGGAAGGGAGTTTTCGAGATGGATCGGTGATTGCAGACCGCGAATCGGGGGTATATATTGAGAGTGATGGTGTCCGCCAGATTAATCATAAAGGGAAATATTTCGAGGTCCCAGGCCCTCATTTTGTGGAGCCATCGCCACAGCGAACTCCATTCCTCTTTCAAGCTGGTGTTTCTGAGGCTGGGAATTCGTTTGGTGGTAAGCATGGCGAGGCCATCTTCATCGGCGGCCAGACTCCTGAGGGTACTCGTGGAACAGTGGACAATATTCGCAGAATCGCCCTTGAAGAAGGTAGGGATCCAAAACATCTCAAAGTGCTAGTCGGAATCAATGTCATCATCGCAGCTACGGATGAGGAGGCCAACGCAAAGAGAGAGGATTATCTCCGATATGCCGATAATGAAGGTGCTCTGGCTTTGTTTGGTGGATGGACTGGGGTAGATCTATCAAGCTATTCCGACGATGAAGACTTTCGATTTAGTGATTCTCCCCGAGTGCAATCAATCGTGCAAAGGTTCTCTTCTACCGTCCCAGGAACCGAGAATCTCCCTTGGACCAAACGAAGGATCGTCGAATATATAAGCGTGGGAGGTCTCCAGGCAAAGATCGTCGGTGGTCCTACAACTGTTGCAGATGAATTGGAGAAATGGGTTGAGATATCTGGTGTGGATGGATTCAATTTGGCTCATATCACAAACCCGGGGTCATTTGAGGATATTATTGAATTCCTGCTTCCTGAACTTCGACGCAGAGGAATATTTCGTGCAGGAGTAGAAAAGGAGGGAGCAACAGCCAGAGATGTTTTTATTGGATCTGATCGACTGCCTGAGGATCATCCTGGGAGCAAGTATAAATGGAATGCCGGCGAGAAGATTCCACAATATCAGGTTGACGATGGAACAGAAAACCCACAGGCCTCTTCGAAGGACAATCTGTGAATCAAGAGTTGGATCATATCTAGTCGCTTCTGCACTGAGACTTGAGATAAATTACAGTGAAGTAGAACAATATCTTCCTTGAATGACCTTCACGCTAGCTGCGAAATGTCTGTCTTCGACCACCAAAACTCCGTCTCCTTTCGCGCCCAGTCATCTTTGACCATCTTAGCAGGAGATGCAGCTTTCCCACCGATCAATTCCTTATTGTCCTTACCAAAAACCATAGTCTCCTGATTTTCTGGACTGAAGGGTAACCAATACGGTCTCTCAGGATGTCTCCTTCGCAGCGTATTCGGATCACCCGTCGTAATGAAGCTGGTCAAGTAGGCATGAAGGGTCCCAGATAACTCATTCTGGGAGTCGGAAATACCTCGGATATTCTTGTTGTAGGTCTCGTAGTACATATTGTCGGCATGGCTTGCACCGAGAGTAGTTCGAGTCAGCGCCCAATGGTATATATACACTAATGACCCCGAGGATGAGGCGATATGGGCCGTTTGACGGACTGGGGCCATATAGGCGTAGTGGCCATATGCCGCTTCAATGCGTCTGAACTGGGCTCCTAGACCTTCCCCGGTGACCTTGTATTTGGATTCAGGATCATTCTGTGGATCGGGATATAGATCCTCAATGACATCTAGTTCTGGTTCGGAGAGGTCGGGGAGAAGCGTCTGCCAGAATGCGCGGAAATCAGATGGATCGGACATTCTTTTATCCACGTAGACATTTGCTTCATTCGTATTGAAGCCAGTCATAATTGGCACCCTGTACCATGACCCAGAATTCCAGACATCAAGTGGCTTGCATGGAATGATGTCTCCGTCGATGACTGGTTGAAAAGGCCATCGAAGGGATGGATTGTATTTATCGAAGACAGTTGTCTGGGCATTTATAATCATGGAGCTCGGCAAGCTGCGTAAGAATGGGAAGATCTCAGTTGATGATAAATGATCTGGACATCCAACTTCGTTAAGAAAGTCCTGAAATTGCTCTTCGTGAATATTTGCATTGTAAGGACGAATAGCCCGAGAGGTGGGAGATCCAGACTCCATGATCACCCGGTGGAATAGCGGATGCTTTCGCTGATTGTGGTTTAAAATATGATGGCCTATCTTTATCCAGATGAATCTTATGGTTCAAGTTAGTTAAATCTCGATTTACTCACCGAGTGTGCTCCTGCAGAAAGACCAATTAGGGTCACATTGTTCGGATCACCACCAAATTGACTGATATTCTCATGAACCCATTCAAAGAGGAGAATTTGGTCTCGCAATCCCAAGTTCAATATACCCTCCTCCTTACTTACTGTCGAAGGGAGAAAGCCAAGCGCACCTATACGATAGCCAAAGCTCACGGCGATAAACGGTGCTTCTGACCATACTACCATCGAAGCAGTATCGTGCATAGCAGCAGCTCCACGATTAAATGCACCGCCATGTAGATAAATTGCTACTGGAAGCTTTCCGTTGAAGTTGGTTGGTCGGAATATATTCGCTGTCAAACAGTTTTCGCTTTGGTTCAGATCGAGACATCCGGAAAGCAGTGCCTTCCCAGGGGCCGCATCGCCGTACTCGGAGGCATCAAACGTATCCGTTGACTCTTGTACTTTCTCTGGAAGCTTGAATCGGTTTTTCCCGACTGGAGGAATGGCGTAGGGGATCCCTAGAAATAGGTCAAGGGGCTGTGGATATTCTTCATCCACTTGGATGCCGAGTATGACGCCTTGGGGGAGGCTCACGGAAGGCCTGTCTTTTGATGACATTTTTCTTAGAAACAGATACTAAGATTTGCAGTTTCAAGGAGATTATGTTATCGTATTTTAGGCCAACGCTAGTACATTACTCGCCAGTAGTAATCGGGAATACTGATGTGATGGTTTATCAGATACTTGATGACTTCACTATTAATGCATACTATTAAACTACGAGTGTTGACCACCCAGCAATCACATCGAAAGAAGTGGATTTAAGCAACTCCGTTCCCGGTATATGGATAAAATTATTCAAGAAACGCTCTCTTCAATTGAGACTGATGGAGATATTATCCGCGGTATTTCCACTCGGAGACGAAATCCGCCGGACATGTCAAGGGCTACATTTTATACTAGTCTAATTCGTCAGTCGTACCTCGAGTATTTACTCCGTCATTCTCCTATTCAATCACAGACATGGCGGAATGATATCCGGATGGATTAGCCGGCTACTCTAAAGAAAAGCCATAATCTTGTGATGATAGTGTACTGTTGTCTCATCCTCCACCGTTTAACCCTCAGGTCTCCACTGTACGTCGTCTCCATGAATACTGGAAGCAGTAATGTTTCTCCTCGAAGTGAGGCTAGCTACGACTCTACGGAGAAATATGTCACTCCCCAGTATGTCTAGTTCTTCTCTTCCGAAGTCCATTAGAAAGCGTTTGTTATAGCTTTTACTCGTCTAACTCGTCTATAGAAAGCGACCATTCTGGCAACGCTTGTTCCATATCCATCGCTCACGAAGACCCGACTATGAAAATGCCGAGATTCACACTTGGAAGGGTCCTGATGACCCCGAAAACCCGTATGTTCTATCGTCAAATGATCTCAGATTCTTCTAAGAGAGATAAATTCAGGTTCAATTGGAGTAGAACCTACAAATGGATCCTTACAGTAACCGGATGTTTCATGTCAGTAACTGTCTTCATTCACTATCCATTGTACTCTCGATTGATAACAACCCTCTCATCAAAAGGAATGTCATTGTATCACTCCCAGCTGGCTCTTACAGCAGTGGAAAATTGTACATGGCCGAGCGATTCCACGTCCAAAATGAACCCTTTCCCAATCTTCAATTTGCAACAATGACCTTTCAATTCGGCGCTGCTTTCTTACCCCCGATCTTCGTGCCATTATCTGAATCTTGGGGTCGAAGACCGGGGTATTTCTTCGGTTACTCTATTCTCGTGATATCTCTGTTCCCATCGGCATTTGCGCAGAACTTCGCTACTTTAGTAGTGACGAGATTCTTTGGTGGAGGAGCTGCTGCTTCAACGATTAATATTGTTGGTGGAAGTATTAGTGATGTCTGGCGTGGTGGTGTTTCTCGTAGTCATCCACTGGCTCTGTATGTGTTTTCTACTGTGGTTGGAATCGCACTGGGACCTTTCATTGGGGGTGGCCTTCAAAGAATCCATATCGGTGCTCCATGGAGATGGTATGTTTCAACTTGAAGCCTTTGATGAAAATTGATTGACTCTGTTCTAGGATCTTCTATTGTCAAATTATATGGGGATTCGCATTGATGCCCGTCTTTTACTTCATCCTCTCCGAGACAAGAGGAGATGTCATCTTGTCTAAACGTGCCAGAAACCTCCGTCTTCAAACAGGTCGGCCTATATACTCCAAGTTCGAGCTAGAAGCACCTAGTGTATTGCAACGTTTGAAAATATCGACAACGCGTCCAACGCGAATGCTTCTCACAGAGCCAGTGGTTCTCTTCTTCACTTTATGGCTGAGTTTCGCCTGGGGGACGCTCTTCCTCTTCTTCGACAGTGTATATCTCACGTTCCATCACAATTATAAGTGGAATGTCTTCACAGTTGGTCTTGTGGAACTTTCGATTCTGATCGGTACATTCATTGGACTCGTCTTTGATCCTATCCAAGCGGAAATATACAAGCGTTCAGCGAAAAGAAATCCGACGGCGGACGGTCAAGGGAAACCAATTCCAGAAGCACGCTTGTATACTTCTATTCCGGGAAGTCTTCTCTTCGCTGGTGGGCTGTTCTGGTATGGATGGGGTAGCGTTGGACATGGCTCCCTACATTGGATAGTCCCCGCGCTGGGAATTGGATGCACTGGCATAGGCATCTTCTCGATTTTGATGGCAGTGAATAACTTCCTCGTCGACGCATATGAGAAATATGCGGCCTCGGCGTTATCAGCCACCTCGTTGGGTCGAAATATTATCAGCGGCGCTTTACCGTTGGCTACCCACGCACTCTTCACACATTTGGGATATGGATGGGCAGGGACATTGCTAGGCTTCATCGGACTCGGTCTTTCGCTGGTTCCTGTAGTCTTGGTATTGAAGGGACCTGCTATTCGAAGACGCAGTCCGTTCATGCGCGAGTCGATGTTTGAAGAGAACAAAACGGACTAAGCAAGAACAAAGATATGGACACAGTCCATCAAAAGTATGTAATGATAGAAATAAACGAAACAATTCATAAATCCCTTGACGCCTGCGCTTGGCTAGGGTCTATAGACATATCTATCCTTGCCATTGCTGTACACGGCAGACATTTCTCATCCAAACCGGCCTCCGCGGCTGAACCCAAAAATTATATCGGAGTATCCAAACTAAATCCTCTTATTTTCTTCATTCTCTCCTCGCTCTTTTCTTCACACTCGGCAATCCACCTCATGAGAAGCTTAGAAGCAGAAGACTTGGTCCTCCAACTTGCTGACAGGGCGGGCCTTGGTGTAGCCGAGAGACTCGGTGGCCTTCTTCATAGCGCTGACCATGGGAGGGGGACCGCACAGCAGAATCTTGACATCAGAGGCGGGGGCAGGCAGACGTTCCTGTTTTGATTCTAGAGTTAGAGCATGTCCACCTCGGCACAGACCGAATCACATGTGCATGGGATCTCACCTTGATCATATCAGGGGTAACGAAACCAACACCACCAGCCCAGTTCTCGGGTGGGTTATTCAGGACATAGTAAACGTTGAAGCCCTCGTCCTCCTTGACCAGCTTCTCCAGCTTCTCCTTCAGCAGAATATCCTCGGGGTTGACGTTGGCGAAGATCAGATCAACCTTGGTGGTGTCATTGCCGCCGTTGCGGGGACGGTTGCGAATGATGGCCTCGATGATCTGCAGCATGGGGGTAATACCAGTACCACCGGCAATCATACCAATGTGGCGGCACATGTTGGGGGTGTAGACCATGGCACCCTTGGGACCACGGACCTTCATGGTCTCGCCGACCTTCAGGGTAGTGAGATACTTAGAGATGTTACCCTGATCGTAAGCCTTGACCAGCAGGTCGAAGTAGCCGGCCTCATTGTCGGAGGAAATAGGAGTGTAGGAACGGACAACCTCTTTGGGCTGGCCGTCAATGGTGGCAGCGAGAGAGATGTGTTGACCGATGGGGAGACCAAGAATATCGGTGGGACGGGGGAGAGCAAAACGGTAGATAGCGACGTTGTGAGAGATGTGGTCGACCTCCTTCAGCACAAAGTCCTGGAACTCAGTGGGGTTCAAGATCTTGCGAGGCTCTGCGACAGTTAGTCACACCATCTACATGCAAATTCACAGTGGATCATCGCATGCCAATGCGATTGCGATTCTGTGACAGGCGGTAGCCCAGAGATATTCTACTTACTGCTACCACCAGCGAAGAAAGCCAAACCAGTGAAAGCAGCCGCAGCAGCCGCAGCATATGCGACGAACTCAGGCTTGACAGCGTACACACCGGCGACCAAAAGGGCCGAGGGAATAATAGCAGTGCCGACGTTGAGACTATAGACAGTAAATAATGTCAGCAATGGACTATAGCGACAAACAATGTCAACCTAGGGGAATATAAGATATACCTCATGGCGGCGTATAACGAATTGTCGAGGGAATAAGAAGAGGAGGTGAAGAAGAAGAAGAAGAAGAAGAAGAAAGTGAAAGTTGGAGGAAGTCAAGGGAAGACCCGCCTTTCTTTCCGCCCAACGGAAATTCACTCCTCTTTGGGATTCCCCGCGTTGGTCCTTTTTGATATTCCTCGTTCTATTCCTTCTATTCGATTCAGTTCTGTTATTTTGGTTGATATTATTCTGTTATACTCTTGCATAGTCTATCACTTGGTTATATCCATTGTTTATTGCATCTCATCATGTCACCCCCGGCATTCAATCTCACCGCGCTGGATCACCAGCTACTCGCAATGACCGACGAGGAATTTGTCGCTCACGACTGGGACGATCTCCAAAGTATCATCGGTGAGTCTCAGGCATTCTTTCTCCTCATAATCTCCTCCCCCTCATCTCCTGCAATTCCCCCTCACTAAACCCGACTAGCTCGGAATGATCTGGCCGCCCTCAAGCGGAAGCCCTCCGATCTACGCCGATATCTGGACTGGAGTGCTGCTACCAAAGCACAGTATGGCTCGATTATGAATTATATCTGTCAGAAACGGCTACGTTGGTCCTCTCCACCCGAGTCAGATGCGACGACGCCGACCTCACAGTCTCCGAGTTCCGCCCCGTCTCTAGCATCCGTCCCAGATACACCCGCGGCTATTCAGAGTGGAGCAATCGCTTTCAGGAACCCGTGCCCATTTGCCGACCCTGAAGACTACAAGATTCTCCGCAATGACTGGCCGTACGGCTTGGAGCCCGGCATTTCACATCTTGTTGTCTGGTTACGGACTCCCATTCCCGTTGAGGATGGGGAGGGTCATCTAACTGATGAATCAAGAGCCTTGATTGATGATTTTGTGCAGCGGACTTTTGTGGATCGTTTGATAAAGGATCCACAACAGCGCTTTGAAGATCCTAAATCACAAGTCTTGTGGTTTAAAAACTGGGTCGGTCTGCAATCTGTTCGCGCACTTGAACATGTGCATATTCTCACCAGAGATGTTCCAGAGGACATCCTCTTCGAGTGGTCGGGCGAGTCTGGAGAGAGGCAGGAATAGGCATACATTAGCATCATTACATGTCAAAAGCGAATTGTGGCAATTATCATGATCTGCTCCATAAATATAGATTCGGTACATGGAGATGAAGCTTGGAAAGTTACAACTACATATTATTTCAAAGGATACGGTGAATACTAAACACCAAGTATTCACACTAGGAATGATTCCTAGTGCCAGAACTACTAGTTCATAAATTTCATAGTATCCATACTTTGAAACCCGACCACTCGAAGAGGATGTCCTCTGGAACACACTCTGGTGAGAATATGCACATGTTCAAGTGCGCGAACAGATTGCAGACCGACCGAATTTTAAAATTCACCATTTCATGGATGAAATGGTGATTGAATTCTCGATGTGAAGTATTGAATTATCACTGTCCAGTGGACAGCCTAGGTAGGAATCTCCATCACCCGACGCCACCAAGAAGACAGTGCTAAGTGGTAGTAGTGTATACCAATATGGTAATAATGAATTGAATAGACGAAGATAGAAATGTAGATTGAAAAGTACTGAGCAAGCCTTTGGACGAAAGAAACAATCCGGTATCACAGTGCGCCAGCCATCAGAAGCATTCAAACAAAGAAAGGAACAGAAATGTACACAGGCGAACTCATCACGTCTTCTGCTCTTCGACAAACTTGAGTGCTTCCTCTCGAGAAACCACATCGATGGTACTGGCTTTCTGTCGGAAGCTCACACCATAGCATTTCTCGGCCACATGCAGCATCTCGGGTCGGAAAGTAGTACAGATGAATTGTCCATTGGTCGAGTCAGAGATAGACTGTAGCATCTGCGCAACAGCTGTACGGTATTGGGCATCGAGGTTAGCGTCGATTTCGTCGAAGAGGTAGAAAGGCGCGGGATCGCAAGCTTGAATGGCAAAAACCAGAGCCAAAGCGCAGAGACCTAGGGACATCATTAGATTATATGGCGAGATTTGAGATATGCGGGAGGAATGACTTACTCTTCTGTCCACCACTCAGTTGCTGGATGCGCTGTTGATCATCATGCTTGCTATTGAAGCTGACACTAATACCCACACCAACGTAGTTTTCGACACTCTGACGAGCTTCCTCATCATCCGAATCGAGCTCGTCTTCGGGCCGAGTAGATCGGTCAGTCTTGCGTTGAATTATGAGGCGACCGCGACCAGCAGGGACCAGTTTCTCAAACACATTGGCGAATTCACGGGAGACTTGTTTGAAAGTACGCTCGATGGCCTCGTCCTTCCGTTGATCGAGAACCGAGATCAAGTCATCAATGGACTTCTGCGACGCATCCAGCTCTTCACGGCGAGTAGTCAGAGTCTCGCGTTGTTTGGTAAAGTTATTGTACTGCTCAAAGGCCTTCTTGTTGACGTGCGAGTATTTCTTGAGTGCCTCGTTGGTTTTATGCAGTTTCTTCACAACGGCATTTGAATCGGTGTTCTTATACTTGGTGAAAGCCTCGTCAGGGAGAACTCCCAGATCCCGAATATTGGCAGCACATTCGGCAGCCTGCTTGGTTAAGGCAGCCTTCTTTTGCATACTCTTCTCCATTCGGCGCTGATGCTTCTCGATAGATCGGGCAAGATCCTCAAGGCCGCGCCGAGTATCAGAGTTTTGTTGCTGTAGGTCGTTAACACGACCGTTCTGTTCCTCGATAGAGGTGTCCACCTGCTCAAGGCGCTTGCGGAGCTTCTCTAATGCCTGGTTGATGCGCTTCTGCTCGCGCTGCGTTTCTTTTAGGTTACCTTGAACCTCTTCCTCGGCCATGTCGATGTCTCTGTTGAGAAGTTGATCAAGACGAGGGTTTAAGTTCTCCCGCAATTCAACCTCTAGTATAGACTTGCGGGCTTCCAGCTCACTACGCGTGGACGAAAGCTCCTGGTATTGTCGTCGAAGTTCTTGAACCGTTCCACTCAGTGTTTCTAATTGTGTCTCTTCCTCATTTGTGAGGGCTTTCTGGAAGGGCGAAGACAGCTCAGCTTCAAAAGCACCGACTTGATCTTTCAAAGCCGCAAGATTAGATTCAACATTTCGAAGAGCACGGCGCTTGGCATCAAGGCCATCGATCTTGTTCTGTAACAGCTCTCGTTTGCTACGAAGCTCCTGGCGTAGCGGACCACTGCTATTCTGTGCTTGATGCTTTTGCTGCTCAAGTTTTTGAAGCTCACCGACAGATTTGGTGATCAGCTGGTCAAGCTTCTCCAGTTCTTTTCGGATTTCGGCTCCGCGGTTTCGCTTGGTCTCGTATTCATCCCTCCATTTACCAACGGTTTTGACGGCATCGAGTCGTGAATGGCGTGAATCGTGGAAACCACCAGTCAAAGCACCACGCTTGTCTGATCGGTCACCCTCGGGAGTGATAGCATTAACGCCATGGCTGCGAGCGTACTGGGACGCAACTTGCAGGTTGGGGCAAATGATGGTCTTTCCGAACACATGCTGGAATGCACTCTCGTAGGCGGGATCATATTGAAGCTTATCGATCATCGGAATCGTGTCACTAGCGCGAGGCATATTCAGAGGCTTGGAGCGTAGGCGGTTAAGAGGCATAAATGTAACACGGCCAGCTTTCTCCTTCTGTAGGATTTCCAAGACAGTTGTTGCAGTTTCATCAGTATCAACAACATAGTGGAACAAGCTCTGTCCAGCAGTAACTTCCACGGCAGTCCGGTATCTATCGTTGACATCGAAAAGTTCGGCGAGGGTACCATACACACCCTCCAGGCTGTGCTGGCGCTTTATTCTCCGAACCGCGGCGAGTCCACGACTGGTATTTTGGTCCATCATATGAGACAGGCTACGTTCAGCGCGGTCCATTTCCGATGAAGCACTTGAGAGAACGGAGTCGAGCTTCGCTTCCTCGCGCCATAGTTCCCTGAGAATTGAATTTAGCATGCACACGGTCACTCATTTGTTAAGAATGGCTTACTTTCGCTGATCCATCAGACGGTCTCTCTCGTCCTTTGCATTTTGAACCTGTTGGTCAAAGAAATGTAATGTATCACCACGCCCATCGATCTGCTTGCGCAACTGCTCAGTCTCTGGCTCTAATTTTGCAATTTCGCCCTCTAAGTCTTGAATATCGTCCTGTGTCTGGGAAACAACGCCCTCCACCGTCGAAACAGAACGATTACTTTCACGGATTTCCATCTGCAGCCACTTATCGCGCTCGGACTTGTTCTTGAATCGTGAGTTGCGACCTTGCTTAGCATAGAGACGTTGACGGGCAGTGTCTGCCTCGGTCAGTCGTGCCTTAACCCCATCCTCTTGGTCCTTCGAGGCATTGAAGCGGGGGAGCAGCTCTTTAAGCTCAGCTTCACGCTCGCCAATAGCAGTTTGAACGGAATTGAGATCGGAGTCGTGACGAGATTTCAGGGCTTGAGCGGCAGCCTGATTATCAGAAAGGGACTTGACTTGTAGCTCAATCTGCGCCAGGGACTTTGAAGCTTCGCGGCGCTCGTCTTCTAATTGGGCTTTATCCACTTTCAAGAACTCGATCTGTTGACGACACTCAGCGATCTCGGCGTCAACCTGAGCCATTGCCTTTTCACCCTCGATGAATTGATCGCGGTTATTGTCGGCATCCTCGACACCGTTCTGACGTTGTTCCTCCAGACTATCCAGCACATTGGTGATTTCGTGTTGCTCACGGGAATAGATCGTGTATTCGAGGCATCGGCGCTCTTTATCTTTTTCCTGATAGTTGCGAAGCTCATCTTTCTCTTCCTCTAACTCGGCCAGCCGCTCATTGATAAAGTCAAGGAGTTCGTCGATTTTAGTGCGCTTGCTGTTTGTGTCGTGCATGATCCTGAGGGACTCAGCGCGACGAGCCTCGTAGACCTGGGTACCGGCAACTTCTTTCAAAAGGACTAGGCGCTCAGAATCCTTCATATTTGTCAATGCAGTCACACGGCCTTGCGGAACAATGTAGTATGGATTGGATCGAGAGAAACCTGCAGACTCCAACAGGTTCATGACGTCGTTCTTCGTAGCATTCTTCCGATCCAATGTATATTCGTCCTTTTTGATACCAATCGTACGTCTTAGGACCACCTCGGGCTTGCCAGTCGGAAATCGATCGTCGGAATTATCAAAGATGATCTCGACGTATGCCGACATCACGGCGGAACCGGATCCTTCCTATGGAATGTTAGTAATGGAAAATAGGCGTATCTTGGGATCAAATGTACATGGAGGAGAGCCTGTCGTTCCTCTCGGCCCAGATGGGTATAGGCATCACTCAGCACGAACCGAATGGCCGCGAAGAAATTACTTTTGCCAGAACCATTGCGGCCGACAATGACATTGTGTTTAGGTGAGAAGGGTTCGATGACGGTTTGATCCTTGTAGCTGTAATTTCAAACAGATTAGCTGAGTATCCAGGAAGAGCACCGAGAAGACCAAAATTGTCGCGCATACCTTTTAAAGCCTTGGATGATGATCTGCTTGACATACATCTTGGGCACACACGCGACGCGAGGATCACAGACAACCACGCATTACGCGGCCGAAGCCGAGCTGTAAAAGAAAAGTAGTTCAAGTTCTCGCGACTCGTCCAGAGCCAGAAAAGCACCGTGGACAAAAAGGGAGAATTACGTCTGAAGACAGTCGATTGAACGCGATGAACGGGGGAGACGCGCAGAGAGTCGCGCGTGTCTTTCTTGGAAGGCGGGGGGACGGTTCTGCCGGGCGGTGAGAGGCACAAGAAAAAAAAGATCGTTTTCCAACAAGGTGGACGATTCGTCTTTTTTTGGTGTTGAACGAGTTTTTGGCACAACTTCAAGTCGCTCCTGTTAGGATGAGTGCTTCGGAGACTCCTATGAAAGGCGAGGGCCTGGCTGATGGTCTCGAACCATCCCACACCTACGTCCCCAACCAAGGCTATGTCAATGCTGAATCTACAACGGCCGCCGCGGGGCAAGAGTCCACCGGAGAATATGAGGAGGGGCAAGATGATGAGGAGGAGTACTACGATGATATCTTTGAGGAGGAGTTAGATACAGAGGACTTCAACACATCGGACCCGTCTGATCTCACTAAGGCCTATAACCGTCAGCGAAAGATCAACGACCTCGCTGCCGATCCCAATGCCCCGAAATGGACATACCCCAAGACCAACACACAGAAGCCGACTGTCAATACACACGCATCCGTCGATGATCAAGTCAAGTCTTTGACTCGCCATGCAGCCAAAATTAAGCTGGATGATCAACAATCCGGCCTGTCGGGTAAGGGGAACCACGGAGGAGACCGAGCGGATCGTGCTACATCGGAACAGGTCCTGGACCCCCGCACTCGTATGTTGTTGCTGCAGATGATCAACCGTGGCATTGTGTCTGAAATTCACGGATGTCTCTCGACCGGAAAGGAGGCCAATGTTTACCATGCCATGTCTGTATCGGAGGAGGAGGATGCTGCTCCAATTCACCGCGCTGTCAAGGTTTACAAGACAAGCATTCTTGTCTTCAAAGACCGTGATAAATACGTGACTGGAGAATTCCGTTTCCGCCAAGGCTACAGTAAGAGCAATAACCGTGCAATGGTTAAGCTTTGGGCCGAAAAGGAGATGCGTAACCTGCGCAGAATCTACGCCGCCGGCATTCCCTGCCCCGAGCCGCTTTACCTGCGTCTTCACGTTCTTGCCATGGGCTTCATTGGTAGCTCCAAGGGTATCCCCGCTCCTCGCCTCAAAGATGTTGAGTTTGATCGTT
>Ga0209673_1001387_pt1 | contig 23765 bp, 27 predicted proteins | sample AraplaCol_mMS_r2_2_FD_184274 | JGI IMG/M metagenome (GOLD analysis project Ga0209673, IMG submission 184274) | Arabidopsis root microbial communities from North Carolina, USA - plate scrape MF_Col_mMS_r2 (SPAdes) (version 3) | ecosystem: Host-associated > Plants > Roots > Endosphere | place... | reverse complement strand
CCAAGAACTGGCGAGAGGCAATGAACCAATTTGCCATCCTCTACGCAGACCGATTCACCAGGACCGGCTCGTAGCCTCGTAGAAGCGCCTCAAACACAGAATTCCTGACACTCCCGCCGCAGTCCGCGCCGCGGGCGCATCTAGGCAAACGGAACTGACACCGCAGCGCAAGCGACGATGGTAGGGCGGTCTCGTTTTCACGAGTTCTGCTCGTGCGTCCAGTCTTGGATCGGCACGAACGTCTCGCCACGGTTGGCGTCGAACGTGATCCAGCCGCCGCATCGGCCGCTCAGATCAAGCAGGTGCTGGACCTCCCCAGGGCTGATATTCAAAGGTGCGCCGCCCCCATCGGCCGCATGCAACGCGTGCCACACGTCGACCTCGATGCCTTCCATCCACACGGCGCGGTAACTGCGCTGCGAGATTAGGGAAATGAAAGAGGCCAGATCGCGCTGATCCGACGAAAGGTGTTCAAGAGCCACGCGGCTTCTCCTCAGACGACAACTTGCGCGTTCACACTCGCAGCTACGATCTTGCCAGATTCATCCAGGCACTCGGCTTGCGGATCCTCGATGCGAGCGTTCTTTGGCTGAGGCTGATATTAGGGGCTCGACTGCTCGCCGCCCCGCGCCAATACAGCGATCGCAAAACTCCAGGCCACTGATTGCGTATTCCGGTCGACTTGATCACCTGTTCCGGTTCAAGTTGAGCGAGACAGGGCAGGCCGCTTCAGGCTGGGAGCGGTCCAACAAAGCCGCCCCGTGGCTGCCTGCCAGCGATGGCGGAGCAGGCATTGGACAGTCGGGTCTTCTGTGCAAATCTCGAGCTACTTGAAGTACTTGCAGGTGACGGCTGAGAACGCGCGCCCGGACAGCCATGTTCTTTGAGCACTGGTGGCGCCATGTTCTTGGGTTCGTGGTGTCCGCTACACGTGGCGGATCGGCGGCAAGCGCAGCGCGCTTGTGCCGAGCGTAGGCCCGGTCTCCTCGGGCGTAGCGGCTATCAACTTGGCCAGCTGTGCTTCTAGCACCGCGGCCGGCACCCTGACGCAGCTTGGTGGACGCTACGGGCGCCCAGATGGCGCTTACGGCTTGACGCCGAGGTCGAGACGCGTCGCGCGCAGCTGGTGGGCCAAGCTGCGCGGGATGGGGATGACCGTCCCGTGGCGCATGCGCAGCGGCGTGCCCTCGTCGGGGAAATGCATCTCGCCGGTGACGTCTTCCCAACTCACCATGTCGCGCGAACGCATGGCCACGTACTTCTGGTCCATGTAGGCGTCGAAGTACATCACCGCGTGATCGCCGATCTGCAGGCCGGTCGGTCCCTCGGACCACAGGCCCTTGGTCGTCACCGGCGCGCCCAGCTCGCCGAACGGCCCCTGCAGATCAGGAGCACTGGCCAACTGGATGTGCTTCTTCGGCGGCTTGACGGTTTCGTCCTTGACGATCAGGTAGTCCTTGCCCTGGAATTTGAGGAAGGTCGCATCGATGACCGAGAAGCCGGGGTCGTAGAACACGCGCGTGGGCGTGAAGGTCCTGAAGTCGCGCGTGGTGGTCGCATAGATGCGGTGGTTGTACTTGTCCTCCGATGTGCCAGCCGTCTCGGTGAACTTCCCCGGGATGGTGGACGCCCAGTGGATCAGGTATTCACCGCGCCTGTCGTCGTAGACGATCTCGGGCGCCCAGGTGTTCAGCACGCATGGCTCATGGGCCATCACCGGAATCTCCCGCTGGGGCGACCAGTGCACCAGGTCCCTGGACCAGGCGTAGCCGATGTTGTTCTCGTTCCAGCCCGAGGTCCAGACCATGTGATACAGGCCGTCCGGGCCGCGCACCACGCAGGGGTCGCGTACCAGCCTGGACTTGCCAACGGTGGGCACCATGACGGTCAGGCCGTCGTTGACGCGTTCCCACTTGTAGCCGTCGTCGCTGACGGCCAGATGCAAGCCGTCTTCGCCGTTCTTGACGAAGTGGACGAACACGTAGGAGGTGGGCTCGGGGGTGGTGCTGGCGGGTGTGCCCTGGGTGGCGCAGCCCGGCAGCAGGGCGGCACCAGCCAGTGCGGCCGACAAGGCGAGGAGGTGGCGCCGCGTCCTGCTGGCAGGAGAGCGTGGGGGTGTTGGCATCAGTTCGTGCATGGTTGTCAGCGCAGCTCTTTCAGCCGACGCCAGGTCGCCTTGTCGATCTCCACGACCGAGCCATGGGACATCGGCAGATCGGTAGATTCCCTTTCCCAACGCTTCAGGTCGGTTGACGTGAACAGATAGGCCTTGTCGCTTTCGAAGGGGTCGGTATACATCGCAAACATTTTTCCCATTCGCACGACCGAAGGACCTTCGTCCCCCGTCGAAGGCGTCACCGGGCCTTGCTCGCTTCCCCATGGACCACGTGCAGATGGCCCGCTGCGCCAATAGATATTGGGGACGCCGGTGTTGTCATCCTTCTTGTAGAACAGGATGAACTCGTCCGCCGATTTCTCGAAGATGTTGGCGTCGATCGGCCCGTTGTCCCCGGCCTTGCCGCCGCCGCGCTGGCCGTTGGTGAACAATACGCGTGGCTCGCTGAAGGACACGAAGTCGGTCGTCGTCACGTAATAGATCGACCACACGTCGCTGTCGGACGACCAGTGGATGGTGTACTCACCGGCCTTCCGGTCGTAGAAGATCTCCGGCGCCCAGCAGTGCCCGATATTGGGAACACCCGCCATGACCGGCAGCTTTCGCGCCGGCGCCCAGTGAACGAGGTCGGTCGACGTGGAAAAGCCGATCTCCTTGCCCGTCCAGCCGGTGGTCCACACCATGCGATACACACCATCCGGTCCCCGATGGATCGCGGGATCGCGCAGCACGTCGCCACTGTCCGGCTTGATGATGGGCCGGCCGGCATTCACGGGTTGCCAGGACTTGCCGTCGTCGCTGACCGCCAACCTGGCGCCGTCGTTCTGTCCGGTGAAATAGGAGAACAGGTAGTGCTGCCGCTCCGGGGCATCCTCGCGGGTGGCGGTCGAACATCCTTGCGTGGCCAGGAGCGCAAACAGGGCGAGAGCGACGCCTCCGTGTTTCTTGGCAGTTCCATCAGCTGAAAGGCGGGCGGGTCGGTTGTTGGCTTGCTTCGTCATACGGCCGCTCCGCGGATCCTGATCGCCACGGCCGGCGCGCCGGCCAGGCCTTCGGGCAGCTTGACCTCCAGCCCGCGGCGCGTGCGCATGAAGGCCAGGCTGTCGCCGGAGCCCACGGCGTGCACGCTGTCGATGGCGCCAGGCGCCACGGCCGAGTCCTTGGCCAGGGTCTGGATGCGCATGACGCCGTCACGCGGCCAGCCGAGGGCGATGGCGTACAAGGCGCCGCCCTGGGTCGTGAAGCGGATGTCCTGGGCCGTGAACGGCTGAGCGTTGCCCTCGCCGAACATGCCGCCGCCGACCTTGGTCGGGCCTTCGCCGAAGGTCCGCCAGGGGCGGGTGGCGTAGATGGCTTCGCCGTTGCGGGCCATCCAGGCGGCGATGTCCTCGAGGATCCTGCGCTCGTCGGCGTCGATCGTGCCGTCGCCGCGCATCGGCACGGACAGCAGCAGGTTGCCGTTCTTGGAGACGATGTCGCACAGCCGCTGGATGACCGTGGCGGCCGGCTTGTACTGGTGGCTCTCGAAGATGCCGCGGGCGTAGTGCCAGTCGCCGATGCAGGTGTCGGTCTGCCAGGGCAGGGATCGATGCGCTCGCGGGCACCGCGCTCGACGTCCTCGACCACGCCGGGGCGCCATTCGGCGGGCATCACCTTGGCGTTCACGACCGCTTCGAGCTTGCCGCCGTTCCACGCCATGCTGGCGTTGTAGTAGTGGGCGGCGATGTCCAGGCCGGCTTGGCCCAGGGGCAGCGCGTAGTCGTCGAAATAGACGAGGTCGGGCTTGTAGCTGTCGATGAGGTCGCGGCAGCGCAGGAACCAGCTGCGCGTGAACGCGGGGTTGTGCAGGGGTGGCTTCTCGTCCCAGTGGGCGGTCTGGCTCCGCTGCCATTCCTCGACGCTGCGGATGGTCTTGAAGCCATCGGGCATGACGGAGTTGCGGCCGGTGTAGAGGTCCTGCGGATCCAGCCCTTCCCACCATTTGCCCTTGCCGTCGGCCTCGGTCAGGCGGTAGGCGTCGTAGCGCTGGCCGGCGTAGGGGCCTTCGGCGTCATAGCCGTAGGCCGTCTGGAACCAGTGCCAGGCGTGCGCGGAGTGGTTGCTGACGCCGAAGCGCAGCCCCCGTGCACGTGCAGCCTTCTCCCAGCCGCCGATGATGTCGCGCCTGGGGCCCACGCGCATCGTGTTCCACGCGTGGTACTTGGAGTTGTAGGCGTCCAGGTTGTCGTGGTGGTTGGCCATCGCGACGAAGTACTTGGCACCGGCCTTGGCATAGAGGCCCAGCAGTTCGTCCGGGTTCCAGTTCTCGGCCTTCCAGAGGTTCTGGATCTCCATGAAGCCGGACCCGCTGGGATGGCCGTAGGTCCTGAGGTAATGCTCGTAGTGCGAGTCGCCCTGGATGTACATGCGCCGGGCATACCAGTCGCCCATCTCGGGCACGCTTTGCGCGCCCCAGTGAGCCCAGATGCCGAACTTGGCGTCGCGGAACCAGTCGGGAGTGCGGTAGCCCTCGACGAGGGAGTCCCAAGTGGGCTGGAAGGGGGCGGGTGTGGCATGGGCTGTCGGCGTCAATCCCGTCATGCCCGCGGAGGTCGCCGCAGCGCTGAGGAAGGAACGGCGGGTCCACGGAAAGGAATTGGAATTGACCGGCATCACGCAATATCATCCATTTGGTCTTACCAAATTACAACTGTGGAAATACTGGTCGGACCGATTTCGTTAGGCGGGCGATCGCGCTGCAAGCCGTGCCCTCCTTCCCCACCGTATAGGCCACTCATGAAGCTCTTACCTTCACTCGCGCTGCTGCTGGCGCTCATCGGCTGCGCCACGCGGACCGAAGAACCCGCACCACGTCCGCTGTACCGCGACCCTGTCCACGACGGCGCCGCCGACGTGTCCCTCGTCTTCAACCGCGGCCTGAAGCGCTGGGAGATGTTCTATACCAACCGCCGCGCCAAGCTGCGGCTGGACGATCCGGAGGACGTCAGCTGGGTGCATGCGACGCCCATCGGCATCGCGACGACGGACGACGGCAACCGCTGGCGTTCGGCGGGCGAGGCGAAGTTCCCCGCCGAGTGCACCGGCGCCACGTTGTGGGCGCCCGAGATCCAGGACTTTGACGGCGTCTACCACCTGTGGCTCACCATCGTGCCCGGTGTTCCCAAGCGCTGGACCGGCGAGCGCCACATCGAGCACCTGACCAGCACCGACCTGCGCAACTGGCAATGCGCCGGCCGAGCCGACCTGGGCTCGTCCCACGTCATCGATGCGTCTGTCATTCGCGCGCCACAAGGCGGCTATCGCATGTGGTTCAAGGACGAGCCGGCCGGCAGCAAGCTGACGGCGGCCGACAGCCCCGACCTCAAGACCTGGACGGTGCGCGGCCCCGTATCCAACCTGCCGGCCGAAGGCCCGGCGGTGTTCCAGTTCGCTGGCAAATGGTGGCTGGTGGCCGATCTGTGGCAGGGCCTGCTGGTGCTGCGCTCCGACGACGCGCTCAACTGGCAGGAGCAGCCCACACGGCTGTTGGCCAGCCCAGGCGTACATCCCACCGATCGCGCCAAAGGCCAGCATCCGGGCGTAGCGGTCGTGGATGGTCGCGCCTATCTCTTCTACTTCACGCACCAGGGCGGCGAGCCGGCGGCGAAAACGGACGACCGCTGGCACCAGCGCACGGTGATCCAGGTCGCCGAGATGAAGCTGCAGGACGGGTGGCTGACGGTGGACCGCAACGCGCCGCCACCCGATCTCAGGCCGGCGTTTGGAGCGCGCCGGTGAGTCCGCGACCCACATGCCCGTACAACCGTGCCGCCGGGCCTGCTGTCCAAATCAGTCCTGCAAGGATGCATCAAACAGCAGCGAGGATGCTCGTTAGTTCGCGAGCAGAGCAGACGGTCGAGTGCCGTGTGGTATGCGATGCGGCGGTCCTAATGCCGATGCGCCAAACATAGCTGACGTAAGTGCTTCCCAATGTCGCCTGGTCCCACCGACGGCCTGGTGGCAGTTAGTGTGAGTTGACAAGAACCGGTTGACCGGCGGCAACCGCTGCAAACCGGACCGACCCATCAACTGCCCGCAGGACCCGTTCACCTCGCCGAACGCAGCGTTCAGGTTCGCTGAAATACGCACCTGTGACATGGTGTGCGGGGACAATCTCCGCCACAACAAGATCAGGAGGACGTGTCCATGGCGAGTTCGCGCGAAGAGAAGTTGTTCCGGGGCTTCTGGTGCCGGGCCAAGGTCCCCGGCGTACCCGCACTCACCCCGGCGCTGCTCGACGAGTGGGCGCGCCAGAAGGGCATGTGGGTCACCGGCGTCCAGGAGCGATCTGTCGGCCTCTTTCGGCCCACCCCCGCAATCGTGCTCGAGGCCGACGGCCGCAGGGCCTGCTACCCCCTGATCTCTACGGACAGCGCGGCATGGCAGGCCAACCGCGCCGCGGCCGACCGCACCGCGGCGCTCTGGAACAAGGTGGAATGGTTCTGCCCACTGTGGGTGAGCAATGCCAAGTTGGGCGAACTGCTGGCGTCCATTCAGCATCTCAGCGGCGAAGCGGCGTTGAAGCAATTTGACTACCACCTCTCCACGGCGTACACCCCGGGGTTCCTGGCGGTTTGCATCGCCCAGTTGCTGCCCAAGACACGCAGCCTTGCAGTCTTCGCCCCGCTGGCGCGCGAGGCGTTCCTCGCCTTCTACAGCGGTCAACGCGCGTCCAGCGTTGCCGCCCTGATCCCTGCCATCGAAGGCGGCCTCCAGCGGATCGCGAGCGCGACGCCGAACATGAAGTACAAGGACGTGATCGATCACACCTGCGACCGTGCCTGCGGGCTGGCGGCCGACCTCTACTTCGAGAGGATGTGGGTGCCGGACGAGTTCCAGACGAAGGAGTTCCTCTTCGGCCAGGACGAGCGGGTGTTCGTATTCGAGACCTTCAGGCGCTGGCTGCAGGAGCACTTCTTCCAGGACCTGGACAAGTACAGTGGCGCCACATCACTGAACCGCCATCTTTTCGCGCATGGCAAGTCCATCGACTGGCAGCAGCCCTCCAACTTCTCGCGGCTCGTCGTCGCGCTCACCACGCTGGGCGTGATCGAGGCCTGGCACGACGAGAGCAACAGCGTACCGATCCTGTTTCCCGCCATGGACACCGACGCCACCTTGCTGTGGCAGCAGGCGCAGCTTCGCGTGCAGCTCCAGATGATGCTGAACCTGCATGAGCAGGCCGCCTTCCAGGCCGAGGGCCGGCTGGTGCCGGAGATGCCGACCGACAACGGCGTCACGCTGCGCAAGGCAGTGCTGTCGCAAAGCGCCATCGACGATCTCGTTCGGCCGCTGCGCGATGCCGGCTGGAGCGTGAGCCTCACCGAGCCGGATGACAAGGCCCTGTACGTCATCGCCACCGCAACTGCGTCCGCAACCGCCACCAGCGAATCGCAGGAACTCACCGTCGCCCTGCTCTACAGCTGCGCGACCGACACTGCGCTCTACCGCGACCTCGCCGAGCGTGTGGACGTCATCCTCTACCGCGGCCCGCCCTTCCATCAGGAGAGCTATGCCTGCGGTATCACCCGGCACGTGGGACCGGCCGCCGCATGGCAGCCGCCCGTGGCCCCCTCCCGTTGCCCCTGCCATCGCCTCGAGGCGCCGGCGCAGTAACCGTACGCCCCGCCGGCCCCAGTAGACCGATCCCACCCACGGTGCTTTGATGGCCGAATTCTTGCTGATTTCTAGGCCATGGCGAAGGCGCGTATCGGAGACCGAGCAGTCCAGACTGCTGGCTGCCGCCCTAACGCCACGCCTGATCCGGTCTTTCAAAGACTCGGGCAATTCAGGGTTGCGTCAAGGCACGTCAGATGCTCCCGTGCGCTGCCCATGCAGCAGCCTATAAGCCAACTAGGCCGCCCGCTCCTTGCCAGTCTGACGACTCGCGCCGGCCCAGGATCGACGTGGCTTACGTCACTAGGCTTCGCCGCGCTCCAGCGGTCCACTGGCCCTTCATCAGGAGAGGTTCATGTTCCCCACATCGTTCTACATCTGTCCCGAGGACGTCTTCCGCCTGGGCAACTCCGGCAGCCCGAAGCTCAGCAACATCCGACCGCATGATGTGGACCTGACGAAGGTCAACGACATCGTCGTGGTGATCGCCAACAACGCCGGCGTCAGCGTGTTCAACGAGCAAGGACTGGCTGAGCGAGACATGAGCGGCTGGGTGTGGCAGTTCAATGCGGCCACGCCGATGCCGCAGGGTTTGAAGCTGGTGCACGACCGTCCAGGCCACTACACCATCGCTCCGACCGTTAACATGCCGCTCGACAAGTACAAGGGACTGCTCGAGGAGCTGGGGATGAAGGCGTTCCGTGTGTTCTTCAAGCAGGGCAAGCAAGCATGAAATCGCTGACACTGGACCTCACGCGCTGGGAAGCGCACTGCATTCTGGAGGCGCTGACGGAGCTGGACGCCAAATGGGCCGACATCTGTCAAACCTCGAAGGACGAGGACGAGGTGGCCGACTACGGCAACGACCTGATCGAGCTTCGTCTAACGCTCAAGCGGGTGAAGGAACAGGCGATCGCTGCCTTCGGCGAGGGGGTGGCGAACTTTGATCGAACGCCGCTGTAAACGGTAGCGCTCGGGAGTTTCGGCTATTCGCTGAAGTGGACGTCTGCGATTTCAGGAAGGGATGTTCAGCGATGGACGAGGACTGGATAGCCGATGTCGAGGCAGAACTTCTGAATTCAGGACAGTACGCCGCCGGTGCCACTCTTGGTCCCGCCTCCAGAGGTATGTCCGCCGCTGCGACGCATGCTCCCCAGCGAGTACCCATCGACTGAGCACGCGAGGCTCGCGGCGCTGGATGCCTTCGCAGCGATGACACGGCGCTGACCACCGCGCGCGGGTGGCAGGCTAACTCTTCGTGCCGCCTGTTTCCGAGCCTGCGCGTCAGGCCGCTCGGAGCGCGACGAGGGCCTGGCCCGCGTGCAGCACCGCCTCAAGGCGCTCGGGCATCGGCGATGCCAACAGCCCTTGCGCCTCGGCGTCGAGCGCGCGGTTCCCAGTGCCCACGGCCCACCTTCCCGTGAGCGCTTCGATCGGCGTCAGCCCTCCCAGGAGTTCGGTCGGAGCCGCGAAGAAGCCGTAGACGTCGGTCGCTCCGAGCGGGGCGAGCACGCGCATCACGCGCCTGAGTGGCAGGCCGGCGATCCCCGGCCAGGCCTGGAACGCGGGATATTCGCATGCACGCTGCCGAGCGGGCCGCCGTACCGAGAACAGTTCACCCGCATGCTCGCGCTCGAGGACGGCGGTCTCGCTCAGCCCTCCCAAAGCAGCCCCCAGCTGCGCGGCCGTCATCGCGTGCATGGGGTGCGAGCAAGTCGCGGTCATGTGGCTAATCGTCTGGTGTCTGCGCATGACGTCCGTGGGGGCCTATGGAGTCGGTGGGCTCAGTGAGGACAGTCCGGTCGGCCGGATTGCTCGGGCCGTTCCGAATGGCTGAATCGGTGCGGCCTTCATCAGCGGTTCCATGAGGGCACTCAAGAGGGGCAGGCGACCCGGATCCCTCACGGCGGGCTTCGGTACAAGGACAGGAACCGGAACATCTTGGGCCATTCCTCCCGCGGTGAGAACGCGATGGCGACCTCCTGATTGCCCAGCGCCGACTCCGTGATCACCACGTGGCCGTCCACCGACTTGGCACGCTCGAACTCCTGCTGACTCACCTTGCACACCGCCTTGAAAAAGGGGCCGCTCACCCATTGCTGCACGTCCGGCTTGTCCTTGAACTTCAGGTACGCCGCCAAGGACGCATGCGCGACGGCTACCATCGCGAAGCCCAGCGGGACGTCGTCCCGCACGAGGATGTACATCTTCAACGTGGGCTCCATTACGCCGAAGCGTTCGAAGGTTCGGCACTCAGGTGAGGCGACGCGGCGCAGGCCGCTTCGCCCAGGCTGGCGAGTAGGGTCAAGTCTTGCCCGTCCGCGTCCGCGACGCTCTCGAGTCCTCCTGGGACGATCTCGAACCGACAGCCCTGCCCGTCTTCCACCACGAGGCCACACCCTCCCCGGCGCTGGCGCCAGACGGCTCGCGCTTCCAGGGCACGCCACTGGGGCCAGTCACTGTCAAGCGGATACAGGCAAAGCAGCGCCACGAGCTCACGCTGGTCGTGCAGCAGGCGCTCGATCACCTCGCTGTCCCAGCACAAGACCGCCACGGTGCGCTGACGCTCCGCCTCGGCTGTTCGATAGGTGGCAACGAACCACGCCTCGCGCGACGCGGCGGCGGGCAACCTGAAGTGATCGCGGGAAAAAATCATTCGATCTCTCGTGACGAACAAGAACGCGGCGGCCACGCTCGACGCGTGAACACCGCGCTACAGCCTAGTGACGTCGGCATCGCCGTGCGCGTTCCGGCCCGCGGGAACATGCGCGAGGCCCCTGGGAACCACCGGTGCTGGCAGCGGCGATCTGGCCCGGGGCGTGTCGATGTCAAGACGATCTATTCGGCCGGGCGAGACCATTCTGTTGTCCCGCGACAGGGACCGACAAGCGCGGCCCGTGAGTCCGAGCACCGCCATCGGCCATGCATGCAATGCTTGGATAAGTGCTGCGGCCAGCAACGCGAGCGCTCAAGGCCGTCTGACGCCCCACTGCGCTCACCCTGGCGCCACCGCATCCAATTGATCGCCGGGCATTGCAGTGGGTGTCAGGCGCTAGCGCTACGAGGCATCGGGCTTGCGATCACGCACGGACGCATCCAAGCTTGAGCGAGGCCGCAATTGCCGAGATTCCGAATGCGGCAATTACGGCGTGACCGCGAATGCGCAATGACGCGAGTGCATCGGTGGCTTCGACGGTTCACGTCCCGCCGCGAACCCGCCGCAGGTCACGACGGTCATGCGCTTTCTGGATATGGACGCCGCGCTCCTACCGTGTCGCGGCAGGTCGTCCATGTACAAGTCACTTCACAGCCATCAGTACGATGAATTCCTGGTGCAGCTCAAGGCATTGCGCCAGAGTCAGGGATTGCGCCAATCCGATCTCGCCGAACGGCTGGGGCGCGCTCAGTCAATGATTAGCCGCGTGGAATCGGGAGAGCGTCGCCTGGACGTGGTCGAGTTGTGGGTTTGGCTGGGCGCGCTCAATACGCAATTGAGCGGCTTTGCCCAGGAGCTGGAGCAAAGGCTAGCCGATACGCCATGGGCACGCATCAATGTCCGTTCATCACGTCATGATCCAAAGTTGCGTGAATGAGGCTGAGAACTCGCGCCCCCACGCGCTCAGCGCCGCGGTGGTGTGAACTGATGCCGCAGCCCGTCGAGCTGCGCCCATTCCTCATCGAGCACGCTCGCGAAAGCTTCGAGCGTCACACCCACGGCCTGGGCCCACAAACGCAGCTCCACCACATCCAGACTTCGAACACCGCGCTCGATCTTGCTGATGTCCGATTGACGCAACGACATCGCCATGGCCATGTCCTCCTGCGAGACGCCCGCGAGTTCGCGCGCCTGCCGAAGCAGGCGACGCAGAACTTGCTGGTGATCGGATGGACCTTCGGGCGGCATGCGCGGACTGGGCTGGAGGCCGCGCAGGGTGCATGCGAGTTTTAACTATGCGAAATTCGACTATCTTCTTCATATCCTGCGGCCCAGGCGGCCACTTGACCCACATCGGCCGCCCTGGCCGCATTGACCGATCACCGCGCGGGCTGCGGCTCGATGGCCTGGCGCGGCGCCTCTGCCGCTGGAGGCAGAGGCGTGTATGAAGGATTCTGATCTCGCCGCACTCAAGGGCTTCGACGAACTGCCGGACTGCGCCACGGTTCGGATGCCCGTGGTTGCGGCACTTTTCTCGGTTTCTCCGGCAACGGTATGGCGATGGCGCAAGGCGGGTTTGATTCCAGATCCCGTCCGCGTGGGCGGAATCACACTCTGGCGGGTTGGCGATCTGCGGCGCCACCTGGTCCGCCCTCCCCGATCCGAGCCCTAGGTCGACGCTTGCGCGCAAGGCTGTGCCCGTACATGGGCGTCATGGTGATGCGCCGGGCAGTTCCCGCTACTTTGCATTGGCCCGCGCCGGTGCGCGAGCCTTAGGCTCGTCCTGCTGCAAGGTGTCAAGGCCGGCCAAGCGCCCGAGCGCCGACCAGTCGCCTTGTTCAGCGGCGGCCGAGCAGGCGCCGAGCCATCGCTGCACTGGGTCGAGTGCCTCCAGCTGCTCGCGGGCCAGCACGATCCACCAGCCCATGAACGCGCGGGGGCGCGGAGGCAACGCCGGCAATTGCGCCTCGACCGACGTGATGAAGCGTGCGGCCCGCTCGTGGCGCTCAAGTTCGTCACCAAGCGCCTCCAACTGAGCGAGTGACACCGGCAGAAGACATTCAGACGCACGCTCCGGAGGCCGCTGGCGGCCCGTGAGCGTCGCGCGCGACCTCTCGACCCTATTGCCCGCAGGGGGCACGCCAAACCAGGGGTCAGCGGGCGTTTCGTCGCTGCCGTGTCCTGGCGTCGGTCCTGCTTCGCCGTCGTCCACGCCGCCGGTCCCGGTCAGCGTCACTGGCGGGTCCTGTGCGGGCTCGCTCCGCCTCCCTGGATCGTCGACTGGCGACCCATTGCCGAGCTGCAAGCTATGCCGGGACACCTGATCGGACAGAAGCGCACGCCGGGTGGCCGCATCGGCGCGCGCCTCGTCGAGCAGTCTTAGGAGTGCTTCACGCGGTAGATCAACCGACGTGAGTTGCACCAGATCGGGGTCCGGTAGCGGCGTGCGCGTAGGCGCCCGGCCCTGCTTCTGCTGGGACCAGTACCCGCGCGGCGGCGTCGGGACGTCGAGGCCCTTCGAGACGATCTTGAGCCATGTGTCCGACTTCCGAAGCGCGTCGGCGATCCGGCCCTGCGGCACGGTCCACACCAACAGATATAGCTGATGCCGCGACAGCTTCATGTGCGACCGCCGTCGGTCTCGTCCGGATATCTTGTTCGGATCCATCGGGCCACAGGCTCGCAGCGCCACCGCCGGCGCCCGCCCTTGCCCAACCGCGTCCCGGGGGGAAAACCGTGATGGCGGATCAGGCGGTCGAGTGTGGCCGCCGAGACGGATAACAGCGCCAGCACGTCGTCCCGGCCGAGCAGCGCGGGCATCGATGGCTCGGAGGACTTCTTTGGCATGACGCGCCTTGAGGTTCAACGCATCGTCATGCTGCCCGTTGAGACAACCCATGAATAGGCCGACCGTTAATCACCGTGGGCTCGCAATGGTCGAGCCATTTCCCGGCGCGCAGTCCCTTGGGCACGCTCGCGGTGATGGACGACGCGAAGACGCAGGCCGTTTGGCCGCCCTGATCGCCGCCCGCAGCGGCGGCAAGCACGCACGGAAGACTCGGACGTGCAACACCGTGGCAGGCATGCGGCGCGCTCACAGACAATCCCGAGCTGAGATCGGCGCGCGCAGGTCATGCATCGTTCGTCCTAGCAGACAAGGGACGTGCCGGTCCTGCGGCGCACGGCAATCGCCCCAGCGGTCCCAGCCACCCCAACCGGTCCGGGTTCAGGCGCGGCGAGCCCCCGCGGCGGCCGCCCCTTCACGTCTTCAAGGTTGTGCTCTACCGCAGGCCCGGTGCTCCGGCGTCAGCTGCTGTACATTCATACAGATGCCGTTGCGGTACGCTTCCCAACATGAACGCCAAGATCCAACCGCATGCGAGGGCTGTGTGAGCTGGTCCGTGTCCGAGTTCCTGACCGCCAAGCCCGTGGACGCGCACGCCGAACTGGGTGCATACGAGCACCTGTGGCGGCAGCCGTCTACCAGCGTCAAGCGGCTGGCGGAGCTGTTTGACGCCAATCCCGGTCTGCTGCCTTCCGAGCTCGTGGACGAAGACGAGGCGCGCTCAGCGGCGAGCGAGGTGATGGCGCTTTTCGCCGCCAAGGGCATCAAGCGCTTTGGCGTTCGGGTCCACGGGATGCACGACTACCCCGAGCGGCTGCGCGACGCGAAGGACCCGGTGGAGGTGCTGTACTTCCTGGGCTCGTGGGAACTGGCCGAAGCCCCGCGGCGCGTGGCCGTGGTGGGCACCCGCAAGATCACGCGAGAAGGCGAGGCACGCACCAGAAAGCTGGTCAAACAGCTCGTGGAGCACGACTTCACCGTGGTCTCGGGCTTGGCCCAGGGCGTCGACACGGTCGCCCATCAAACCGCCATCGCCTGCGGCGGGCGGACCATCGCGGTGATCGGCACGCCCATCTCCGAGGTCTACCCCAAGGAGAATGCCGAGCTCCAGCGCGAGATCGCGACGAACTACCTGCTCATCAGCCAGGTCCCCGTGCTGCGCTATCGCAGTCAAGGCCCCCAGTGGAATCGTCTATTCTTTCCGGAACGCAACAAGACGATGTCGGCCTTGACGCAGGCCACCATCATCGTGGAAGCGGGCGAGACCTCCGGCACGCTGATCCAGGCCAAGGCCGCGCTGGAGCAGGGGCGCAAGCTGTTCATCCTGGAGAGCAACTTCTCCAATCCCGACATCACCTGGCCGGCGCGCTTCGAGAAGCTCGGCGCGATCCGGGTGCGCGACTTCAGCGATATCCAAGCGGCGCTCGCATGACGAAGCCGCCCATGCCGCCCAGAGTCTCCGTACTCACGGCGGATCACCGGCACGACCACTACCATTTTCCCGAAGACGCGACCTGTTATTTCTGGGGCGAGTACACCTCGGACAAGGGCTGGTCCTACTCGACCACGAACCAGCTGATAGCCAACTTCAAGAAGAAGATGAACCGGCGCGGGCGCCCGGACTGGGGCTACAAGACCGCGGCGATCGAGGAGGTGGCGACCGCGTTCACCAGCTTCTGGAACTGGAGCGACCTGCACCACCAGCACCGGGTGGTTCTGGTCCCGATGCCGCCGTCCAAAGCGCGTGGCGACGCGATGTACGACCCCCGGATGTTGCAGACCCTGCAGTCCATCGCGGCCAAGTGCGGCCTCCCGCTGGATATCCGCGATTGCCTCTCCTTCAGCGGCCGGCACGTCGCCAGCCATGAAACGACGGAGCGTCCGACGCCGGAGGCGCTCTTCACGGACCTGAGCTTCGACGCCGCCGCGGGCCGCCCGGGGGAGCAGCCCGGCATCATCTTCCTGTTTGACGACATGCTGACCACCGGGGCGCACTACTGCGCAGCGTCGCGTCGCTTGGCACAGCACTTCCCAGGCGTTCAAACAGTCGGCAATTTCGTGGCGCGGCGCATCTTCGCAAACCCCTTCCAAGACTTGGGCGACTTGGACAACTTGGACGCGCTGTAACGGCGGCTCCCCGGAGCTGCGCCGCGGCATCGCCCGCAGGCGCTTGAGGTGCTTGCGCATTCCCATCGCTACTGCGATGCCCGATGTCCTCGCCGAACCGCGCCTGCAGGTCCTTGGCAAGCGAGGCCCTGCGGACTCACACCCACAGCACCTTGCCCGCCCGTACAAAGAAGTGGGAGCGGCATCCCGTGCGCAGCCAAACGGACGGCGTGAGCGTGGGACGCTCGGCCTCGTCGACCTGCAGCCGCCAGCGTGGGGAGGCCTGTGGAATCAGCGGCAGCTCAATGAGCTGGCCGCATCCGCACGGGCAGGTCATCCCGACGGACCACGCCTCACCGCCTTCGCAGAGCAGGACCAGGTCGCGAGGTGGCATTGCCGCAGGAAGCGCATCGCCATCGACGCGCAAGAGCTTGCGCGGACCAGATGCCCACTCGCATAGCCCGCGCCAAAAGCGCTTGAGCAGTTTCACGCGTCATCCTCCGGCCCAAGTACAGGCAGCAGCAGCAGCGGCTCGGCCGCGCCAAGGGCCAGCAGGGGCGACGGGCGCGCCTTGAACTCCGACTCGGCGGTGAACTCCTCGAACGCCTCGGCCAGCATGAAGCGCGTGCGCGCGAACTTGGAGTTGACGTCATGCCGGAACGGAAACGCACGCGCGATGAACTCCATCATGCAGCTGCTGGCGGCGCGCATGTTCAGCGCGATGACGGCGGGCGCTTGCTCGGGGTGGCCCTGGATGTACCCGGCCTTCACCTGCTCGGCGTGGGCACGGGGGTCGGCTTCAGCCAGTGCCTCGGCCTGCAGCGACGCTCCCGTGTAGACGCCTCGGTCCAGCAAACTGCTGCCACCGGGGTAGACGTAGTCGATGCGCCCCACAACCTCGGCGATGGCAAGCCCCGCGCCGGTCTCCCGGGTCGGGATGGCGACGCCGACATCAAAGAGCGGCAGCAGGAACGCGGCCGCGAGCCGGTCGGCCACCATCCTTGCACGATGCGAATCGACGCAGCAAAAGATGACGTCGGCTCTGGCTGCAGCCAAGACCGCCGCCCGCGTCATGACGTTCGCGCTCAGGCCCTCGAAGCAGGCCTCCTCCCGACACCCATTGGCGCGCTCGGCGAAGGCCTCGACCTTGGGGCGAGCCGCCAGAGCATCGGCCCAGCTCGTGTTCAAAATCCGGTTCAGATTCTTGACCTCGACATGGTCGTGGTCGATGCCAAGCACCTTCGCGAAGCCGAGCCGGCATGCCTGCTCGGCAGTGGGAGAACCGGTGCCCGAGATGCCGATGACCAAGGCCGTCAGGCGGCCCAGTTCACACGTCATGTCCGAGGTGAAGGCCATGGGGCGGGCCATGCCGGCTTCGGCGTCGTCCCGCCACCAGAAGTGAAGATCGTGACCGGCCACCGAGACGAGGTCGACGGGCCGGGGCGCCCCCGAGGGTTCATAAAGGCGCGCGAAGACCCGCCCATTGGGCAGCATCACCGCCGACCCGTGCAGGTCCCCGAACGCCTCGAAGATGCTGGGGATGACATCCCTGTCGCTGTCGTCGTCCGTGTGGGAAAACGACGGGAAGCCGTTCGGGTGCGAATGCAGCAGCACGAGGCTGTGCTGACCCGGCTCCGCCAGGTCGATGGCCCGCTCGACGTACGCCCCCGGCCAGGTCAACGAATGCTCGGTGCGGCGCGAGCACGCTTCATGAGGGACCGGCACGACGTCCTTGACCAGGAGCCGCAACCGCGCCCCCGGCACGCGCGTGCACACGAGGACCGCCGCAGCCTCCTTGCCGTCGCCCGGGAACAGGTGGTCCTTCAGCTGGGCATGCACTGCGGCGGTCATGCTCAGCGTCGTGCGCGGCGTCATTCGCCCAGCTCCTTGGCCAGGCAGGTCTCGACCAGCGCCAGGTGGGTGCGGACCGAATCGGTGTTGGGATCCCACAGGCTCGACCCATTGCGGTGGCGAGACCAGCCTTGGTACTCGACGCCCGCGATGCTGGCCCGCACCTGCGTGCTCGGGATCTCGCGGCCGCCCGCCAGGTGGACGAACGGCGCGAAATAGAACATGTCGATCTGCGACGCCGGGTAGTCCTTGAGCACGTCCAGCGCGAGCCGGACCTTGGCCGGGGCGTACCCCGCGGGCAGCGGGTAGTCGTGCAGGAGCAGCCACCGGCGCTCGCCCTCGAGGACCGTTTCCCACCGCAGGCCCAGGCCGTCCAAGTAGGCATGGTCGGCGGGCAGCAGCTTGAAGGCCCGCGTGGGCGGCGCTTGCGCGGCGTCCCCGTTGTCCACGTTGCGCTGCATCAGGCGAATCTTCTCGATGCCCGGGGTGCGCAGGTCCACGACGAAGTCCGCGGCCACCTCTTGCTTGGGGTGCCCCTGCACGATGAGGTAGATGTGCCAGGCCTTGGACGGGTCGAAGCCGGCGCGGCGCATGGCGTCCTCGACCTTGACCGTCGGGACGTCGTAATCGAGCACCACGCCCTGGACCTTCAGCTGCCAGTGCTGCGGCTTGGCTTGCAACGCGAAGTGCTCGACCCCCGCACTGTTCAGGTCCACCAGTTGGTGGTCCTCCACGACCAACGGGCCACCATCGCGCCGGAAGACCACCTGCTGGTCTGGCCGGGCGCCGGACAGCTCATGCAGGAGCAGGCCGGAGATGAGCCGGTGGGGCCATTCGTACTGCTTGTCGTCGACGGTGAAGCGGTAGGTGCGGTCGCCCGCCGAGAGTACGAACTTGTGGCCCAGGGCCAGGTCCGCGCGCTCCTCGAGCCGGATGCTCTCGAGCCCCCCGCGCCGCAGGATCTGCAGGACGAGCTGGTCCGGCGTGGCCGGGCGCCCGGCCGCCTGCAAAATATCCGCGCCGGTGGGGGCTGCGGAACGCGCCTGCACTGCGTTGGCGACGCACTGTTCGTCGCAGATGAGCTCCGCCGTCAGCGATTGCTCTTGGGAGACCTGGGGGTCGATAGGAGAATGCATGGTCAAGTCCTCGGGGGAACCGCCCCCCTCACCTGGTCATGCGCAGAACCCGATGGGCTTTTGACACGTGCTGCAGAAATTAGAGAGCGAACTCTAAAACGTCTACGGGTGGCCCGAAAGTCAGCATACGGAGGAGACGACAGTGCAATTCGAGGATGCTGATGAAGACGAACCGCTGGTGGCCGGGGACGTGCTCGCCACGCCCCAGGATCTCGAGGCCGCGGCCAAGTCCGCCTCTGCGGATGCGGTTTTGCGGCGGCGCCTACTCAAGGCAAGCGCGTACATCCTGGGCATGACGGCGGTCTTGAAACGGCGTTGCCAGCCGGAGGACCTGCTGCAAGAGGCGCTGATGGCGGTGCTGACCGGCCGGCGCGCTTGGAAGAAGAACCGTGTCGACTTCGCGGGTCTGCTCGTGGGCGTCATGCGAAGCCTAGCTTCCAGCCACGATGCGTCGTTGCAGACCAAAGACGCGCACGTCCTCGTCGAAAGCGACTTGCCGGCGACGTCGGAGGTTGGCGACGAGGTCGGCATCGTGGATCGCTTCGGCGATGGCGACAGCTCGCCCGAAGCGCTGGCGCTGGACGCCGAGCACGACGCGGAGATTGCCAGCGCATTCACCATCATCCGCGCGAAGTTCGGGCACGAAGACTTGGCGGGCCGCATCGTCGACATGATGGCCCAGAGGCGGGGCTACATGCCTGCCGACATCAGGAAGGCACTGAACGTCAGCGACCGCGAGTTCTGGAGCGCCTACCGGCGCGTGACTCGCGCACTGGGTGACTTTCAGGAGAAGGGAGCTGAGCAATGACCCGCAAGCTCAGGAAGAACGCCGCGCAAGACGCACTGCTGGACGAAGCGCTGAAGTTCTTGATGGAGGCGCCCGATGATGAACTCAACCACCTCATCGCGGAGGGGGGCGAGCAGCCGGCGGACCTCGACAGGCGAAGCAAGGCGGCCTTCGACGCCGCCTTCAAGCAGTATGGCCAGCACAAGCGTGAAGCCCTCAAGCGCGGGGCGACCCCCGTCGTTGCGCGAATTGAGGCGATCGCGGCCAAGTTGCCGACGGCGCGAGACGAACTCTTGGCCATGGCGCATCGCCTGGTGGTGCAAAGCCTCACCGCCGGGCGCAGCGTCAGCATGCAGCACCGGGACCTCTCGGAACTCACTGACGATGACCTGCGACAAGCCGTGGCGGAGATGCAGGCTTTAGCCGAGGCCGCCGGCGACAAGGGGAATGGCTGAGATGGCTGGCATCATCACCCCAAAGCAGTTGCTCGACGAGCTCTTCATCACCGAGCCCGACGAGATCGACCTCGAAGCCATTGCGGCTCATCTGGGCGCGTCGGTGAAGTACGCAGCGTTGACCGGCTGCGAAGCGCGCATCGTTGGTGACGGCGACACCGCCATCATCACGGTCAACAGCCAGTCCATCCCTCAGCGACAGCGCTTCTCGATTGGCCACGAAATTGGTCACTGGGTCTATGACAAAGGGAAGATCAGCCTGGAGTGCGGCGCTGCGAAACAACAGTCGTTCTACACCGCGCAAGACCCTGAGTCGCGCGCCAACGCGTTCGCTTCCGAGCTGCTGATTCCCAAGCCGATGCTGCTGCCGCGCTTGCAGGGGCGAAAGGCCGACCTGTCCACGCTGACAGAGCTCGCCGAGACCTTTCACACCAGCATGACCAGCACCGCTTGCCGGGTGCTCGACATGCAGACGCACCCGACGATGGTGGTCTGCCACACGCGAGCGAAGCGCCTTTGGTACCGCGGCTCCAGGGAGGTTCAGGACGTGCTTCGACCGCTGAGGAACTTATCGAAGGATTCAGTGGCCTGGGGACTTCTTCAGGGCAACGGCAGCACCGGCAGCGAGGAGGTCGACGCGGATGCCTGGATTGACCATCCGGACGCTGGCGACTACACGGTCTTCGAGAGTTCGTTCCTGGCCACGCCAGAGATGGTCGTGAGCCTGCTATGGTGGCGCAGCGACCTGCAGATTCGTGAAGCGATGACGTCGAGCGGCGACGACTGGAGTTGAAAGATGCTCACCGACGCGGGGCTCGCGATGAGCACCGCCACCTTGGCCGGACGTCCGCTTCCGGCCTCGGTTTGAATGCGGTGCTTGGAATCCTCGTCACGGCGCCTCGGATCCTGCTGCGCTGCCACCGAAGTGGCCGTTCCAATGGAGCCGGCAAACGCCGGGACCGCAAGCGCTGGCCCGTCGCGCATGGGACCAGTCGTCGGCATCGCTCCAGCCTTGTTCCTCGCCGGCACCCGCGCACCGACGGCATGATGAGCGTGGAGCCACCGCCCTCTTGCGCGCCGGCGACGCGTTGCCCCGCCATGGCCTGCGTCAATCGGTGGTTCGAGATCCCGGCTTGCGCCCCTTCTTCAGCCCCTCTGGCCTCACGATCGTGCACATGGCCGCCAGCAGCGATTCGGACAGCGGCCGATCACTCGGCCAGTGCAGCCGAAAAAAGGCCGCGACATCAGGTTCGGTGCGCCGATCATCAGGCACATAGATTCCGCCCTCGGCGGGCGTGCGGTACAGCTCGCGAGCGCGATCCAGCAGGTCCAGCAGCGCCGTGCGATGCGCGCAAGGCGACGCTGCGCCACCAGCGCGGCCCCTGAGCGGCTCATCGACTCTGAACTGGATGACCGGCATGCCCTGGAAGAAGTGTTCGGCCTCCTCGATTTCCACGTTAAGCGACAACAGGCCGTCGTGGAACAGCCCGCCACCGGCCGCCTCCAGGCACACGAGTCCTCGTGCTTGCACGAGAACCGGCAGCCAGGCCCGCTGCACGAGCAGCAGGTGCAGGGCCCGGCCAGGCAAGCCCGGGAAGCCCTCGCACAGCTGATGCGGATCGCACCCGCGCACGAGCGGCCATAGCCGCTCGGGGTCGAGGTGATGGTGCAGCGCCATCGCTTCGCCGAGCTGCACCGTGGGCTGCTGGGCCCAGTGACGCCAAGTCGGCTCGTCCGCGCCGACGAGCTGCCACAGTGAGAGCGGCGCATTGAGGGCGGGGGGCGCCTCGCTCAGCGCCTTGGCCCGGAGCTCGCGCAAGCGCGCCAGGGGCTCGCGTCGGCTCAAGTGCATGAGCCAGCTCAAGCCGCTTACCGCCGGCGAGCACAGCATCTGCGGGTCGCCGCAGGTCCCCAGCAGCGCATCGAGTTCGCGGTCGAGCACATCGGCCGGTTCCGGTGCCGGGCCATTGCCCGGCGGCGGCGCGCCAGGGCGCCGCGGATCCCGGGCAACCCCAGGATCACGTTCGGGGGCGGGCGCGGGACCGCCGCCGGTTCGCCCCGCTGCGCGGCGCGTCCGGACGGCGCCGGGAATTACACCAGGAACTGCGCTGGGATTTACGTCAGGAGTTGCGCTGGGATTTGAGCTGAGAATTGCGCCGGGGGTTGTGCTTGGCGTTGCGTCTGGGATTGCGCGGGATTGCCTTTGACTCCTGGATCGCTTTGACTGCGTCCGTTCACTCATCACGGCCTCCGATGTGGGGCGGCTTTGAGCGCGCTGCGGCAACGCAGTGGCAACGGCGGTCGAGGGCGCGGGAAGAGCCCGGCGCGCGCGTTGGTGATCACTCTCGCTGCAGCGCGCGCAAAACCTGGTAGGCCGTGCTGGGTTCGAACCAGCGACCAAAGGATTATGAGTCCTCTGCTCTAACCAACTGAGCTAACGGCCCCCTGGGGGTAATGCGCATATACGAACCCTGGCGGGTTCGCGTCTCCGGCGTTGCGCCGAAGGGGCGGATTGTAAGCACGCTCTCGCGCTCCCCAGCCTGCCTACTTCTGCGATAGCGCGTTGCTCACCATCCTCGACGTGATGTCCACGATCTCGATCATCCGGTCGTACGCCATCCGCGTCGGCCCGATCACCCCGAGCGTCCCCACCACCTCGCCATCCACCTCGTACGGCGCCGACACGATCGACAGCTCCTCCACCGGCACCACCTGGCTCTCGCCGCCGATGTAGATCCGCACCCCGTCCGCCCGGCTCGAGACATCCAGCAGCCGCATCAGCTGCGTCTTCTGTTCGAAGAGATCGAACATCCGCCTCAGGCTGCCCATGTCGTGGCTGAAGTCCTGCACCGTCAGCAGATTCCGCTCGCCGGAAATCACCATCGGCTCGTGCTCCTGCAGCCCCTGCTGCCCCACGTCCACCGCCGCGCTCATCAGCTTCGCGATCTCCCCGCGCAACTGATCCACCTCCGACCTCAGCCGGTCCCGCACCACATCCAGACTCAGCCCCGCGTAGTGCGCGTTCAGCCGGTTGCTCGCCTCCGTCAGGTCCCCCTGCGTCAGGTCCTGCGCCGTGAACACCAGACGGTTCTGCACATCCCCGTCCGGCGACACCATGATCACCAGCACCCGCCGCTCACCCAGTCTCAGGAATTCAATGTGGTGGAACACCGCCGACTTCCGCGGCGACGTCACCACCCCCACGAAACTCGACAGGCTGCTCAGCAGCTGCGCCGCGTTCGCGATCACCCGCTGCGGCTGGTCAGGCAGCAACTGGCTCTCGAAGCTGCCGTGCGGCATCCCCGGCTTGGCCGTCAGCAAGGTGTCCACGAACAGCCGGTACCCCCGCGCCGTCGGGATCCGCCCCGCACTCGTGTGCGGGCTCGCGATCAGACCCAGCTCCTCCAGGTCCGCCATCACGTTGCGGATCGTCGCCGGACTCAGCTCCAGCCCCGACGCCTTCGACAGCGTCCTCGAGCCCACCGGCTGACCATCGGCGATATACCGCTCCACCAGAGCCTTCAGCAGTGTTTTAGCGCGGTCGTCGAGCATGTTTTTCATTCTAGTGAAGCCGGCAGCGCCACCCCCTCGCACCCCCGGTCCGGTCACATCCCCTGTGGTGTAATTCCCCGCTATGTCCAAGCGCTTCCGTCACGTGGCCATCGTCGGAAAACCCCAGTCGCGGGGCATCCGCCCCATCCTGGAAGAGATTGCCGATTTTGTCGCCTCCCAGGGATTGGATGTTTCCCTTGAAAAGGAAACCGCCGACTCCACCGGAATCACCGGCCTCCCCGCCCTGACCCACGCCGAACTCGGCACCCAGTGCGACCTGGCCATCGTCGTCGGCGGCGACGGCACCATGCTCGGCTTCGGCCGCCAGGTCGCCCGCTACGGCCTCCCCCTCGTCGGCATCAACCAGGGGCGCCTGGGCTTCATCACCGACATCTCCGCCGACCAGTTCAAGGACGCCCTCGCCCCCATCCTCAACGGCGACTTCGAGATCGAACACCGCTCCCTCCTCGAAGGCGCCGTCATCCGCGACGGCGAGCAGATCTTCTCCGGCGTCGCCCTCAACGACGTCGTCGTCTCCCGCGGCGCCACCGCCGCCATGGTCGAACTGCGCGTGGACGTCGGCGACGAGTTCGTCGCCAACATGCG
>Ga0209673_1001380_pt1 | contig 23862 bp, 21 predicted proteins | sample AraplaCol_mMS_r2_2_FD_184274 | JGI IMG/M metagenome (GOLD analysis project Ga0209673, IMG submission 184274) | Arabidopsis root microbial communities from North Carolina, USA - plate scrape MF_Col_mMS_r2 (SPAdes) (version 3) | ecosystem: Host-associated > Plants > Roots > Endosphere | place... | reverse complement strand
CAATTTGCCCACTCCGTGGCTCGCAGGAGCCTAGCCTATGTTGATCGATTTCCTTGCAGGTAATTACTACTATTCATACGCGGACCGGTGATAACGCGGGCACAAAGATTGGATTCGCCGGAGCCATAGATGATACCCGACCAATCCCAACCGTATTCTGGGAAACGACATCCGGTGGCCAAGTTGGAACCCGCCCCATCAGGACTTGGCCTGCGACCGCCTAGTTAAAATCTGTCCATTGAGCATCCACGTAGGAGAGAATAGATGCATGTACCGGAGCAGTTGTTATGGCCTAATCTACAAATATCGTATGAAAGCTCAGGCATCCGTCTTGCGAAATCAGTCGGATTTTCTGCTTGCCAGCAAAATCGGAAAGCGATTCCCCTGGTGAGCAACTTTAACTGAACGATGATTGGTCGAGTCTAGACCCTCGGCAGCCACGGTTCCAGGTGGGGCGGTCGACCCACCCTCTGCGGAAATGCTAAAATTTCTTATTTCAACGTTGATTAACCGCCTCAACGCCCAGCATAGGAAACGCTCGCCCACTATTGGGTCTGCCACGATATACGCAAGTGGTCGCTACCGCAGACCCTACTCGATTGGCATAAAAGACGCTCGTTTTCCGTCGAGAAGAAGATCAGGATTTTCCTCCTCACACTCCCGGACCACAAGGCCTTGGAGCGTCTTTTGCAGGGACAACTGCGAAATCAAGAGTCTCCGCAGGGACATCTGCGAGATCAAGAGCCTCGCAGGGGGACGCTGCGTTACCAATTGAGACCCGCAGGAGAGTGCTGCGTCAACAAGTTCTCCCTCGCAGCAATGAGCCCTGCGATTATAAGAGTGCGCTCCCTCGCCAGCAATGAGCCCTGCCGTTGTATTGTGTGCTCCCTCACAGACGATGAGCCCTGTGTATGTAGAAACGCGCTCCCTCGCCAGCAATGAGCCCTGCCGTTGTATTGTGTGCTCGTTCAGGCAGAGCCCGTGGCGCCGCGGTCCTCGCCCTGATCCTCTGGCGACAAGCAGGCACCTCTTCGTGGTGTCAGAGACTAGTATTCGAGTCCTTCAGGGGAATCGAAGAAGCCAAGACCTGCTCCAAATGTCCATAGAAATCAAGAACCTCCAGGCAGACTTCGTTTCATGCCTTCGGCCTGTTCCAGAAATCGATAAAAATTGAGAAAATCCAAACAGGCTTTTTTCAAGCCTTCGACCTCCTATGACCAAGATCCCATTCACGTAATGCACGTAGCTTTCAATCGTTGCCGGAACCTGTACACTGAGCGCTCGCTTCATACGACATAGCGTAGTGAATTGGGCCATTGAGCTTGCTAACGCGGTATGTGCCAGCGTGGTTCGTTGCCGGTGAATGCCGCTGCCATCCAGAGTAATCAACATCCTTGTGAGAGTTCTGTCTGTTGGTTGGAGTGATGATGAGTGTGTGGGCTTGGTGATTATTGATGACGAGGACCGTGACTCGTGGTCATGGTAAGTTAACGTGAGGCGTTGGGTTGGCTGAATGATCGTTGCTGGTCGTTGCTGGTCATTGCTGGTCGTTGATGAAGCTGACGGTCGTTGACGGTCGTTAACGCGTGGCGGGCCCGGCTGAGCGGTGAAGTATCCACTGGTAATCAATACCCGCCTCAACACCGCCCTCCCAGGATCAGCGCGAGGACCGATATGCGGCGAGGGAATACTGAGGCTTCGACATGAATTTGATGGAACAGATAGGACGGCGACCGAATGTCTTTGGCACAATTTGATTTGACGACAACGTGGCACACCATTTAGTCAAATCAAGTTGCATGTAAATTAACCGGCGTGGACTGAAGGCATGCATGGATTAAGATGGATGTATTTGTAGAATATATTGTCTGTACTCAATCCGTCTGAGTCTACTTTGCGGGACGATCTTCTTGGGTCGAATTTAGTCGTGTGCTTTTCAATAATGGACTGTGTCGGGGGTAGGATGTATGGCCGCAGACTAACGTTGTCCCCCGCTTACCGACACCCGATATATATCTTTAGATCGCACCGGCCATTCATCATTGGAGACGAAGTACGAGAAGGACCACTTTACGAAAAAAAAAAAAAAAAAAAAAACCACTAGCTAACGCTATAAACGTTAAAACTTTATCTATCCATCGGTTCCCAAGTATTATCCCAAGTATTATTTCCTCCTGGTATGGCCGAATGAACGACGCTGCTGGAGCTAAAAATGTCGGCTTCGGACATGGCTGCTGCTGTTCTCCGCGGGTTGATGTGAGAGTAAGCTAAATTTTCTTGCCGCGACTGAAATCCTTTTTGGCCCAGTCGAAATGGAGTACCTGAGACGACACACGGGTTCAATTCCAGCACCGGGCGTTCATTTGTACCTGGACGGAACAACAGATCTCGCTCATCATGCTGTCTTGGCACAATCAGCGTGGCTCTCCGAGCTATTTCTTCGGTTGTTTTTGTGACGTATCATACAAGAATTGCCTACGTGTTTACCTCGAGTGGATATCTGGAACTTCCAAATTTATGAGCATGTCGCCAAAGTCAACGGGCTGAGATCGAGTGATCGGCCTGCGGCTCCTTCGGACGCGTGTCGCCCCGCGGCGCATTCACGTGGCGCGCACGCATTTCCCAAATCGCTTTGGTGTCAGCGGTGGCTACGTTCGTAGCAACAAGGACGGCTTCTTAATATCTCCGTCTGGTGTTGAAAATCGACCTGTATCTTTCGGACTATCAGAGAGAAATCACGACTTTCGTGAGGCATGCTTCTGCGAGCGGTCCGCCCCCCTTGATGACACTGAGGAGCGTTCGGTCGGTCGGCTACCGGTGACATTCAGCATGCCATAGTGTCATACTGTAGTCTGGGAGAATCGATCATCGAATCGGCGCTCTGGCAACGCGGTCAGCTGGGTTCCGAACTTTCAGGGATGAAATGTAACTCGCCAGCTTTAGTTCGTCGTCTTGATTTCAGTACGCCCAAAAGATTCAGCCGCTACATTTCCTCGCTCAATCATCAACGTCCAGCTTAACTCGTACAGCTCGGTGTACTCTCGGCCTGATGGGATTCGTAATAGCAGCCATGATACCGTATCTCGATTGGGGGTGGGGATTGTCTAATGAAAACCGAAAAATTCCCTATCTACATCAGCAACATGTCCAGTGTCAGAAGGCGGTATATACTTACCATGGCAGTAGCTTGACATCGACCATCGGTGATCTAAAGACGAGGCAAGCGTCAGCTCATATATACGCGAGGAACGAAGCAACCCTTACCAGAGGTAATAGCTGTGGGTGCACGCGCAATCCTCCGGTGCATAGCTGTATGCCTTGCTGTTGGCACGGACACAGCCAGTGGCCAGCGGACATGCAGTTGCACCAAGTCAAGGGACACCGGAGCAGGGCTGGTAATTCGACTGGGGCAAAGAGATTGCCTGATAACGTTTGCTTTATGGCGCGACCTGACGCAGTTTTGGAAGGAACTGTGGTTTTCGTAATGGTCATTGATGCGAGATTCTCTTTCTTGTCGAATGCTGCGATACTCATTTGGTGTCATGGACGGATCATGCGTGCCGACCAGGTTCGGAATGGACGTGGACAAGAGGAGCAGGGTCACGGGAACGCGGCAATAACCTATTACAGTGGCAGTTAGCCCTCGAGCTGACAGGGTGAAGCGGGGATATGAAAACATTTTGCAAGTTTACCCCGTGGCTGATCGGGAACGCGAAGCCTTTCTGGATTGGGTCCAGAATGCATTGAGCGGAGTGCCGTTCAACCTATATTTCGGAGCAACAGGGTGCAAGTTTTCTTGGAGGTAGTGGCTCGGCCCGTCTTGTTAGTGTAAGATTGGCAATAACGCTGCGGCAAGATAGAGACATTAGCGATGCTTTCTGAGAAACAGGGCCCGAATAAGATATTTGCGTGCTGAGACTCAACATGTAGTCCCGGGCGTTGAGAATAAGCAAGACCACGCATGGGCAACTGACCAGATATGGGCTGGCTCGTGGTACTCCGAAAGGGTTGGTTTCTTATCCAGTGAATCATCAGCAAGGCTTAGTCTTTTCGACTACCCAACAATCGAACTTACCTTGCCAGTTACTGCGGCACGCTACTATCTCACAGAACCAAATCGGCTGCAGAATCTCGATCTATAAGAGATCATTAGTAGGTGGATTACATGGGGCCGTCGTAACTCACTATCTTGGCCGCCGGGTTGCTCCCAAGACGACTAATGTTCGTCGAATAGATTCGCACGCAGGCAGCGGAGATGAGACTGATCTGATCGTCTTTCACGTCAGTATGGCTTCGAATGACCGGATACTCTACTTACCCGCCGTCACAGATCTCAGTATCAATGGTAGACAGGCTAGGGGCGATACAACAGGTCAGTCCGATCACGAGTGCATGACATTTCGGAGTCAGTCCGCCGTACCGGGAGTAGCTGGCGAAGTCGAGGGAATTCTGCAGCAACACGACATCGGGATGCTTGGGAAAGACTGTTCGGGGTGGTAAAAGGCCAGATATTTATAGCATTGCCGCCAGTCTTTCAGCTTAAGTCGGTACAAGGATCGTTGCACATTGTAAACGGTCAACAGAAATGGCCCTCCAATTTTAGCTGGTTCTTCACCATTGATTATCAGCAATTTTCGGAAATATTGGCGGTTTCACTGTTGGCACCGTTTCAACATGCACAAAGATACTGCAGATTGCGCTGACGACATGTTCTGACATGCCTCCACGTTCATTAACATGCGTCTGGACTTTATCGCTGCAGGAAATAGCGGCCACCTCGTTCAATTTTATTCACTGGTCATGACGACCTATCCGCTGATCAAACGTTGAAATTTTTTCATATCGTCGCCCTCTCCTTATATTTCCCTCTTTCTACTATTTTCTGGTATCGCTACGGGGCAAAATTCGCAGTATCCGCATTTCTTTGGTGTTGCCATCTGTTTCATCACCATCTGCAGAAATATCGGCTTCAATTAGGCATAATTTTGAGCGGTACAGCGTGGATCGAACTCAGATTCACCACGTTTCTTCTCTTTGATTCTTTCCCAAACACCGTCTTGATGCACGCTAATCTATATATGAACTAGCTTATTTCCAAATACCGAAAGGTACTGTTTCGAGGTTATCACATGATAAGCCTGTTTCGTATCATTTGAAATAGACATACGCTCGATACATGCACCCTCTTTATTACCCCTCTTTTTGCCCATCCCTTGCATTCAGCAATTTTCTTACGCTAGCACTCTGGCACTCCCGCTGTTATTCGCTTGGTCACCGTGTTCAAAATATTCGTTATCACCTGCGCTTAGCCCGAACTCACTCAGTATTACGATATATCTTGGGACAGCCATCACAGACTTCAGCTCAACTGCGGCGTCTTTGCTTGCTCTTATTGCATAGTCAAACGGACTACTGCTCTACGTCTCAAATCTGAACAGTTTCGGTATCGAGGCTCTGAGGTCCGGTATACGTGTGATATCATCTTTGATCAACACAATGGATTTGAATTGGCCACAAATGGCCGATGAAGTGCCAGAATTAGGGTACTACGATGGCTGTGTGCCTGAACAGAACAATGTGATATTTTCTCTAATCTAGCCTGTGTATGAAAGATTTCAGGACCAGTTCACTGGTAGAATGTTGGCTGATCGATGACTTTCGAGCAGATACTGAACATCGAATCCTTGCACCTAAACTTCACGATGATTTATATTGATCACGATGGCAATCTCCAGGTTGAGACGTCACCCTTGCTTGCGGGGCACGGTGGAGCCATCTTCACGCCGGATGTAGCGGGCCGTTTTATGGAAATGGTGATCTCGAGTTCTCAATCTGGTGAATGGTCAGCCCTGGCACGATTTCCTTCAATGCGAACTAACTACTTCTCATTATTCGCAGGGCAACAACAGCCTTCCCCTTACCCTTTGGATATGGAGCGGGAAGCTGGATGGGCGTCCACCAACAGCCATACTGAACCCGTTGACTTGATACCTTGCGAATTGCAGTTCCAACATAGCCGACAAAAGCGACGTGGCTTGACGCGACCTCGACCTGAGCCTACGTCAAACCCTCCAGCGCCACCAAAACAGACGATTCTCCGAGTCAGTGACAGGGACCTATTACTACAGTATTATGAAAATGCATTTGAAAATTTTCAACAATTAAATTGCCGGGCCATCGCCAAGTCATATATCAAACTCCTCGAGCCACGAAAACAGGTAAATTTTCCTTACAACGGGCGCAAAGCCGTCTCCGGCATAATGCAACAGGTCGATCCAGAGCTTACTAAGCCCGGATGGTGGCCTGCTGGTATGATACATCGGGAACCTGACCACCTACTTAAGAGAGGTAACTAGTGATATGTCAATGCTTAGACTCCAATGCTGATTAACTTTAAGACCGAATTAGACTCCTGGTTCACATACTATGTAAGCTTAAAGACACCCACGGAGTCACTGCGGACAAGCTCCGGAGAGCCAGTCTCGACCTACGCCGCTATATAACGCCGGCAATCCGGCTGCACGTCCTGGATGAGATCTATTTCGTGCGACATATGGAAGAGCAATTTTTGGACGAAGAGATCGGTAGGTTTAGCCGCCGGATTACGATAATGTTATGACATTGATTTGAAATAGATGCAAATTTCCTGCTTAAGACGACCCAAACTCTCCTCCCCGTCGACGTTCATGACGTCCATCAAGCTCACGTGTCACCTCCCAGCGCACCTACTATTTCTGGTCCACTATTAGATGCCGACAATGATAGACTGACCTCCCGCGACGATAGACATTCGCCTTGTGATTATAGCTTTTCGATGATACAAGGCCGGCAAATTCGCCCGCTCTCCCACGCCACCAGCGGATACGATGGCCAGCGAAGGTCTATTGGACGGTATCAACCGCATCCTATCAACGACATTTATTTCCCTTGAACGGAATACCAGGTGGCCGGATGAATGCAAGACACTGGGCATCGATTTCGTGGTTCCTCTGTTATCCGTGGGGCATACAGATTAAATTTCCGAGCTTGCCGGTTGGCTGTGAAAAGTGACGGCTGCGCGGGAGAAGCTTTATTTGTGCCGCTTTTTACTGACTGTTAGAAAATGGAAGTGGTTACTACTAGCAACTAATTGGTTGCATTGAATCCAATATGTCTTTGGTTTTTGTATGTATTACTTGGTCTCGCTTTTTCTGCCTTAACAAAACAGCTCACTCCACCTAAGTAGCTGTTTCCCCTGGCAATCCAATCAATGTTGAGATGTTCAATTCCTCCCCGTTAGGTCGCGTTGGAAGCGATCATTCACCGACACAACGATTGAGGTGCCGTCCTACCTTCTCTTCCTTTACGGGAAGTCTAATCATTTCTCCAATTTTCCCTTCAATCATCGGCGAGTAAGCATTCGGAGGCAACGTCCTCTTCTACGTCTCGATAGATGAATTTTCTGTTTACCATTGCTGTTCACTCTATCGTAGGATGCAGCTCGCCGAGAGCTTGTCACTTGGCATTTCATAGTGCCACTCGGATAGCTGGAGCAGTCGAGGGATTTCTAGTTGGTATTGGACAGGACTTCCCCACCGTTCTTGGAGTGGTAGTCGGATGAAAGACTGAGCCCATAGTTTGACGCAGGCGTGCAACCGTAGTAACCAAGAGTGGGGGCGCATGCGAATATTGGGGTTCGAGAGCTAGCGGTCACCGCTCCCTCCAACTCAGGTTTCTTAACGAAGTCAAAGCCAGCAAAACTCCGACTAGCCTGGGTCAGTAGATGCAAATCCCCAGTAGACGACTAAGTATGTTGAAATAAAACAAGCAAAGGAAATTCACTCGTACTGTCTCTATACAGCACGTTCGTCTACAGTTGTCATTCTAGACAATGGGTGGTTGACAACGCCTGGATTGAATTATGGCCACTTCTCCAGACTAGCGGAGCAGACACTAATGAGTTTGGCTTGTTTGCAGGATCAAAGCTCTAGAGGCAATACAGGCCAGATACAGAAGCGATTATTATGCTGTTATTTACAAGTGTACTGGAATACTGCCTAGACAAGAGTTCTGGATAAGATTAGCCGTAATAGGTATAGCGGTGTTTCAAAAGAGTATCTGAGAAAGAATATCTGTGTAGTTGGTGAACCTGATTTCCATCTATCGTGTACCTTCAAATTTTGCGTCAACTTTAGACAGTGACGGTATGTCAGCTGTCATGTCGCAGGCGATTTCTAAGGAGACATTATGGAAAATGGTGTCTGTACGTTGTGACCTAGTGCGTGGAGTGTTTCAAGCTCAGTTTCTTATGTGCAATCTCTTCCAGGCGTGTCAATAGCTGGGTGTCCAATTTAGTTAGGCAGCTCAGAAATAATAGGCCTAAGATGCATGAGAACGGAACTTTCAGGTATTCTAAATGTGTTATATAATGTCAGAAACGAGTCATTTAATTAAGGTTTTAAATATAATGAAAGAGAGCTCATCCCCAGTAAATGTTCTGTCGTCTGGATGACGTTTACATGTTCCCTCCCGCGTTATGTATAAGGGCCCCCGCCGCTTTCCGACATTCTACGTGCCCACGAAACGTGACTGCACGTGATTTATGTCGGGTTTTTCGTTTGAGTTTCTATTGGTTGATCCTATATACACATTTTTCTGTCACCAGTTATTATAAGATAAAGGATTAATGCAATTAAATAATTGTTTCGATTTTAATGGTACCAAAACCAATGTTTTCCAAGTGTTGTCGCGCTGGTAGTTGGTGAATTGAACCTGAAAATCTGGACCCGGACACAGATTCTTCTGTGATTTGGGACTATTTTCGTAAGCTTTTATTGTATTTGATTTTACGGCTATGTTTATGAGATATATAAATCTCTTAATTTAGATATAAATGTTTTATGGATGTCAGTTAATGGTTTGGAAGGCTGAGAATCTCGATGAATGTATACTGAACTACCTATGGCCCCGAGCAGCAGCGATGTTGCGGAGGGTCTTTTGATTTAAGCCGGTTGGTAAAGTTTCCATTGTGGCTGAGCCAGGAGGCAGAAATATACTGTGTGTGAGCCCGGTCCTATACTGTAAATGATGGCGAGAATATCTGTGTTTTGAATAATATTAAACTGATTTTTGTAGGGAATTGCGGCAAAGTAAATTGGTCGAAATTTCACAAAAGCAAGTTCTTTTGCATTTGATCGAGCTATTCCTCCATATCGACAAAATCTCCATCCTTGGAGACAGTAAACATTAAGATGATTTTATTATTTTTCCGAGGCTTCTGATGTTGCAGATCCTTTGTCCTCATCGCCAGGCTCTCGCTTTAGCTTCACCAAGTTAGTAAAAAATTCCGCTAGCGCTTTATTGTGATCTTTGTCAGCCAATGTGGCTTGGTGTTGCACCTGTAGCTCAGAAGTATTGTCCACTTCTTCAGTTTGAAGACTATGATGATTCTCAAGGAGTTTGATCAGACGGGAATGACCATGCATGAATGCAATGTCTTTTGCGGTTTGACCTTGTGGAGTTTTGATCTCAAGAGAAGCACCGTGAGATACAGTAGTTTTCGAAATCAGTTTGACCCCAAACTCTTTCGGCTCCATTCCCGGAAAATAATTCCGAGATGCGCTAATCCTGTTTAGTATCACCGCTCTGTTAGTTGGGCAGAAAAGAAGGTGGTAATGACTATACCAAGTTTCCAACGTATTGTAATAAATTTGTAATGATACATCGAATCCTGTAGAATTGCTTGGTAGATCTGGCGATCTGGCAAGATCGTCTGCCCGCTCTCCGCTTTCCCACCAGTCCTTGTCCTGGATTGCCAATTCCCCCTCTTTCTTCCCGCATGCAGCGCAGCCTTTCGTGTATCGCTGTACGTCCGCCAGTCATCCCACAGAAGGCCGTGCTTACGCTGTATAGAGCTAATCCTGGTAGGGAAGGATATTTACTTTTTTCTCCGTGGATCTTATCTTATGCGAAGCATCTCATTCGTGCACTCGTTGCCACTCCCGAATCTAATATGGGTCGTCCCGTAAGCTAACAATGGGCGTTCCAAGGATTCTGATTACTTTTTAGAATGAGCCCATATCACGTCGATCATGCATCTCATTCTATTCACCATGACACATGGGAGCACAACTCGGATTACGCGCCAACGCCTGGGTACTGTGTCAGCCCCGACCCAACGCCGTCAGCCTTGAGCCCATCTCGGTCCTGTATACTTGAAAATAGCTTCGACCCCAAGAGTAAATGTGGCCCACATCCTCTCCGATTCCTTCCGTTGCACGAGTGGGAAGAGGGAATGGCGTATGATGAGGACCCCCCAACCTGTATCCACTACCGTATAGAGTGGCGAGTGACAGTTAATAAACGGGAAGTATCAATGGACACTGAGGAAGATGTCGTTTTGGCTCCCAGTGCCTTCTGGCAGCTGTCATTGGAAAAAAAGCTAGAGAAAGCGCTTCGACGGAAAACCGCCCGCCATCGCCGGGTGACATCTGATGATACTGTCATCGTCGTATCAACAAGCGATCGCACTAAAAGTAAACTGACGAAGCGATTTGACGACACTGATATTACGTGGTCGGCTATAGAGAAACAGCTTCTGACATGGTCCGATCTCTTTTCTAAAGGTAAGGAACTCAGGCTGAAGATCAGTTTCAACTATGTAGACAGTCATCATTCTTCTCAGTCCACCAACCGGAAAGGAGAGAAAAGAGGGAAATCATCCGTCACACAGAGGATGATCGGTGAGCGAGACGCACGGCTTGATGCGGAGGAACATACTTCAGGAGAGAAGCCGATCTGGCGCAGCGTTTATAATTTGATGCGATGCGACTCATCGACATGTCCACACGGGCCTCATTGTTGGGTGGACCCAATGGGGAAAAAGCACTATCCACTTAAAGCTCATCATATAAAACGCCTTATAACCCATGTTGAAAGAGGCGGGGTTCTAGAGGGTCATAAGGACGTGCCAGAAGCGGTACGCGATGAATTGTACAGGGAAGAGCAAGAGAGACAAGACAGACAGGGGAAAGATAAGCGCAAAAGAGGTCAAGTCACTGGGACTGAAATACCTTACCCTTCCTGCAATATCATTAATGTCTTGCCCTCTCAATCTTCTGCCCAAGGGCTAGATGTCTCAGCCCCCAAGGCCACGGTTGAACAGATCGCTTTGAGTCCATTGGAAATCTCTGGCCCTAGAGACGTAGCCGTGAAGGAGTATGGTGAGTGGCAGGTGTCGAATGTTGAAAATGAGACACTCAAATCGGCGTTCCGGCAAGTATGTGATGTGATGCTCGAAAATGGTCTTGACCTTGAGCAGGTCTACAAGGACCAAGACCCAAACTTCTTCATCGAGAAAGGGATAAGAATAGGCATAGCTCGACGTTTCGTCGAAGACATTGGAAAGTGGGCTGAGCAAATGAAGAAAGCGATTCCTATATATGAAATTCTTTAGACTAGACAGGATTGTTTCATTATCTAAGGCGTTTCTTGGCGAACATGGTCAATTTACATTCGGGATAGCATTAAAGACAGTAATACTGTATCCGAAATTAGATTTACAGTAATATTCGAAATCAGATTTACCTCCACACTCTTCCACTTTAACCTCCAGGTCATAATATATAAACACGCTAATCGTATATGGTATATACGTCGGTATCCCTTGTTCCTAGAATGGAAATTGTATTTCACACGACGTGGATGGGACCTTGTCCTTTGTAAATGACAGTAAACTCCTATACATGTGATACTGTACTATGTTTCTTCTTCTGCCAACGGAAACCTCAACATATCCCTTACAGACTCTTTCCGAAAAATTCCAAAAGCTTCCGGCCGGACACTGTAAGGTCATCATAAAGGTCGAAGTGGTTCTTTCCTTCGACAATAAATAATTCTTCTGGTTCAAGGGCTGCAGCAACAGCATCCTCACTGTAGTGAAGAGTCTGGGCCTCAGACCCGGCAATCATTAACAACGGACGTGGAGAAATCAGGTGCTCAGGAGCGTAATGCCGATTTACGAGAAATTTATCTCCATAATTTGTCGGATTTTCAGTCGTATCATCTAGTTTATGTGGATGAATCTGGATGCGATAAGAGGGCTGGGTTTAGGTGGAAGGCCCTTTGAAGGATCTAAAACTGGCCCCAGCGATATTCGAGGAAGAAATTCCCGTTGGATGCATCTTTAGGCCTGCTGCCAGATAACATCATTGTGCTGGAAGAGGATGAAAGAGAACAATCAGGATATTGACAATCTCAAAGCCGGGTTTCCACCTCTGCTACAGATGTCGAGTTATTATTTCCATGATCTTTCTTCTTCATGGCTTCAGGTAATCTCTGTAGAAAATACATTTGGCTAATAGATAGCTTGTTATGTCAGGATGAGGCGAGTTCCACATATTCTATCTTCTACTACGCCTTCCCCACACAGGTTTGAAACAGCATGGAAATGCTAAGGGTCAATGTAGATAAATTACTAGTATGGCCACAGAAAGAAACTCAAATACTGTCAATGACAAACGTTCTGGCCCCGGAACTTGTAGGCCCTTTCTTAATTCCGTTGATCAAACGTTCGAGCAGCCGTGGGTCTTCGCCTATCACATAGATTACGTGTGCTTGATCAACATTGTACTCTTGAAAGTACACATCCTTCCCATCCACTTCACATTGCATCATTCTGAATCTCTTTATCTGGAGTCGATCACGGATTTCGGCCAATATGGTTTCCCAGGAGCCTCCTGTCCTGCTACTGATACCAAAGAAGTCCAAGGATATTTCTCGGAGTGTGCTTCGATGGTGGTCAAATATATTCAACAAATCTTCAGGTATGCAATTTACACCGGCTAGTTTCAAGGACCGGAGATGAGGTAAGTGTAAGATTTTACTGAGAGCATTGAAGTTTGGCTGTTCTACCCGAGTGTCGAAATACAGGTCGAGATATTCTAACTTCCGGAAAAGTAAGATGAATTCGCCGAGAGACTTCGACCAAACATACGGCACATCCTCGTAACCGGGGTCCAGTATGAGCTGCAACTTGGTGAGTGTAGCGACCCAGGGTACACAATATGGGTCGAATGCAGGAAGTAAGAGCATGTTGGGGTGCACGTGTACTCTTTCGTTTCCGTTGTTGATTCCGAAGGTCGTGATTGGGTTTTTACTCGCAGTCACAGCCGCAAGAACACTTAGAACTGATTTCCTCAGGTAATTCTTACTGTACTCACTTTCCATGCTCGAGGATGGGTAGAATCCAGTATCCCTCTTGATGGCGGCAGCTCCCCAAGGTCTTTCCCGATCATCAATAAAAACACCTCGACAATTAATCGCACTTCGAAGAATTAGAGTCAGATATGCTGTATCAAGACCCGTCAATCGACAATAGTTATGCTCATCGATGTGCCTCTGATAGTTTCTTCTTTCTTCGGCGCTCTGGGAATCGGATAAGCAATCCCAGTATGGTGAGCAGTAGAGCTCATCATGAAGTCGTTCTGGTCTTAAATGATCGGGCGAAATCACCACAGTATCGATCATGGGGCCGAAATATGGATGATGAGAGATATCAAGCAATGCCAAAAGGCTAGGTAGACTCAAAAGATGGACTCGCCTCCGGAAAAAGCGATTAACAAAAAACTCAAGAGAACTGTCCCTTAGATATCGGGCGCTAAGTCGAATATTGAAAATATCGTTGGATTCAAGTTGTCTGTAAATAAGTTTGATAAGCTCTGGGCTTAAGCAGTCGATACTTGCTGGCATATTCAGTGCAGAGCGAGTGTCTAAATGGCAGTCGGGTTTTCGTGGAGGAAGCCAGCAATTCGGAGCTCAGACAAGGAACTTTTGGCCTACGGGCTAAGTCCGTCGCCTACTGCAAGAGGGGAATCGGTGAGCCGTTCACAACTCCATGTCAGCTTCGTAACGGTATCAGCTTTCAACCGATGACGGCGACCAATGAAAGTCGCAGTGAGAAGAGTAGCCACAGGAAGAAAAATTATCTTTGCCTACCAGGGTCAGTTCTCTGTATAGACAATGCAGTCTTCTCTTTGATGTCAAAGGAGTGTGAGCGAAGGCTGCGTGTGGCTTGGAGGCCAAAAATAAAGGAAATTGGAGTTTGGGGGTATGTACAAAGGGGGGTGATGCCAGATTGTTGGCATCGACCCCTTGTTTTGTTTCTTTGCATGAAAGATTCTATTGTATTCCAAGAAAATTACGGTATCATAACAGTCATCGTTACCAGAGAACACAATACAGTCTGACCAAGATTCCTGGGGGATCGCTAAAATTAGACTAGTGTGTTTCAAAATGGGGTTCGGGAATGAGTTTAAGAGTGAAGAGGTAAATCTGATTTCGAATATTACTGTACGCATAGAGTCATAGGACGGAAGCGATGGCGGACATGTTCGACGATCTTGTACTCGAGGCGAGAGCTCTAAATAAGGGGATGAAATCCCAGCTTCCAGGGCCTCGCCGCTCATCTCCCGCCTCCACATCCGCGAACCTCTCCACTCCAACCCATCGACCTACCCCACAACGTTCCATCCAGGAGAAATTCTTCGTCTCAACCACCTATTCTACCATCACTGCCAGGGCTCTGTCGTTCCAGGGACAAGTGCTCAATGGCGTCACCCCGCTCCAACTAGCTCAAAACGGCTTTTACTACCAACCACACACAACTGGCGGCGGTCTGGCCTGCTGCTTTGCTTGTCAAAATTTCAAGCGCCTAGATAGCTTCCAACGTGTATCTTTCCAAGAAACACAGCTTCCACATTCGAAAGACTGCCTATGGCAGACCATCTACAATGACTTGAAACAACACTCCCAAACTGCCGATACACTTACCCCCTCAACCAACACACGTCCGTCGCCTAGATCAACCCACCTCCACCATTCTACTTCGAATAGGGCATCTCACAAGAAAACCACCGCAAACGCTAGCACACAGACACCGACCCAGTCAACACCAACCGCACCCTCTACTGTAGAGAACGTCTCCTACACTCAACCTCCATCTACCACTATCACCGACCCTGAACCTCAACTACCTCCAACCGCCCACTCTCCCCAGCCTCATCAAGCAATACCCTCCGTCACTTCCTCGCCCCAAAACCAACAAAACACATATGCCTCCGTCCTCCAGCGACCTGCCACATCCATACCGCAACCGATTTCCCCAGCACCAAAACCCGCTCTCCCCGCCAAACCCATACTCACAATTGAAGATCTTCGCCGCCGTTTTCACAATAAACCGTCGCCGTTCCAGATTGAGAATGAGAAAAGCCGACGCTCAATCAAACGAACTCGGAACAAACCAATATCTGCCACAAAGTCTCTGTCCAAATTCTTAGCTTCTGCTTTGCCCGCTTTTTCGCGGTACCTAAAAGAGATGCAGCCAAAATCGGGTACTTGCTATCCGTCTCATCCGCAATTTCACTATAGCCGCGCCATGAGGGCAGCCTAACAATGGGAACGGCAATAGGCCACGATAGGCCGTGACGAGGCTCTAAGTTCATGTCAGAAAGTGGATCATTCTAGATGTACACACTCAGATATATAGTTGTCGTATACTGCATATCGCTTTTTTGCGAGGGGTCAGTGTAAATGAAATCTACTACTACTACTACTACTACTACTGTACGCATAATTACACTCTAAGTCTATTAGAGAAATCGCCACAGGCAGGTACGCCGACTCCAGAGAGGCGCCCACAAAGACCAAGAAAGACTTCCTACGCCGATATCTTTGCACTGTCCAAATAATGTTGCGGCTGGGCATAAGAAATCAATGCCATCGCTCGTATTGTGAGTATTAGTCATCCGAGGGCTCTTAACTATTCATTGGCTGATCTTGGTTTTGTAAGTCACATTGAAGCTTCATCCAAGAACAATCGTGTAGACGGAGGCTGTGCTAAAGTGTTCTCAAAAAAGCCGGAAACTCAACCAAGGGGCAGCGCGTCTATCCAGCACAGAGCCACGATAACAAGAAAAAACCTTGGAGTTGACAAGGATGCGACTATCAGTGACACCCAGCAGGAACTTAATTCTTCAAACAAACAATGATGCCGAAAATGCGGAAGTATAAAAATCCGCTCAAAAGGACAGGCACAGAATCGTTGCAAAATGCGTTATTGACTCTGAAAAGGTAGAGGCAGAAAAAGCATTATCGGACTAAGAAGAGTCTCTCAGAGCCTATATTAGCCAATAATCGGTGAACTTTAAGAGGGAAGAATGATTGGGACAGAGTCAGAAGAGTTTTCAAGCATCAAAAACTTCTATATCCAAGCCCGCATGTCGAAAATGACCTCTAGCGCTCTCTTCTTTCGCACCGACTACGTTAATGCACCATTCAAGAAATGCATCAAATCCTCGCTCCGTGTCTTTCTCGTAGTAATCCCAGTTACGTTTAATGAACCCCTTGAGCTCAGCAAAAAACTCTTCAATCGGGTTCAGGTCCGGCGAATACGGTGGCAAATAGACCAGTTTCACCCCTGCGTCGGAGCACATTTTTTCAAGACTTTCAGACCGGTGAAATGAGGCGTTATCCATGACTAGGACAGATTTAGGTTCTGGCCATCGTCCGCAATGTTGGAGCAGCTGAGCTATAAAGCCTTCAAATACAGTGGCATCCGTAGAACCACGAAAGACACGCGACAGAACGATCCCATCCTGTGAATAGGCGGGTAGTATCTGGTATCTCTGATCTCGATGGAATTGCGTTACTTGCAAAGGAGACGTGCCACGTGGTGCCCAGCCTGTTCGTCTAAACCCAACACGTTTATCACACCCAGATTCATCAACGTAGACTAGGTGGTATGATTTAAAATCTGACAGATAATGCAGATAATAATCCCGCAAATCGGCATTTTGTTCTTTAGCACGTCGCCGTGCCGTTTTTTTAGACCAACCTTTTGCCATAAGGGCTCTTCTGATGCTGGAGGTTGTAACCATGGCCTGAAACTCATCCCATAGAAATACAACCATTTCCTCAAGATAGAGGCCAGGTTTCTCATATAGGTGATTACAGAGGGCTTCGATCATCAGGGGTGATACAGTTCGTTTTCGACCTACTCGGGTTTGTGGTGCGTATAAGCTTCCAAATTGTCGCAAATTGTTGCGGATACTGACGATGGTCTGCTTGCTACATTCAGCTTGCTCAGCCATTTCAGATGTGCGAAAAGTTTTGCTCTCGATCATATCACGAATGAGCGCAAGCTTTGAAGGTGAGAGTCTTGGAGCCATGTCGTCTGTACTAACAACGGTAAACAGAAAATTGATGTACTGAAGTGCTTGATTGTCATGCAGAGAAATGAGGGGAAGGGTGGACCCGTATTCAGCTAATTTCATGTAAATTACAGCATAAACGGTACTGAAGAGGTATTGTAAGATTCATTGACTATAGTGGAAAGCGGTCTGGCCCCAAGAAGCTTAAAATAACATCCAATAATAGCTCGCAAATTTAGGAATTATTTTCCGGCAATCAAGTCGAAAGAGTTTGGGGTCAAACTGATTTCGAAAACTACTGTAGGAGAACCTTGACTATTTCGTGATTGTCTTGCGAGGCAGCGATGTGTAACAGTGTCCAGCCCTTATTGTTGGCAGTATGGACGTTAGCTCCATGCCCAAGAAGAATAGACACAGCTTCCAGGTGGCCTCTCTGGGCAGCCAGATACAGTCCATTGTATCTCTGGGGAGGCAATGGCTCGGCCCCATTGTCCAATAAAAGCTGTACAACATCAGAATGTCCATTCGAAGCGGCATATTGCAGCGCAAGCGCAGTCGAGGATGTTGGCTGCGTTTCTGCCCTCTGAAGAAGTAGTTGAACAACACGAAACTGTCCAGTGGCGGCAGCACAATCTAACACCGACCAATCGTGGAAGGTGAGATCTTGTGGGGTTGCACCTCTGCTCAATAGTAGTTGAACACATGCAACATAACCGTAATGTGCTGCTTTGTGCAAAGCCGTCCAACCATCATGATCCCTTGCTGTGATAGCTGCATTGGCATCTAGAAGGACTTCTAGGATTTCATAGAAACCATTTTGGGCAGCAATTAGCAATGGTGTGTTCCCCTCAGGGTCAGTGAATGAGATTTTCGCCCCGTGCTTGATCAACATTTCCGTAATTTTAACCGAATTAAAGCTGACAGCTATATGAAGCGGCGAATACCTTCCATCTGTTACATCCAACCTCGCTCTGTCGATCCACGAAGCGGTCAGTATGCCGCGCTCAACGTTGAAACAGATGTCATCTTCGAAGGCAATTAGGTTCCTTGTCTGCACTAAGCACAACGGTAAGCCACGTTCTACAGGAGACCGCCTCAAAGCAACATCGCTATTCGCATCTGCACCGTTGGCAAGCAGCCTGCGAACCATCCAATATTTGCGGCAATATACAGCTGCAAAAAGTGGTGTGACAGAATCTTTATTTGACATATTTATGTCAGCGCCTTCTTCAAACAAGCGCTGCAAGGTATCGAAATCCTCCAGACCAGAAACTAGAATGAGCGCATTGGTGAGGCATTCAGAGGATGGACGTATTTTGGTTTCTTGCCTCAGTAGGAGCCGCAGCATATGATGATGCTTTTGAAGGATAGCAATATTGAGAGAGCAATGGGCAGATGGTAAGTACGGATTTGCTTCCGCTCGCAGAAGGATTACAGCTATATCATTATAATCGAGTGAGATGGCTTTGGCTAATGGTGTCAAGTAGTCACGATCGATGACGTCACAACTGAATCCCTCATCCACTAGTAGTTGGATTATATCGGCTCGTCCTTTCATCGCTGCCGAGCTCCAGGGGCCCCGCCCTTCGTCGTTTAGAATTTTCAACGAGGCTCCGTAATGAATAAGAAGCCACAGGATTTCACTGTGACCCCTGAAGGACGCGATGTTCGAAGCAGTCCACCCGTGGTCATCGGTGCTATCGATATTAGCGCCAGTTTTAAGAATTGCTTGTAGCATTTCATAATCCCCATTTGATGCTGCCTCTAGGATTTTTCTGTTTTGTCTCTCAGGGGTCAAATTCTCTTTATCTAGCAGATGCGACTGGTCGTTTTGTAAGATCCATTCGGACCTCAAAGCACTCTCTGCCGTTAGCCGATTCTTTGGGTTGGCCACAACCAGTGATTTGAGGAACTCAATGGCCCCAAGACTCATAAAATGTGACAGATCTCTGTCAGAAAAAGAAGAATTATTCTCGCAGAATTGGAGAATAGAGAGAAGATTGGGAAATAAGACAGATTGCACCAGGATCTCGTACAAAATGCAACCTAAAGACCACATATCAACGGCCCGGTCGTAGGTAGAGGTGGTCTCATTCAAATCACAACATCCGCTAACCTCTGGTGCCGAGTAAATCGCAGTTCCTACCCGTGTTTGGATCTCCGTTCCCTTTTGCACGCGTTTTGAAGCGCCAAAATCCCCAATTTTCACTGCCCAAGCAAACTGCGGGGACTTCCTAACAACAAGAATATTTTGTGGTTTGAGATCACGGTGAACAAAATTCTCCTTGTGTATGATTCGCAGTCCGCGAAGAATATCATTGGCGATCTTCCTTGTACTATCCTCTGAGATTGATTGGCCGATAAACTTTGACAAGTCCCCATATTCAAAATATTCCATCAAGATATAGATGTTGTCGTGATTCTCGTGCCAGCCAAGAAACTCGACGAGTGCATTTTCTCTCTGATAGATAGATTTTGAGAATTTCGCCAGGGCAAATAACTCCCTCTCGTAGTCAATGCCCAGATCTATCATCCGATGTTTGGAGATGATTTTAACAGCCCTCAAATCATGGGTGTCACCTCTGGGACTAGACTCCAGCCAAACTTCTCCGTAAGATCCACTGCCGAGGCGTGTGGTTTTTGTCCAAGTCCTTTTGACCTGAATGGGCGGCCTCTCCAAGACTGGGCTGGCCCGGATTTCGATGTGACTGGTTTGATTGGAAACGATGACAGAATCATGGCGAAAGTGATCAAGTAGGTCACACATTGAGGGTGAATTGGTTCTCATCTCATGCGAAAGTCAGTTGCGACAGAGCCCAAGAACCGAGATCAAGGGACGGATGGTGGGGCAGCTGGAGAAAGACGATTATCTTGCGTACTTCTTTGCCAAGGTCATCGGTGCACATGACCCGATGGCACGTGCCAGTAGTAGTAAAATCGGCTTTGCCACCAATATATATATATATATTTTATTGGGGGTTAGTTCCGGACCGGCCCGATTCTGCTCCTGGCCCAGGGGATCACCAGGCACAAGCTTATCGGATAAGCTATCTCCATAGTCTATGGACATCGTGGGTCGAAAAGAAGGCAGTCACTTATAGCAATTCGTATATGTAATGGTTGCTTGAGTAAGGAGGGACGATTGTAGGGGGGACGATGACAACTGGAGGGCGGGTTTTTGGATCAGTAATAATACGTAACATTACAGCTCTCGTTCGTTTGAATTTTACCATTCAAAATGGAAACATAATCCAAAGTACGGGAGTAACCATATCCGGGAAAATTGATTATGTAATTAGGGTTTGAAAGAGCGTCTCTGTCGTCTCCATTATAGAAGGCGAATCTGGGCGGGTCTGTACTTGAAAATCGCCTTTTTTTAAGCAGTCGATTTGGATGGAGTGTGTTCTACGATGTTGTAGGATTCCCCGATCCCTCTAAGTGTCGACCCGAGCTAGTCCATGTTAAGAGAGGAACTCCAATGAATAACCCCCATCCCGGTGATATGAAATGCCCTACGTGGTGAAACACTCGCGAGGTACCTGACAAGTCCAGTATGTTTATCCTCTAACAACCAGTCAATTGGTGTTTTTGGATAGAGGATAACTTGATTAGATGATTCTTGGTACCACTGCTCTTGAAAAACAAAGAAAATACTATGTCCCTATGCTGGAATACAGGATGTTATGTACTCCTAGGAAATTTGCCGTAGACTACCGGGACGCCAAGACCACCCACCACGACATCGGAGATGAATACATTTGACAGTAACATAAGAGTGACCTTTTCCGATTGCGGTCATCATCTTTTTGCGCCACTAAATTGATGTAAGCTATGATGATGTTGAGTTGAGCGAAGTTCTTAGAAGCGGAAAGGTACAAAAGTTGCAAATGTAGGAAGTAGAATACACGGGAAAATACCAATGTGGTAAAATGGCGTATGAAATATACTACGGTCGCTTAATATAGTAGCTGTCCCACAGCGCATCTGTAATTATTACTTACGATTACCTCGCTAGCCTCAGGCTGTCGATCAGGTGACGGCCTGTGCGTGGCAAGACAAGATCTGCGTGAGATTATCAGGCACTTAATTCCTTATTGCTTGGTATTTTGTATCTTCTCTGCCCGCTATGCTTAGTGTCATTGAATAAAACGGACAAATCGCCTCTACACACGATCTGAGAGACCTTCGATTACTCTAATTCTATGCTGCAGATGATCATCCTGCTGATTCCAGTATTGTAACGCTTTCGGTTGTGCCTCACCTTCGTCGCAAATCATAGATCGCAGCGCGCCTTGCGAGATGAAAGCGCCTCCGGAGTTATGAATATTTACGACATTGAACAACCTGGTGTGCATCTTGGCTATAAATATTATGGCTGTGAGCACAAACCAATGCCCTCTCCATTAATTTCATTCTTTGGACTACTGTCGATATTATATAACACGTAGCGCAGTGCTTTGGCATCAACACTGGGCGCTGTAATTCGTACTAACCGTACTTGGTCCATCACAGATGTCAGCAATATCGGCGATATGTGCTTGGAATGGCCCACCGCGGTAGGACGTGGCAGAACAATGGGTTACCAGGATGGACATATTGCACTAAATTATGCACGAACCCCTACAAATTGTATGGTAAATAGCATTCAGAAATACAGACTTTCCACACCTTTGAACAACGGTTCCATCCCCTGATTGGGCATCAAAAACGTGCGCCGGCTACTTTGACAACAGAGCTAGCCTTATCAAGATAAGCGCCATGTGATCTCGTATACAAGGTAAAACGAAAACTTCTTGTTCCTTGGCATGTAGACCTTGAACTCCATATGACCATGGGCTCACATCAAGGCAGGGTGCGGGGTTTCACCAGAATTAAACTGTTTAACTTGAATCAATCATTCTGGTGAAAATTGCCAAACGGTGGAATTTTTCCACTCTGAACAGTAATTCAAGCGCGGTTAATGGTCAAAAAGTATGTTCATTTCCATCAGCATGACCACAAAATAGACCTCGCCAAACGCGGGTTTGGGTTGAGTTTTCAATTTCTGTTGGTCTATCAAGTGATGCTTCAATGTTCATATTATTGAGGGGAGTTGATTGTGTGTTGTTATGTCTGTGTTGTCTAAGATACAAGAAGACTGAGAGTCAAGTATACATGTATGCACGTGACCCCGGCCTCATTATTATCATCCCAGCAACCGGGATACTTCAACAGAACCCGCCCACGGTGTTGGTTTATTAAGTGATGCTTTAATGTTCATATTATTAAGGGGAGTTGATTGTGTGTTGTGTTGTGTTGTGCTGTGTTATCTAAGATACAAGTAGACTGAGTCAAAGTATATATGTATGCACATGATCCTAGCCTTATTGTTATCTCAGCAACCGGGATATTTTCAACATACCCGCCAAGAACCCGTGGGCGGGTTCATTAAGGCCAAACCCGGCGGTGGGCTGCCCGTGGGCGGGTAAGGAAATTGAAAACCCAACCCAAACCCGCGTTTGGCGAGGTCTAAGTGGACCAATTAGATAGATATTCTCAAGAAGTGCGTAGCAATAGCATGCAAGCAATGATCGCAAGCGTATAACGAATAAGAAGCAGGTATGACGCACGCATACTAGGGTTGAGGAGTTATCTGTTAGGGTTATAGAGTAACTTAAGTTAACCAAAACCGCAGCGTTTTTGGTTAGGTTTTCGGTTAACCGCGGTTTTTGCGGTTAGTGCCGCAGTCTAGCTCGAACTTCGAAATCCAATTTCATATTTAGATCTGGCCATCTTTACTTCCGAAGCAAGCACTGGGAGGTTTCGCAAAACCCGCGGGCATATGCAATCTACTTATTCTCAACTTTCCTCAGCTTTTCACCCTGCCCAGTCGCCCTAATCGCCTGACTCGCGCGACACTAAAGCGGTGCTCACTCTGACCTCACCTGGGTGACACATAGGATTGACACTCATACGACTATTACTGTATTTTAGCAACCACATACAAAACCACGGTGTTGTATGTTTTTACTTTTCTTATTCTGCTCTTTTGTTTTGTTGGGCTTGCCCTAGCTATTAACCAGTCGATACAACAAAACCACATAAGTTAGTAAATCTAATGGGCATGGACTTGGAAAATGTGTGGCGACTCCAGCCTTGCCACACAGCATTGAGGTTACACTGGATGCTCCCGGGCTACCGGGCTTCTGAATCCCCGCCTGCTTGAAAGTTGTCTAATGAACCCGGAGCTAGTTATCTTCCGTATCGCCTCGGCCATTGTGTCTAATGCCAAGCAAAAGCTAGCCTAAGAGCAACTAGTGACTCACCCGCCAAGACGCCGGACAACTACATAGCGAACTCCCATCGGACAACAATATTTAAGCGAGGCATCAGCTCCGACCCAAGTATCTAACGTGTTTCATCACGTCTGGAGCATTCTATAGGGAAGCATTGCCCAGGAGCTTTTTCACGACGACTCGTGGACTACACCATGGCAATCGCCCGAATTTCCGCTCGAGGAATCTCCCGGTGAGAGATGGAAACGATTTAGCGAAAAACCGGGATGGATGTCCGGTTGGAATGATCATCTTCCTCGATTTTTCCAGTTTCACTCTGGGACGACTGGAGGTTGGCCGTGGGGATTTGTTATCTATCGCACAAGCTTTGGAACTACATCTGACCAGAACTGGGCAGCCGT
>Ga0209673_1001362_pt1 | contig 24200 bp, 17 predicted proteins | sample AraplaCol_mMS_r2_2_FD_184274 | JGI IMG/M metagenome (GOLD analysis project Ga0209673, IMG submission 184274) | Arabidopsis root microbial communities from North Carolina, USA - plate scrape MF_Col_mMS_r2 (SPAdes) (version 3) | ecosystem: Host-associated > Plants > Roots > Endosphere | place... | reverse complement strand
GAAACTGTGAAGTTTGGAGAGGATTGGCCATTAAAGTGGGGGTGTTAACAGAGGATACAGTAGGATTATTCTGCAGAGAAAGTGGACGTCCAGATCCGATCGGCGTGCCGGGCTGAGAAGGTGTGTTAAAACCCTGATGACTTGGAAGCATGCCCAGATTTAATTGCGGGCCCTGGTTGGAGCTGCCAAATGCCCCCTGGCTATTCTCGCGTAACTGAGGGGAGAAGAGCTGCGAGGTTGTGCCATCGTCGTCTCCCATAGGCTCGTCCAACTCCATGTCATCAATAGTATCTAAATCCGCGTGCTGGATTATGGAAGAGTTCTGACCCATTTTTCGCTGCATGTCCAGCGTTCGTTCAGGCTGTAAACCGCGCCCTTGGTTGCCATGTTGCTGGTTCTGTTGTTGTGCGATCGCGGCAGCGGCCAAAGCAGCCCGGTTTTCACCCTGGCTCGGGCGATGCCCTTGGTTGGGCGACTTGGTCGCATGGGCTTCTTCATAGTGTTGTAACAGGTCATGGAGTGTCGGTAACGTCACACCGCAGCACGAAAAGTCTCGCATGAAGTTGGCCTCCAGCTTCGGCAAATATGAGGAGGAGTGAAAAGAAGGCGACTGGAAGGTAAATGGTGAGGTGCCGGTCATAATGATGCTATGGTAGAAAATTTCTTGGTCAGTCTGTGATGCAGTGCAACAGCCATCAGGCGCACAGAATTTCCCCGCGGCCTCATGGGGATTATTTTTTTTTTTGCCCGAAGACTCACTCATCACGTATCCAACTCCCAACAGATACACCACCCCAGCTCATCCCGCCGACCAAGCTACCTGCGAGAGATTCTCGCCGACCTTTGTCGCGGTTGGACCCGGACATTGAAATGGGCTTCGTTCCATTCCCCCATTGTGCATTAGCAGCGCCAATCGAGTCCTTGCGAGGCGGCGGCGCCTTGAACACCCCGAGTCCTCCGCTGGGATGATGCGATATACTACCTGTGCGCTCACCCGTACCGGCTTTTTGCAATGCCGATGTAAGATTCGACGCTTGCTGGCCAGGTGGTGAGACCGAGGTCGAGTTTCGGGTGGCGATGTCGATAGGAGCTGCGCCCGTCATCCTGATAAGGTGACGTGATCGTCAAATAATATCGATGGAGAGGAGGGGAAAGAGGTAGGGAGAAGAAGAAAAAAAGACAAGAAAGCAACGAGCTTCAAAAAAGTGAAGAGAAGAGGGAGACAGGGAAATATGCGGACTTGCGGAGCCTGTCCTAGAAAAAAGATCCAGAGACCCTAGTTTCCCTGGTCTGCGCGAAGAGGCACGCGAAACCCGGGAGCGGGAAGAAAAATGATCTTGAAGATAGAGGGGAAAAGCAAAAAATGGACAGGATATCAGATACCCGCGTTGAAGCGCGATCGAGGTCCCCTGGAAGTTGAAGAATAAGAGAAGACAACTGGAGAATGGACGATATGAATGCCCCTCGATCGAAGTGGACTTTTGGGTGGATGGCGGTCTTGGGCGGGTTCGAGGAGTCCACCCTCGGATGATGTCCCGCTCTGGCTTGGGGCCCGGCGGAACGCGGTGCCAGAAGTTGAGTGGCAATGACTCAAACGGAGGCTTTTTGAAGTCGAAAGCTAAACGAATGACTCGTTTTGAGAAATATACTTGATGGAGAAGAAAGCAATTCTTTTGTGAATAAACAGAGAGTCTTCAAGAAGAGAAGGGTACTCGTAGGAAGAGAGAAGTCAAGTCATCGAGGGTAGTATGGAGGCAACCCTTCCGTTTTAGGAATGGCGTGAAATACAGTAATACAGATACACGTGATGGGGGCGCAAACGGGGCTACGACTGGCACGTTATGAAACACAATATTGTACTGTACACCTTCCTATGGATTTCGAACCCTAATGCGCCAAAAGAGCTGCTTCCGTTAGTACATGGTAATCTAAAGAAAGCTAATGATGAGACTGGAATGTGTCGAAGATGGGGTTAATTGTCGATCATGACCATGATGACACGACACACCGCTTGCAGGAAAACGTCATGATCGGAGCGGAACAATCAATACATACTGTACAAACAGTACATACAGTATTGTACTATGCTGAAACTCGGAGGCTAGTGTATCGATGACTAATGAACGGTCTTGGCCGATTTCATTCTGACCTTCTAAAATCCTCCGACAACAGGTTAATGTGCCCTATAGTACTCCGTTACAAGTAGTTGGCAACAAAGCATCCTCTTGCGCCTAGAGAATACTCTGTCATATATTAAATCCCAGGGTAATGGAAGTGCTACTCTGGTGGAGCGTTAGACAATCTGTATTTTGCCTCTCTGTCCACTTATAGACCCATCTAATGGAGAAGATTGTCAGTATGGTCTACTGTTTTTTGCCGACCATCGAAAGGTGGGTGGAGCCATTGGTTCACTTCTTCTCCGACCGATTTGAGACTTTCCTCGACCGTGGTTCATGCTGCAAAGCCCGGGTATCTCCACTACTCCCTTCTGCCGATACTTTCAACCCAAAAGTACAGCTAGCAACATACTGTACATACAAATAGAGGCGTGGTCATCTTGCAAAACTGATGTTCGACCATACTGTATAGTAGATCTGGGGTCATGCAAGGGTCAAGGTGATCGCTCGCACTTGGAAAGTCTCAGCCGAGCGTCAAATCACTTATGATTTCCGGAGCTTCTCCGACGCCTGTCCTTTCTCCGTGCTCGTAGTTATGGAGTCTTAGAGCTATGTACTCTAGACTGTTCATAGTCGATGTCCTCATGGGCACTGTTATCATCTCTCACTGGTCCGGCGATCGACGACCAAATTACCAGCATACAGTACGGAGTACATAGCGTGAACTCTCCAGGGTGTCTCAAACCTTCATACAGTAAAGTCGGGATGCAACGGGGTCTTGGCTTTGGCGCTAGAAACACGGCAGAAGCATTCGGGCAACCTTCGATAATTTAGCGTCGACCGGACTCTTCAAGCCCTACGAAGAGCATATAATGATACAAACACACCGCCCTTAGATCTCCCTCTAGCTAGTACTGTTGCGACTTAAGGCAAAGGCTGATATTGAATCTCTACATACAATCTACGTATATGCTGGATCTCTCCTGATTTTCCTGTCGCCGATTGCCTCCTCCTAAACCCCGATCGGGCCGCTTCCCTTGCCGAAAATTCCGGCCTCACTGTTGACTTGACTCCCGACTAATAAGAGGCTGAAAAAGACAAATGGCCGACAGCCTTACTTTGGCTTTGTTCCTGAAATAAGGTGTTTGCAATCTTGCAACACAATCCCTCTTGCGGTAATTTCTCGGCTGTTTCTTGCTTTAGCAATAAGTGGGTGTTTCGCTTCGGCCAACTTGCCACTGGGAGATACATTTACGTTGCCACGAGCTCGTTGTAAAGTACAGTACGGGGTACAGTATGCATGTTAGATGCATGTAGATCTACAGCAACTCGGGAGCAACTTTCTGCTAAAGATTTCCTCAGTTGGACACTTCAATATTGCGCAACCTCCTCGAGGCGAATTATCCACTTTGCAAAAAGCCATTATTTGATTACGTCTACATACTCCATACTACACAGTACTTTCCCGGATGGACTGCCTATGTACGCCAACGGTTTGAAAATAACTTTCAACTAATAAAGGAGATTTACTACTGTAATGTAGTAGTGCCAGATCTTGATAACGTCGCTTATAATAATAACTCCTAGTTAATACATAGTGTACCCACGGAGTACTAGCACTGATTAACCTCCGTGCTCCAACTCTCCGGTGCGTGCAATCTATTCGGTCCCTCCTTGTGGGGAACACTGCCATGTGATTTCTATACTCCGTATGACGATCACTGTTTCAATAGTCTCAAAAACCGACTTGAAACTATCCATGCCCCCTTCTTTATTTACTGGATCGGTTTACAATACAGAGATCTCCAACATGTGGCATACCTACTACATATGTAGGTATTTGGTTCAGGGGCATGGCAGACCTCCAACTCACAGCCCCCATATTTGTGCGAAAGTCGAAAAAGCATATACTATATGCTTTTCCAATGCTCGATTTGTACACTACTAATTGTTAGATGGTAGGGCTAAAGCCGGAATAGCAGATAAACCGGTCTCACTTTGAATGAAAGCCAGAATGTGCTGTGGCTTATGTCAAACTTTGGAATACTCGTATTCTATTCACAAATTCCACCTAACCCCATCGAGTGATACACCCCAGAACACCATACTGAGTGCGATCTTTCAGATCGGGATATACCAATAAGTAAAAGAAAATTATTAGTTATGCTTTAGTATACTAGATTTCACCAGTATCCAAGACAATTGAGATACTATCTCAATTGTCGTACCAAATTAAGTGATTAATGACTGGTTGAGGTAACTGCATACAACCTGATTCGCCTATGCAGACATATACTCTCAAGATAGTACTTCAATTATGTGACAGTCTTACATTTTTTTTTAGAATTCTTTCATTACAAAATCTTCAATTTCAGATATATTGAACCTTTCAAAGACACCAGTACTTTGTAACTAACATAAAGCGTTGGAGTATGAAATTGTAACAAATCGCAATTAGGATGGTGTCCTGGGGTCTCCAGTAGGTAGTAGATTGTATTACCAGCTTATACTCGAACTTCAACTTGGCACGGTTCATTGGCATGAGCCACAGTGGCTTCTGGCTCTGAAACTACACATTAGTGTAGTCATACATTACCAGGTTGAGTGCCCGAGTTTTCACACTTGTAGATGGGGAGCAACATCAGTTCAGGTTAAAGTACTTCGCACATAGTACTGCTTCATCTACTATCCCCTAGACAGAAAACTCTTTTCCCCGCACTTATATTCAACGTCAAGCTTAAAACTTCTGTCTGGTCGGAAAATAGTAGCCAGTGAAATAATGGAAAGAATTGATTCGAGGCGCCGAGTCTGCCCGATCTAAGTCCGACCATTCCCTCCCCGCATCGCGCTCAGATCTAGTTCGGGCATTTACGGGTGGTGCGGAGTAAATCTGTAAAAGATCGAGACAATAATCTATGGTATCGGAAAACGGAAGGTAAGATAAGCAATTTTAACCTCATCGTTTACCTCAGGTATGCGGGGAAGGGTTCATTTCCAAATCCGGCGCTCTAGCTATGTAGGAGTACTACTATCCCTCTCAGGTTGGCCTGCCGTTACAGGATACATGCTATCAACGGATATCTAGGGATCACAGTGGTGCAAATCCGTCTCTGCAAAATGTAACTCGTGGTTCTGGTTTTAGCGAATTGTCTCTGTTGCGAATAATCCACTTTTCCTGTTGAATGAACAATATTGCTGCATCGCTAGCTATTGAGCACGGTCAGTCACGTTGATCTTAGTTTCTATGTCATTGACTGAGGTCTCGAACACCATTAACTTGCGTTCTAGTATATAAGTTAAATCAAAAGGGGTTTTTGATCCCTTCGTGGATGATTCTGTCGTTGGTAATGGAGCAATAAACTATCCTGGCCCTGATTCTCCAGTAGCCCAATATGATACAGCGCCCTCAGGCCGATTAAATACCATGAGTAGTAAGTAGTATTACGTGCATATCTACTAGGAATTACAGACACAAAGCACATGAGAAGTCACCACCAATCCGAGACAGGAAACGCGGCACATTGCGCTCACTGTCTTCCTATGGATGGTCATACTGACCCAGAAACATGAAAGAATGATCATTCATTGAACATTCATAATGCAAAGAATGAGATCATTACGCTATTCACGCTGGCATTGCGACTTTCTGACTCGGTTTTGCTATTCATGGCCAAGGGAATAAATTGTCTGCGAGAAGCGCGGCTGTTAATAAACACCAAAGATGAATTAACTTACTCAAACCTTTAACCAAAGCTATCAATTCACTGACTGTCCCTGCACGAATCATAATGAAACATGTCAGCGTAGCACGCGTCGCAAATGCTGTAAATCAGCCATGTGACCGGCAGATCAGTATGTTATTGGGCATACGTATCGTGCTTATCTCTGAAGAATACACCGAAAATAATTATCAAGTAATGACTGGACATCATGTCGCTAGATCTTCACCGAAGATGCGGGGTGAGAATGGAGCCAGATCTCCAAGGGGGATACGGGGGAAGGGAATCCCCACCTACATTCGAACATTCTCACCGGGGAAACCGACAAAGCATTCTGAAAATCCCGGGGCGGAATAAATCTGATCTGATGGACCAATGTCAACTGCCAAGCGCCGAACGTGTTATCAGTAGCATCGTGTCACATATGACCATTGAGGAAAGGGGGTGGAGGACTGGTTTGAAGCATTGCACAGGGGAGGATTGCCAATGGGAGTCTTGGCATCAGTGGCAATGCCCCAAAAATGGACTCTGGAGATCTTCAGGATGCACCGGATGACTTTCCCTGTGGAACATACCTTGCGATCCGCAGTAAGCGGTATCCCCCAGCCTCATCATGATGCTGGTCCAAGACGGTTATATCAAACTTGTGTGAAGTCTTGGCGGATAATCATTGACACTTGGCATCACTTGGCAAGTATCTAGGATGGAACCTCCCTCGCATTGAGAGGGCTCACTATTGTCTAGGCATCTACGATAAGGAGGGCTGTGCTAGGCAGATCTCTATTCAACTGCAAGTTGGTGGAAAGGATGAATTGTTGGAAGAAAAGTCAATATTGATTGCAAACTTGCCCATTGGGCTTGGTATGTAGTCCGAGGGAAAAAAAAAGATGAACATGGTTCTAAAGTAGACCAGATCAGATAGCGCCTCAACACCCTTGTTGCTTTTCCACCTGTTTGTCGTGAAAGGCGGCCTCGTTATCGAGGTGTTTGTCATTCTTGTCCTCTGGGCTGGACCTAAATTTGGTCATTTGAGCGAAGGGACCGCTGGATACAGAAAATTGAAAATGAAATGCACCGGTCGCTGGTATCATGAAAAGAAATTGCCTGAAGTTGCAAAGAGGATGGTTCCTCGATTCAATTACTGGGAAGATCGACGAGTGGGATGACCCAGGAAGAGGAAGCCTCCGGGAAGCGTGTTGACAGCATCATCAAATCGAGAACCCTCTGATGAAGAAGAGGAAGTGCTGTCGGAACGGTGTAGTCCAGCCTCTGACTCGGAGGCTCGCTCAAGGGAATCAGTCAAGGCTTGCTCATCATAGGCACCTAGATCTGGGCCAGACTCGGTAGGAGACAAGACGAGGAACTTCTTGGAAGGGTCGAAGGGCTTCGAACTGTTGGCAGACAGGACGAGAAAGTTGCGAGGAGGTGGGATAGAGTGCATTTTGTAAAAGATTCTGGAGGATTTGTTTATGTGGGGTGGTGGATGATGGTAGTGTAGAGGTGGACTAGTAGTCGTGATGGAATTGATAGAGACAAGTTTGAGAGTAAGAGAAATTCGGAATGGGTTGAGACAGTAGACCAAAATGGGAGAAATCGACTCGACTTTATATGCACAAGATTGACCAAAGGACCTTAGGGGAATGAGGGGCATTTCATCAAGGTGAGCGCCATTGGCGTCGATCTAGCACATCATTCATCTCAGCCGGAGGCAAGTGGATACCCGACAGTCATGCAGGCCCGGGCTCACCCCGCGATTGTCGCCGGTAGGTACATTGCGATAAGTAATGAGAAATCCCAAACATACCGACACTCACATGTCTTGGCTCTGAGAAAAGGGGGAAGGGGGATTCCCTTTCAAGCCAAGACATCACTATTGAATTTCCAATTCTTCGATTTCGCCTCTCTTGGCTTTGGTATTTCCACCGCCTCTAAAAGGGGGGGAAGGTTGGTCTGAGATAACAACTTTTTTCCCAGGGAACTTTTGGCAAGTATGCACGACAAGCTGAATAAAATCCCAGATAGCCGGTATGGTCAACACTCCAGCCCAATTTCGCAATCCTTTCCGCGAGGGCAGGCCGATCCTGGGCGGGCCCTCCGTTGCCAGCCGAAGTCCAAATAAAATCCTATGGAGTAGGGCTTCAGAAGATCCGCAGATTGAGGGGCCAAGACGTTTCCTCAGCGTGGGAGAGTTGTGCGTTTTCACAGGCCGCGTGCTGCCTTGGGCTACGCCATCTTTTTCGTTTCATGTGTAGCCGGTCACTGCTCCGATCATCCCGACTGCGTCCGCGTTAGTCCCCTGTCGCGACGGTTGATGGCTCCGATTTATCTTCTGTTTTCCTTTTCCTCCCTAGGGTGATGCACTTCTTTGCTCCTTCTAGACTTAGGCGTCGCCCATGACATCATGGAAATCTCCAATGTTTTGACGTGAACGAGATCTCCTTAACCGAAGGCCAAGATTGTCTCGGAGTGGTCACTTTGCAATGTGGGGGATTGTACAGTATTCGCCCGCATGTGAGGAGGTCTGGACTTTAGTCGACTAGTTTGATAACAATCCTGCGTAACAGAGATGGGTTGGAAACACGAAACACAGGGACCGTGCTTGGGTTGTTTCTGCAAAGAGAAGACGAAGTTGAATGTGCTGCATCGAACCATCACGTGGTTTCTCTTACCTGTGAGCACAGACAAGACTGAATTCTTCCTTAAGGATCCGCATTGTCATAGTAAATCATACAACAGCAACAGCGCCGTGTCCAGAAAATCCTAACGGCGCCAAATCCATGGCTAAGGATGAAAGTTGGGCCTGTGCTCTTTTTCGCGCCCAGGAGTCTCGGCGTGTCACTCGCCCGGAGCCGATCTCCCGGCCGCGGCGGCTGGGAGAGCCTCAGACAAAGAAGCCTTGGCCCACTAATGAGTGACAAGGTACTCAAGCACAGCTTTTCTGTCTTTTCACCTAGCCAAAGAGCTCCTTGGACTGAATCATTGGAGGAGAACAAATCTTTCGGTCGTCTTCGGCGGTCTCGATATATATTGAAAAGTATATTTAAGTGCACTACTCAAATAATAGTGTATCGCGCTGGTGTGGTCACATACATACATCCAACACAAATGACGCTACCCCCACCATCAGGACTCGAGCTTTGAGATTGTATTCGTAATCACTCACCATATCTTGAGTCTCTACTAATGGAGAATAGTGCCTATGGGACTGTCTCATCACCTTGCAGCATCGCCAGGCCCATGTCGCTATCACCAACTATCACCAACTGCGGCAGCGCATGGAGTCATAGTCTGGCTGCGCAATTGAGCCTTGGGGCTAGAATATGGAGACTCTAATGTGACCTCACTAGGTCTAGGTACATAGGTCGAATAACACTTTATCTCCAACACTGGATATACACTATATCCAGTGTTGGAGAGGGGCAGCCGATAGCACAGTTTCGTCTTCCTCGCCATTATGATTTATGATACTATCACACTTTCGAGTGTGGTCTTCTCTCACACATTATACTTCAGTCTTTTCTCATGCGCCGAGGGTACCTCTCAAGTTGACGACTTTAGAGTCAGCTCGGTATCATCTGGGAAAGCCCATAACAAGCTAATGGGAATAGCCGGTATCAGATATGTCTTTCGCAAGCCCCCAGTGACCGCTTCGGCCTCATCCACATCTGCTGTGCCGGCCCCGGATGCGCACCCCTCCACGGGGTCGATGACAGGTGCCTTGTCCTAAAACGGATATTTCATGGAAGAATGACTTGCGGCATTCGTCATATGAGCTAAAATCCGTACCTGGCGGCTTGTGTTGGTTCGATCTAATTTGCCGACAGAGGATGCTTTGTTGGTACCCACAATACTAGAGATGGGGTCAATGGAAGATGTCAAGCACGATATGCAAAAGCTAAACTCTATTTGGGATGGAGGATGGTCGAGATGATCAACAATTCGATGGTCGAGGGGACCTCCCGTATTTGCGATTGGCGTGAGCAGTAGGATCACCAGGCGCAACCCACTGGCCGCCACCCTCTGATGACCCACCTAACCGCCAACTTTTTCTCTTGTTGGTACGTATCAGTGGACAAGACAAGGAGATTCGGCGCATGCTTCTTGATTATACCCTGCAGGACGGTGGGAAAACCTTCCTGCGAGTGACGACTAATTCATTAGGTGCATAGGGCGCCGAGGACTCCGTACCCTACAGCATTTGTGGAAAGACCTTTTTATTTGCTTCGCAGTGTTAGGAATGACTTTGCTCCTATATACGTGCAATTCGGCGCAGTCATGCTTCCCGAGTATCAGCATGGAGTGCTATAAAGCTGGTTCATATTCTTCCCTTTCCTAGCTCAATTCCATCTTCATCTTCATCTTCATCTTCCGCTCTGCTCTTCATTCCAGCTTTTATCCCATATTAAACATACGCAAAAGAAAACCTCTTACTCGAACCTTCGAGTATTGGAATACAATGTGCTCGGTATACATATTTCTCTACGATTGCGGCTGCTGCCTTCGGGAAGGAGGAGAGGTCCCTTGTGCCAAAAAAGGCACCCCGTTTTGCCATGGCATTAAAGAGCACTTCCGCCGAAGACACGGCTACAACTGCTCAAAGCATGGTGGCTAGAAGCTTCACCAAGTTCAAAGTAAGTGGCCTGATTCCTTCTCTGTTTATAGTTTTGAGCTGGATGAGTTTTTGCTCACACGAGGATTACAATATAGTGAGCGAGCTGATGAAAGGAGCTCTGACGTTTCCTTGAATTTACAACTCAACATTGAATCCGCCAATCTGCTTGCAAATACAACGCATATATCACAATGTACAATTTGAGAGGACGGGCATGTTCTGAAAATATTTACTTCTTATTATTCCGCATGTACTTGGAGGCACTTCCACCAACATTGACTTTTATTCTGTTCATTTTTGTCCCGAAGTACCTTCATTCTGATCAAATTTCGGTGTGGAATTTTCTTTCTATACTTGTCTCTTCTATGATCTTCCATTCGGTATTTTTCTGAATCCTTCCCCGCGGCTTGGCTTTAGCGTGTTTAAACGCGAGACATGCCGAGAAGACGTGTCAGATACGCCTCTTGAATTGACCTTCTTTTCTCATCATTTCATACCAGTAGATTTGCTGCTTTTCATCCACGGCTGCCTATTTCCTGAGCGCTTCTAAGCTGCGAACATAACCATAGAACTACCACATTAACCAAACATTCCTATTACTTATTGTATACTATGTCTAGTGCAGATTATTCCAGATGAGAATTATCTCTAGTGGCGCAACTTATCCAGGAGTGAATGACGAACGTGATTCTTTTGGTATATACGGCGCTTTTTGATTTGGAATCAGGTCTAGCCAAGGCCCTAGTAGCACTTAAATCTTTGCGCTCATCCGAGCCAAGGGAGAATGAACAACAATCGCGGATTTTTACGATGCAAGGATCGTCATAAAACACAGCAACAGTAATAATTAAAGACAAGACTATCGATCGAGGATCTAAACTATTCTAGAGGGGGCGCGAATGTGGCCCGCTAGCAGAGATTGAGAATGATAGCGGATGAAAGGGTTCAATACCCTCCAGATATGGCGATCCATCGGTGCAACTCTCAACACCCTTGAGAGTGCATTTCGATCGACACGTTGCCGTGCATATTGCAAATTACCACACTTTTGACTTGCCGGCAGAAGCGGTAGTGATCGGCTATCGTTCTATGGCATCAAAGGAAACGGGTCGAGGCTGGATGCATTGTGAACCTTGTGTGTCGGTACTTGAGAAATAGTGAATTTGGATCTAAGATATTAGTATGAGCAGTTTTCTTGGGAGGTGAAATCTGAGATTCGACATTTGAAGATCTCCCAGCCAGAAGGTAAGAGCGGAGACGAAGTAGTACATATGAACCCTCGACCCTTTCATCAAAGACATCGAGAGCCTTGTGGTGTCTTGATTAGGCAGAGTCCGGGCTTTGCAAACCCACCGGAGTACAGAGACGCGGAAAAGACATGCTCGTGCTAAGAGAAGCTGCTTGGAAAATTGGCTCTGAACATGGATTTGGACGGTGGGGATCTTTCCATCAACAAATAACCCGAGTCTCATAACCGCGGGAAAGGCCCCAACTGTCACCAACGGACTCTCATACGCTGACAGACCCTCGTGGTTTGCATTAGGCCCGCATGCGGTTCGATCATCTGATTCTGGAGTGACAAGTAGATTAATAGCTATTGGCCGGTGCTTTTTCTCAGTATGACCTTCCACAGGCCTCCCCAAGATAGAAAATACAAGACAGGTGAATTTGACAATGGAAGCACTGCCACCACGCCTAAGGACATGTCCCCGGGAGGAGTGGGCTGACAGGATTCTACTAGATAACTAATGGAAAAGAAGGATGTGAGTATACTGAGACAAATCTCGCACGCCATTGACAGTCTCGACATGGAGGGGTTAGATCCCGGTCTATCCCTGCCGACCATACGGAGTATTTGTTGCAGGAGCGCCATCAGTGATTCAAATACGTGGCAATCACAATCTTCTTTCCCAGCCTGTGAGGCTAAGATCATGATGGGACGCATATTAGCCTCGGGCTTCTCGGGGACCTGAATAAGGCACGAGATCTCACTGATTAATGGCGGCTTTTTGATGAGTCGAATAATTCGAGCTAGCTTGAAGGGGATTTGAAATCCTGGCAACAAGGCTATATCAGGGCCAATACGGAGTCAAGATATCATCAATATCTTGAAAGATCGACCACAATCACTCCCGATTTCTGGGGCCAAAATTGCGCGTTCTTTTGTGTTTCGGTAGACTAACACTAGCGTATACGGCCGAACGATTGCCATGACCGGAAATTGTAGCGCGAGGTGGCCGATCCGCTAGTCTACAATGCCACAATTTTTTTGTGAAAACCGCCAGTCATACGCACTGGAACAAATTCTCGGGTAGACCGCCGATTAAAAATCGAAGAAATGGAAATTTATGGCCCAAAACGTCGCAAAAAGAGTCTGAAAACGATGCGGACTCTCCTGGGATCTCCAAGACCGAACATTGTTGGAGCTGTCCGACGGTCGTGGATCTTATCGATACCGCGCCCCAGATCACGTGCATCCCGCGGGCGATCCCCTTGACAAATAATCTCGCGACAGCTCTCATTCGTGTTTCATGAGCCCGTGAGTATCACATCGTATATGTGATGTCCATTGAAGTTGATTGGGCAACAGCCACCTCCGGCCCGGATGGAGAGGCACTAGCAGAGCGTATTCGTTCCTTTGTGCACGACAAATTCCAGCAGGTAGCTCTGCCACGCTTTATCCGCTCTGTGCAAGTCCATAGCTTTGAATTCGGAACAATTGCGCCAGACCTAGAGATCAAAGACTTCTGTGAACCATTTTCAGATTTCTATGAGGAGGACGACGATGATGATACTTCAACTACATCCGAGGAGCTCGTTGACGAACATGGTCATACATGGCCAGGGCAGCATACGGACCTTCACGAATCACCTTATGAGGAAGAACTATTAGGGCATAGTCCTGGGAACTTCACTCACCATCCTTACCCCGGCGAGGGATATCAGCCATCCGCCCTTCGGTCCCCGCTACCTATGGGGGACCACTTGAACCCGCACTTTCTTCCTCGTGCTGGTACTCCTGGTATTCCGGGAGGTACATCAACCCTTGGATACCATCTCATGTCATTGGGTGGTTTATCAGGAACGCAAACTCCACTGGCCGCGGTGGCAGGTGGCACTCCCTTTGCGAGTGGATGGTCTGATTCGGGAATTGCACATGGCAGGTCACGTCCGCAACGCGGCTCTACACAATTACATCACCGTACCGATGCCGAAATAGATACAACAAACTCCGCATCGCGGCCTTCAACCGCTAACACGCTCCCTTCTCATCCCTCAATCGGCAAAACCGGCAGCAGTGGGTCAATGAACAGCGCCGACCCTGCTGATATACCTCAACCCTCAATAGAACCTCCCGTCGATCCCTCCGCTCCGCCCCCGCCACGGATGCGTGAGCGCCGTCCAGAAGACTTTCAGATTCTTTGCCATGCTAGGTACGCAGGTGACGTTCGCATGTCATTGACCGCCGAAATACTTCTCGATTATCCCATGCCCAGCTTTGTGGGACTTCCTCTAAAACTTAATGTCACCGGCATTACTTTTGATGGCGTTGCAGTGGTAGCATACATCCGAAAACGTGTGCATTTTTGCTTCCTTTCGCCTGAAGATGCAGAAGCCCTTCTCGGTTCTGAACAAGATAATGGGCAGGGTAGCCGCAATCCCAGTGATGACGGACGACCACGATCCGGAGGAGACCAGAAAAGGCAGGGTGGCTTACTGCAGGAGATTCGTGTTGATAGCGAGATTGGTAGGAAAGAAGATGGGAAGCAAGTTTTGAAGAATGTTGGTAAGGTAGAACGTTTTATTCTTGCTCAGGTACGCCGAATCTTCGAGGAGGAACTAGTATATCCGAGCTTTTGGACGTTCCTGGTTTGAAGGGCCTTGTTGGATTTCCCACCAGCTTCACTGGCAGTATCCTGAGTTTTTAAGCGGGGTACATGTACAGTTATGACTACATAATGATTGTGAAAAGAAGGATGATTTTATGACCCTAGAAAACTATCTTTAAATGCAGGTATCATAATTCAAGCTTTTCAAGTAGGAGATGAAGTACTTTCAAAGTACCAAAGGTATTGGGTCCTCTTCCAAAGTCATGGGCACTCATTGAGTATGGAGAAAACGGGGCAATGCACAAATACTTGGCGGAGGTGATGAGCCTATTAGGCTCGACCCAAGGCCATATGCGTGAAGGCGAGGAGTATCAAATAAAGGTAGCCAGTAACGTGCATGGTAAGGTCGACAGGGATAACAGCTTCAGCTCAGACATCCTTGGTGCCAATGATCAGAAATATGCATTGTAAGATCAAGGCCGGAGAGTTCAAGGTTGCCGCTCAGAAAAGAATTGAGGTGTTTACAAGTCCTTCTTAACGTTCGCGTCGCCCTTTTCGGAGGAGACCTCGTTGCCAAGCTTGTGGTACTCGCGGGTCAGGCCCTCGCATTGCTTCTTAAGAGTCTCAATGTCACGGTTCTTGGCATCGAGCTCCTTCTTCAGAGCACCGAGCTCACCAGCAGAACCTGCCTCGGCAAGGCGGGCAGAGTCCTTACCGCCCGCCTTCTTGTCACCCTCGAGAAGCTTGACACGGTCCTCAAGACGGAGGACTTCGAGGATCATGATATAGGTGCGGTTCAAGATAAGGGAGAGGAAGAGTGTGAAACCGCAAAGGTACATGTTGCGCTGCGAGTAGAACTTGCGAGCTTGAACTTCCATTCGGTCAGTACCCAGGTGGGCAGCTCTGTTGCGACAGGTCTTGGTTAGCAATGATCAAGCTGAGTAGTAAGATGGAAGAGGTATTCTTACCCAACACCGGCGCCATCCTTGGAGAAGGCAGCAAGCTCCTGCTGGACCCGGAAAACGCGGTTGACACTGTCAATGAACAGGATCAGGATGAAGATAAAGGTAATCTATGTGCTGTTAATTGAGCCCATTCTTGTATTCGAGTCGAGAGAAATTACCTTCAAGCCATATTGTAGCTTTGCAATGATAGGGCTTTCGGAGATGAAGGCGAAAAGCTTGCGCTTCACGGTGAATGGGAGGGGTACGATGAGGGCCAGGAAAACAGCCATCTCAAAGACCAGGAGAAGAAAAACCTATATCAAGGTCATGAATTGTCAGCTTTTACCTTGCACAGAAGGCTTCATGGTGCGATCCTTGACCGAAGCCATGAAAGCTGTTCACTTGCTAGTCAGGCCCCAACGTCATCCGGCTGGGCCGGTTGATGGGACAGAACAGAATGAAATGACAGAATTCGTGAAGATGACTTACGAGACTGTAGTAGAGAGTCATTTTGCGATAATTTCCAGGGGGAATACCTCTCGTGGTGGGTTATTCACACTGGATAAAAGGGGGGTGGGGTGCGATTGGAGAGCCTCGATGGCAGCTGGTTCAAGAGTAAACAAGGACCAACAAGGACCGACAAGATGAGTGGATCTCAGTACAGGAGTACAATTTCTGGAAGATAGTTCCTCAGAAACAAGTAGGAAAAGTGATCGGATGAAGACGTGGGGAGGAATTAGGAAAATAACCTGGTGCCTGGCCAAGTTACGAGGTGTCTTGATGGGGAGTTTTCCTGCCTCGGGGGAAGTACGTCATTGAGTAGCGTGCACGTGACATCTGGAGTTGTCAGTAAGTGATTTGGTGCCTTAAGGTGCCTCAAGGTGTCAATATTTGCGTCGCGCATGTTGATATCTAGGAGGCGTCTAATTTCAATTCAAGCTAAACTGACCTTAATCCTAGACTAGACTTGAAGTCACTGCAAGCGTACTATCCCGAATGGCAAGGCCTACGCTAGTACTGTAGTACCTAGTATCACAGTACCATCGGTATCGTATGAGATTCCGAGGTTGTAAGGATTCCAGAAAGTAGTTTAAAGAATTTAAATAATATTCGTGAACATCGGCTGAACAAAAATTCATATGTATAGTTTAGTAGGAAGATCACGACTTGTCAACATTGATATTTAACCCTCCGCTTCCTCGTAGGCATTGGACTTGTGCTTGGGATCGAACTTGAAGTCTTTGTGGGCAGGGCCAAGGAACATTTCACTATTATGAAAAGGGTTAGATTCATGATACCATCAAAAGAGCTCCGAGAAAAGAGAAGACTTGTAACTTACGTGAGCTTGATCCAATCTTTGTAGTTACCGCTAGCCATCAGAGTCTCCAGGTCACTCCGACCTCGGTAAGCAGGAGGCCTGTGGTTAATTCTGGGAGGCAGGTATTCCAGCATCCCAACAGGAACATAACGGTACGCAAAACTCAGCCACTCCAGCAGGAAGCGGCGAGTAGTACCGACACCGTGCTCGTCAGATCCCCAAGCCTCAAGGCCGTACTTGGCAAATTTCTCAATGTAGCTCAAACGTTCCGATGCAGATTTGTCCAAGTATTGACCGGTCTGGATTTCTTCGAAAAGCCAAGGCTTGATTAGTGCGCCACGTGCAACCATCACCGAATCTACGCCAGCATTGTTGATATGATCATCATAGTCAATATGCGAGTAGCAATCACCGTTACCGAGGAAATAGGTTTTGCCTCCATTGGGTTGATAACGGGCGTCAGGCTCGCGAATTGTATCAGTGATTTCGTCTGTCTTCTCATTTAGTCGTTTGATGAGTGCTGCAGTATCAGCAATATAGGACCAGTCTGCCTGGCGAGTATACCGTTGCTGTCTACTGCGTCCGTGGAGTGTAATAGCAGCAGCGCCTGGAGGCCCCAGATTCAAGACACTGGCTTCGTGACCACCAAGGACAACGCGCTCAACTAGCTTTTGAGCAGTTGGATAGTTGTCTTTGGTTCCCATGCGAATCTTAACAGTGATAGGGATCTCCTGAGATACGGCATTCATGCCACGGATGATTTTCTCCAGCTTCGACTGGTGATCCAGGAGGGCAGATCCAGCGCCATCACGGAACACCAACTCAATGGGACAACCGCAGTTGAGATCAATCACACGCAAGTGGGGTGTGTATTTGGAAAGAACTTCGGTAGCCTTCAGGGCTTGCCAAGGCTTATTGGCAGTAATTTGGGCACCAAATTTAAGGTCCTTGGAATTATCGTATCCTTGCACGATATTATCTCCGGTAATGACCTTTGGTGGCAACATTTCCGACTCATGGGCCTTCAGTAAAGTCCATTCAGATTTGTTTCCCTGAATCAGTGGCATACTCATGGCCATCTCAGAGTAGGTGAATTGGGCACCTAAATCGGTGCAAAGTCGTCGGAAAGGCATGTTGCCCTGTGTAGTCAGAGGTGCTAATGTTGGAGTCTCGGGACCGAAATAGATACGTCGTTTCTCGGATGGCATGAATGGAGGCTCAGTATACCGGGCACGGTTGTCTTCCAGCTCCTCTTTGGACTGCTCTGCATCGCCTATTGTCTCAGTTTCGCGGATCTCATTCTTCTTCTTTCCATGGATGTTTTTCTCCAGTTCCACTGCGACTTTGTTGAGCCACTCATTATACTCATTTGCGCGATGTGTTGTCTCCTTCTTGCGGGCAAGAGCAAATTTGTCGTCGGCGGAAATTATGTTGGTCATTCCCTCGGCATTCACAAATGGCACCTTAGGTTGGGCCTTTTGCTTGCGCTCCTCATCCTCCAGCAAAATCAACTCCGTTCTTCCATCCTCTGTCTCTCTTTCAGTTGAGTGAGTTCCCACAAGACGGCACTTCCAGCCAGCAGAGCATGTGCCACGAGCGTCCCATACAGGACAAAGCCCATTGAAAGTAGTAAGATCCTCTCTCTTGTACTGCTTCAAATAAGTCCGGATATTGTGTTCAAATCGACACTTCTCGCCATATTGACACTCCTTGGGCGAAAATTCGGGGCTGAACATCCTGGACATACAGAGACCTTTCTCATCTTTAGACGACCCGAAGCTGCGATTGGTGTTCTGGCCGGTGGGCTTCTTCTTCTTTCCTTTTTTCTCATCGTCTCGTTCAGCATGAGATCCAGCTTCGGCGGCATCATCGGTACTTGTAGGCTCAATGACTGGCTTTGACTTGACAATTCGATATCTATATTTCAAAAACAGTCAGTTCGTCAATCCATCGGGTGCTAGAAAGAGCGAAAAACATACTCTGCCTTGATAGGGGCAATTCCTCTAGCACGCTCATAAGCGGCCTGTTCTTCGGGATCTGAGGGATTATCCACGCGCGCCTTTTTGGAAGGTGGCTGCTCAACATTTCCAACGCCCGAGTCACCATTCTCGGCCTCGCGCTTGGTAGCATCCACCTCCGAGGGCGGTTGGTCTACCACGGGGTCAATGCTAGGCATTTTGACAGACCAGGTGCAATGAGTCTCCTCAAGCAATTCGCGCGCTTTGTCGTAAGCGGGAGCTTCGAGTTGGAATCCAGCGACAGCACTCGTGAAGTAAATTGATTTCTACAAAATTTCGCAGTCCGCGAATGGTGGCGGAGATGTTTACACTGTTTGTATTTGAGTGAAGGTAGTGAACATTGCTGATTGGACGCAGGTTTTAATATGGGGCCGTTCCCTTTCAAAGTGTATGGAATTGTGTACTACTGTGACCCATTACACTAGAGGAATAATACTACCTCTATTTAGAAGATTCAAGTCTGAGCTAACATTGCAAGCTACACGCAATATATGTCTGATCTGAGCAAATATAAAACCCTGCGTGTATTGAATACTAGCCTCGAGATAGGAAATGATTAGAAGGGTTGAGAGTCATGTGATTCAAAGCCATCTCAAAATTATACTGGCCCAAGCTCATACAGTAGGCTTGTTGTATCCTGGGGCTCCTACTGGCAGAATTGTTACAAATGGGATGTCTTGGAGTTCTTGGAATGGGTTCTGCCTAAGTGTAAACCAGCTTGTCATTCGGAGCGCTGCAGGGTCTACCCAACAGTCTTCGGTCAATCACAATCTGGTGCGCCACACTTATGGAACCAAAGGTGTGGCGTTGAGGCAGTGCATTCGTGGAGAAATGTGGCGGTGCCATATCTAAGCGCCCAGGCCGATGTCATAAGAGTGCCCCTCCTAAAACTTGGCGAGTATCTCAGAATACATTTCCATTCTTTTCTCTTCTTCATCTGCTGAGCAGGTATTTCTTCTGTGATATTTTCATCAGTTTGTTGGGAGATTTTGTTTTACAGTCCCTCACTGGCTGCTCCCCACCCCTCACGACGTCATAGCCTTATCCGTGCTATCAGCGCCCACATTAAGTTTATTGAGAGTTTCCCATATTTGGAGGCAAGCTTGAATCCGTCTTGACAGACTGCGCGTCTATCTCAACAAAGATGTCTAATACTATGAACGACCCCCGCCTGTTATACAGTGTCAATAATATTCGCGCCTTTCACATCCAAGATGGCGAGGAGCAAGAATTGACGCCCTCTGGCCCGCAGACACTCTCTCTGCTCATGGTTCCCACCGCTACGGAAGCGCCTACACCACCATATGCTGCAGGTGCCGGAACACAAACTCCAGAGGAGGACTTCTATCTTCATCTATATCTTCCACCAGAGCTCGACCTCGCATTGCCTGCCACCACACAGATCTTTCACCAACCACCGGATAGTTACCTCATCCCTCGCTGGGATATGGCACCTGAAGTCGGTGCATTCATTCGAATTCAGTTTCCCGGCATTGGCAATGGTCCAAACAATGTCACGCAAGATGATGTTGATACTTTCGAGACTATCCTCGCGCAGTGCACTGCTTTCCTCGACCGCTCTCCACCAACTCCCAAAGGCAAGTCCGGTAGCCACGCAGCATACAACCCAGCCGACTACGCTCCCGGCGAGGGATATATCTCTACCCCAGCTGCAGAAAAGAACGACCATAATACACATGGAAAGATTGTGTTAGTAGATGAGGAAGACGGTAGTGTTGTTGGTGAATTAGGAGACGGATACAACGTGGTGGAGGACCCGGATGTCAAGCCCGGATCTAAACGTAAGTAATCACTGATAAGTCTCATGTTTGACCAGTAACTGACAATATTGTGATGTGACAGGTCCTGTTGGAATTGAACTTCCCAGCGAAGGAGAGGGTAATCGTGTTAGCGTGAGTAATGTCTCTGAGGAGTACCTGGCGATGTCCCGACACCCAGCATATCAAAATTCGACCATCGTCCAGACCTCAGCTACGGCATCTCGTTTGGTCGTTGTCGGATCGACATATTTGGCCAATGCTCTCACAAGCGGCGCTGATGCCTTCACCAAGAAGGTCAAGCCGAATCAAAAGCCAATGACCTTCTCTGATGCAACCCATGCACGTATTCGCAAGGTTGGAAACTTTTCCCATGGTGCTGCGGACTTTTCCTCTCGCACGTTGGGCCAGGTGGAGAAGGTTGCGCAGAACTTGGGAGCGTCTCTTGCGCGCAAGGACAATTCGAGACCAAAGCAGTTCGACAAGAGCAATCCGCCGCCAAATTACAAGCCAGGAGTGCTGAACAAATCCATGATTGCCTTCTCCACTCTGGCTGATGGGATTCAGGAAGGAGCAAGGAACATGCTTTTGACCGGGTCACAAGCGGCCAGTACGATGATCGGCCATAAATACGGCGACGAGGCCGGCTCCGTCGCAAGCAACCTGACGGGTGGCATCAAGAATGTTGGATTGGTATATATTGATGCTACCGGTGTCAGTCGTCGCGCACTGCTCAAGTCCGTAGCTAAGGGCATGGTTGTTGGGCGTATGCGCGATGGCCAACAGGTTGTTGTGGGCGCCGGTGATGGCGGCCAGATCCCCGAAAATGTGCAGGCTGGACCATCAAGTTCCGGGACGCGAGATCCAACTGCTCGGGGACGATCCCCGAACCCCAGTCCGCCACCTGCATACGATGCATCAGGGACGCGATCGCTCGGCGGCACGCCCATGTCAGGGGCCAAGCGGTAAGCGTCAGGCCATTGGAGCTCTACAGCAGGATATGAAATGGGGCCTTGGAAACCAATTTGATTTGTGAAGTTGAATCCAATTCGGAGTGTGTGGAGACTTGGCGTCATTCAATGAGTGCTGTTCGCTCAGTTCTGGTCTTTTATTTCTTTTTTATCCGTTTGATTGTTGGTTTAGACTCCGACATACGGACCCATGGCGCGTTTCGAAGTTGTGCAAATATATAGCTCTAGCGTATCAATGTAATCAGGAGTTCAAACTTAATGCCAGGTTCTCTCCGCAAACTCCCAGTCTCTTAATCTCTGCGTGTAATTTTTTCGGTCAATTATCCGAGACTGACGGACATTGAATGGATATCAAAGTTTCGGCCGGGTGGGACAGACACAAAACCGGGAACATTCTTACTCCATCAAGGTATCTTCCTACTAAGGTACTTACTAGTCAAGCCAGTCAGCTCGTATAGATTTGGTTGTAAATCTGTACTCCATGCTCCGTATATAAGTAGTACGCGCATTGTTAGTTAGAACATCACTTTGACTGCAAGTTGCAAATCCCGTCCCCACCAGCTCTTAGGGCCGTGCACTATCCGCATCCGTTGTCGCCGACATTCATCCATAACATCTCCTCTCCACCCTCCCTCGTTGCCGCCGAGTGCTCTCTTCCAGGGGTGGCAAGCGTGCCAACGCATCAGTCGCTGGACAGTTGGCCGGCCCACTCACACCAATGAAGATAAGCAGGACAAAGCAGCAAAGTCACCGACAATCGGTAATCACCAATGGTTGTGGTCTCCACCTCGACATTTGAAGAATGAGACGGAGTACGGAGTACAGCAGGTGGAATGTGTCTGGGTTGTTGAGCTTGAGACCCTAAGGGGGCCCTGGAATGAGTGATTACGATTTCAACGTGGAGCAGATGACCGGGAAGAAGCGCTGCGGTGCCGTTTAAGTGGAGTGCGAGTGGAGCGGGTAAGAAGTCCGTTGCGGATACTCCGAGTGTTCAATACAGTTAGTGTACGGAGCAGTTCGAGCCGCGATTGATGAGATCAGGGACAGTATGTACAGTATGTGATAATCGTCATACAAAAAGAAGAAGAAAAGAGAAGAAAAGAAGGTTGCAGCTGGAGCACTGGAGGACCGTCAGATCTGCTTTGAATCCGTGGATTCGGGCCAGTCTCAACCGTGGATGACAGTTCCAATTCGAGCTTGGCAGGAGAAAAGTATACACTCAAGTATAAAGAATAGTAGATGAATAGAGGAGAGAAGAGCTGGATCTAGTGGTGGAATATACGAAACAATGAAAGAAACTGAGTATCCAGTCAGCAATTGGCTTCATCAGCAAAGGGAAGAAGAAGAAGCAAAAAGAAGCCTGAAGTATTACCATCGCAACTCATCTCATCATCATCCACTTCTACAGCAATCTCTATTGAAACTCATCTCCGCACTCCCGTTTTCAATTGAACCACAGCTGGAAGATACAGTACATACTTACTATATATGTAAATGTATGGAAGATCTCCCCCGGGATAATGCAGGATCTCGATACACAATAGTATGTAATATCGAAATCGAGGTCGATCGCGCTTCTAAGGGGGGCCTAATGACGATCGTCGGTCCTAGCGAGGTGTCCACTTTTTAGCAATACAAAACAGCCGGCGCCGACTGTTCCCCCTTTTATTTTATTTATCATTATTCCTGTATTTCTGTATTTCTGTATTCTATTATTATTAGTATTATTAGTATTAGTATTATCATTTGAAACGTATTAGCCCCTTTCGGCTGCTAACGACTAGCTTCAACCTTGGCCAACTCCGATGACGATGAGTCTGAGATACTATGTACACAGAGTACATAATGGTCCTTGCGCTATGACTAGACCGTAGACCCTCAGATACACTCAGATAACTCTAGGCCGTCCGACCTTCCTGTTTGTTCACCACATGCGAGGATCAGCCCTCGGGCCTCGCACCTGTTTTGTGTTGCTATCACAGTTTGCCGCAAGGGATCCATTTTCTATGTACTCACTACATAGTATGTAGATATTGGTGATATTGTACACAATCAGCTGGAGTATCATTAACTATTTCTAAGGCTATACAGCTACCACTGCCAGGCAGTGGTAGTACTGTATACCCTATTGAACCATATATACTCATTCTAGTCATTCAACATAAATCACAATCAGAATTAATACTAAACCCTGAATAATAGAATATTAAATACTAGATGCTAAATACTAGATGCTAATAATCTATCAGCTATTATGCATTCAAGGTCGAAGCTGGGTAGACCCGCTGGTTCCCCCAGATTAAACGAGACCAAACCTCTTCTCTTCTCCTCTTCTTCCCCTTTCTCAACCTTCATCTTTCACGAGGTCTTCTCTCGACCTCTTTTTTTTCGTTTCTCTTTCTTTTGTCTCGTTGATTCTTTTTCTTTTTCCTGTTTCGTCTTTACTTCTTTCTTCGAGGCCATTTTTTGTGCCTACGATCCCCCCCCCCTATTCCATTTCGCCTCCCCTCGCGCCCCCTGTCCGCGCGCCCCTCAGCCCTGGATTCGAGATCATGTTCAACGTCGACAATTGAACTTCTTGATCATCTCAAACCCTCTCAATCGCGACTGAGACATCATTCTCCCGCGTTTGTTTCTCTCCCCCGGCTTTTTCGGACAACGTGCGACTACCCACACGTCGTGGGTCGGAAAGAGGGGATTGTCTAGGAACTGCAGTGCAGGTATCTTACTACTCTCTTCCTTTTTCTCTTGTGCTTTGTTTCTCTGCTTTGCCGACGCGTTATTTCGTCGGGTCCATAGCTGTGATCGAGTTTCCTGGCGAATCTTTGTAAGATTGAGCGTGATATTTCCCTTTTACATCGCGATTCAGCCCCCCTCTCTCCCCCCGAGGTCG